>JAABUK010010058.1_pt1 | contig 12737 bp, 2 predicted proteins | sample 5559141 | NCBI WGS metagenome assembly JAABUK01 (sample SAMN10711869, study PRJNA513367) | rock metagenome | isolation source: Antarctica rocks | place: Antarctica: Victoria Land, Pudding Butte nord | collected 2016-01-03
TTTATAAACTATTCTTAAGATAATTATATAGAATTCACAGCTTAAATTAAGATAAGAAATATAACAACTTATAAGATATTAACTTTTCTTCTTCAATCTTAATCGCGTATTATACATTATTCATCTATAATAGATACTCATCTTCATTCTCGATAAATATATCGGAGAAATTCTGATACTTATTAGATAGAACTAACTCTTCTAGTTATAAACTTGCGAGAAAAATATCTATATATTATAATATATTCTCTAACTAAATAATTAATATATCTACTTAAATAATATTCTCTTTAACTATAAATTTCTTGACTAAGTCTATCTTAATATTCGCATATAATTCGCGATAGAATTATTTATATTCCGCTCAGTTTATATCTAAATTAATAGATTTTAATTATAATATTCTTAAAATCAATTTAAACTTTTTAAGAGTAATTATATAATAGAAATGTTAATTCAATTAAGATATATCTTATATATTAGTTGCACGCGTCTTAATTAATTCTTAATTATATATAATTATAAAATGATTATTTATATTATTTATATAAGTTATAGACTTCTATAAGAGCAGACTCTCTTTAAATATAATAGTTTAAGAAATGAAGTTTTCTTACACTTCAGAGTTTAATAGAGCGCGTAATACGCGTTTCTTCTGCGATATCTGAATCTTTATATTAATAATAGTAAATTCTATTTATCTAATTCAGACTAATACTAGTCTATGTAGATCTTCTTGTACGAAATTCAGATTTCAGTTCAAACTCCTTTTCTCGTATATCTATTCATTATTTTCTCTGATCTCACTCTCCCCCCATTCTTCCATCCTCATTCTCTCCGTTCTCTTCCGTTCTCATTCGTGAGCCTTCCTCCATCAATCTAAATTAATTGAGTATCTTCATACAAAGCATTAATTTAATGGCTATTCTGCATCTCTTTCTCTTTAAAAGAATCTTTCTCAGATCTGTTATATAAAGAAGACTTAGAAGTTTCTTTCTTTTCGTGATCTATTATAGATATTTTAATAATATATATTTCACTGTTATATCGTTTTAAGTATATTTATATAAAGAACTCTCAATTCTTAATATCTTTCTCTTATATAGAAAGTGATTAAAATCAATCTTACTTATATAAAGCTGCGTAAGTATAACGCTCTTATACTTCTTTAATCTTTAATATAATCTTATAATCTTTCTACATAATTCTAAAAGAATTATTTTTAAGTATCTTCTCTTCTTATAATCTTTTCATCTCTCTTTTCATCTGCGATTATAAAGAGAGAGGATTTCTTTATATATTTTCCTCAACTTTTAAGTCTTTATATATTCTTTTAATTCTTCTTATAATAAATTTAATAAGAGGAACTCTTTCAATTCTTTCTCGTCTTAATTCGTACAATTAAATTGTCTGAGTTATTATATTATTAAATCGCTCGATATCGCACATAATCTTATTATATAATCTCTATTTTCTGCTATTTATCTTGTAATACAAGCGCATATATTCTTAATATCTTTATTCACTTTTAATAATCGAACTTTAATTATTATCTTAATTGCGAGAGTCTTAATATAAAGATTAAAAGATTAAATATAAGTTTCTACTTTTAAAGCTTCTATTGCGATTATCTTATAAGCTTTTATGATTATATAAAGATACTTATCTTAAAGAGATTATAATTTCTTACTCACTCTCTTGCGATATTTCTTAATTTCTTTTAATATATACTAAATATTAATCCCGTATATAATAATCGATTATACAATAGTTTGATATATCTATCTTCTCGTTTCTAAAAAGGCGCTTTATATAGATTCTGTAATTATATGAAGAGCGTTAATTAGATAAATAGATTTGATCTTAACTGCGCGGAGATAAGACTATTATCTTAATATTGTGTTTAATTAAATATCTAAAATTCTCATATTATTCTTTAAATTAATCTTCTATTTCTTTAAATTCAATCCCGCTCTTATATTAAAATTCTTCTTTATATAACTGAAGTAAATTAATTTATACTTATTTAAATAGAATTTTAAGTTATGTTTCTTTACTTATTTAATATAGTTTTGGTGAGTTTCGATTAAAACTTAATAATTTCGTTCCGTACTCTTATTATATATTAGAATGTTAATGTCGTTCACGAACTCAGTTACGCTCGTATGAAGTCTGATATTATCGCACATCTTTAATAAATTAATGTTATAGAAGAGATATAGAATTGAGAATATTAGTGAGCTCTGCGAGATTCCCACTAATATTAAAGCTTTTAATAACACGAATTTATTAATCTTCATCTTCATACAATAATTAAAGAGAAACTCTATCATCTAATGTATAAGAGATTCTGAGATTCTTCTTTTTCTGAGATTGTGAACGAGTTATACGTGAGAGACTTTATTAAATGCTTTTATTATATCTAAAGAAAGAAGGCTTATCACTCTCTTACTTTCTTTATTCTAAATTATATATATCTTCTTTATAATCTATTATAAAGCAGTCTTTATTACTCTTAAGAGGCGTGCTTTATATTATGAATCTAAGAAAAGATTATATAATTCCGCAATATACTTTATTTAATTAAATATCATCACTTCTAAAATCTTTTCTAAGATATTTAATAGAGCGATTAATCTATATATAAACGAATTTGAGTAATCTTCTTTATCTAATTTTTTTAATATTATCGTACAAGCGATTTTAAAATAAGTTGATTAAATCTTCTAAGTAAGATAAATCTGAAATAATTTTTTAATTAGATTCATCTTTTCTTGTACAAGAATTTAAATAACTCTGTTCGATATTTCGTTAGAATCTAAGATCTTATTCTTTTTTATATAACTAACAGCTCTCAGAATTTCTCTTTTCTCGATCATCTTATTTTGTGAGATTCTTTAAGAATATGTATATCCCTCAATATTTAAGAGATTCACTTCTGAGAAAGAAGAGAAACATAAATCGCGTAAAAGTTTCGCTTTGCTTTCTGCGTCTTTAACTTTGTACATTCTCTGTTTAAGAATGAGGAAAGATATTTAAGTAATTTATTCTTATAATCTCTGTCTTACTTATTATATAATCTTTCAGATCCCTTATAATTTCGCGACTGCGTCTTTTATTGCGTTTCTAAAATCTTTCTATTTTACTTTTATTAAGACTTTTTCTTTTCTACTGAGTTATTATACAAAGTCTTATTATATAAAAAGTAAGAGATTTCTTGTGAACTTTCTATATATCTTTCTCATATTCTTAATTACTTCTTAATATTTGTTCGTTCAGAAGCTTTAACTATATAAGAAGAATTATATTTATAATATTGAATTCTCTATAACTGCTTATATATATCTTATTAATTTATACGTGAAATAATTAATCTCTTCTCTTATTTAAAGCGTGTAATTTTTAAGAACTTCCGTACAATTAAAAAGACTTTTAATAAAGATTTCTTAATTTATCTTCTTTCACGCTCTATATTCTTTCGTACGCTCTTTCACATATTAATCTAATTATTCGAACTTTATATTAATTAGAAGATGATTCGAGGATTATTCTCTTTCCGATTTTACTTAATATTATATGAGCTGATTCTCTAACGCTGTTATTATGAAGATAAGATTCATAATTATCTGTTTATGTAAGTCTTCTCTTTAATAATCTTGTGTGATTGTTCTTGAAGAAAGAATTAATCTTATCTCAGCTTCTTATACAATATTTAATAACGTGTCTGAGAGCTTATATTACAGTAAATAAAAGTGTTCTATTTAACTAAAGTAATGAAGATTTAAGTCGTTCAGTATAATATACTTTTTAAGCATTCTCAATATTATATAAAATGTTTTAAGAGACTTAGTTTCTTCGATCTTAGTATGTTAACTTAAAGAATTATAGATATTATAAATATTGATCATATAATTAATATTCTATATCTCTCGCAGTTTTAATATAATTATAATAAGATTCTTTAAATGATGTGTCTTTAATCACGTCTTTATATAAATATATTTATTAATGAGAGTGAGTATTCTCAAGTCTTTAATTCTTTAATTACTGCTATAAAACGCGCTCTATTCTGAATTATATAAGACGGGATTGAGTGTGCCTCTTTATAATTCTTAAATCGCGAGAATATTATATAATTCGATTTTCGAGTTCTAAAGTAGTTTTATTATTATCTTATTTCTGAATTTATTGATGTTATATTACAGAATCTTAAGACTTTATATAGAGATATTTTTTAATATATAATATTCTCGAATGTGAGTTGACTTTCTCTAATTAGAAGAAGTTAAATGTTTTAACTTAACACGAGATCAACTCTTATATAATTCTTAGATTCTTGCGAATGATCTTTTAAATAAGCTAGTCTTCTTTTCTATAAACTTTCTATTCAACTCTATTTTATTTCTAATTTAAAATCACTTCTACTGACTTCTATTAATAAGTTCGATATTAATGAAGAGAGGAAAAAAGAGATAGAGATAATCTTTTATTAATTCTAAGATTGAAAGTATCTCAATTTCTTATTATATATTTTCTTTATATAGAATTATTCTCTTTTCTTCTATAAGCAGTTATAAAATCAAGCTTTATATTCTTTTAAGCAATTACTATATTATATAATCTTTCTCTTTAACTTTTTCTCGCACTCATTAATTTAATAATATTCTGCGTAATATATGCAGATTCATATCTTTTTATATATATAAAGTGAGTGTTTGTATTTCTAATAGCGAAAATATTATCGTGATTAGAAAGTTGAATTATATTATATAATTGATTTGAACTCTATCTTATAAATAAGATCTTTTTAAATAATCTTATTTACTAAGTTTAAGTAAAAGAGTTTTAGAATTGCGTGTGTAATTATATTAATCTTTATATTTCTCTTCATTTATCAAAGATTTTTAATTTTAAAATTCGGAATAAGTTTAATATTCTCATTCTCTAATTCTTGTACAAATTATTTCTTTTCTTCTTCTTTTTATCTTATTTATATTGTTCGTATTAATACTTCGTACAATCTTATCTTAAGTTGTGCGAGTAAGCTTAATAACTTTATCTATATTAAGTTTTGTTTAAGCTTCATATAATTTAAGTTATTCTTTATATATAATATAATTTCTCTCTTTAAAAGTTTCTTTATTATAATCATATAATATATATAAAATATTTCCGTTAATCTCTGATTAATTCGATTTACAATCTCTTTAGTTAAGAGTTTATTAATTCTAATCTTCTCTTTCTCATCTAAGATTTAAATAATGATTTTTCTTACCTCTATTTTTAAAGAGGATTAAGTTATAAAGATTAATTTCTTTCTTAAAATATCGCGCGCTATCTCTGTATATAAGATTAAGAATTTTTCCTGTTAGTTTTAATTTTCTAATCTGATGATAGATTTCTTAATTCTGCGTAATCTTATCTTCATCGGATCAGATAATTATTGAAATAAAGAGTGATTTACGCGTTTTAACGCGTCTTTTAACGCGTTTTTTATCGCATTTTCTGTGTATAAATAGATTTATAGAATTGATCGGATGAGAGCACGTATCTCCTCTCACGGGACTGCCAGCTCTGCTTTTCCGTACGAGTCTTTCCATCTCTGCGTTATCTGTCTAATAATCTTGATACTTGCTAATTCTATTCTCTCCGAAATATGAATCTTTATATTAAGAAAGATATATTTCTTAAATTTAAATTAAGTTTTAATCACGCTGAATTTTAATAATTATAAGATATTAATAATTAAAATTAATTATTTTTTTATCTCTTTTTTTATTTAAATAATTAACATTATAATAATCTTCTTTATCGCAGTTCTAGCAGATTATTATAGATTGGGGATTAGTTGTAGTATCTCGCTCGCGAGTTATTTGCGTTTTATTATCTCCCGCATCTTATTCTTTATCTTTAAAACTATCTTATAAATCGCGATTAAATCGCTTATAAGTTAAAGAGAAACTACTTCTTCTTAACTTACTTTTATTTATTATTAATGCGCGTGTGTTTTATATTAAGATTCTCTTTAAAAGAATTAACTTATTCTAATCTACATAAGTAATTATTATATTAATATTATTAATCGCAGATAAATTATATATAATTTAATTATAAAGTTTAAATCATAATATATTAATTAGAATTTATATTCTTTACTACTTAATAATTATAATGAGAATATTATTCTTTAACTCGCATATATAAATGTATATATCTTTATAAGTTTGATTCTCTTATTATCTTATCTTCTTTATTATTAAAATTGATTTAAGAATATACTGATTTAATATCTTAAGAGAATCTCTTAATCATTACTTAAATTCCTCTTATATTTTAATAAGACTTATATTTAATTAAATTCTTTAATCTTATAATTTTATGAACATATTATAAAGATATTTAATTATAATACACACGCGAGTTATCTACAACTTATCTGATTTAATCTTTTAATAAATAATTTAGAATATTTAGAACTCTTTTAATTCTTTAATATTCTTATTATAATAATATACGGACTTAATAAATTATATATATTCTTTTATTTATTAAGTATTATTATTTTTTAATAATCTCACTCTTTTTAATACTTACTTTAATAGCGCAGTTATCTTATTTATATTTTATAGATTAGTTATAAATTCTTCTTATAACTCTTTACACAGCTGCATTAACTTGCGCTTCTTTTATTTACGCATTATATATGATTTAGCTCTCTAAATACACTCTTTAAATTCTTCTTATATCAGCTTAATATAATATATTAATTTATCTTCTTTTGTAGTATATTCTGTGTTAAAGAATTTCTCTTTATTATTCTTAAGCTTAGCTTTAAGAAAATACGGAATAAATATCTAAAAGAGCGCACTCTTCTTAATGCGTGATATAGTTATATCGTTTATAACACGCGAGTGAGAATCTATATCTTTAATATAATCTTAATCTTTAATCTCTTTATACTCTCTTCATTCTTATTAAGTTATATTATAAATATTTAATATCATTTTTAAACGACTCTTTTATTTAAGAGAATAGAATTATTTGAAATTATTAAAAGTATTAAAAGATTGAGTGATGTAATAATATAATATATAAATAATATACGTCTTATAATATAAAGCTTTATTAATGATAATAATAGAGAAGACACTTCTAATATTTTGTAAGTTAAATGATGAAGAACTTTGAGTTTTAGATTGCAGAGTTTTTTATGTGTGTTCGCAGATTTAACGCGTGCGTTACGCACGAGTTAGATCTTAACGCGGTGTAACAATTAACTTCTTAGCTATTTAATATCTTACTTATTCAATCTCTAAATAATATAAATATTACTCTATAATTATTAAGCTAGATTTTCTATAATAGAACTTTTATTATATTATTTATTATTCTATTTTATAAAGTTTTAATATTTATATATTAAATCTATTAAATAGATAGTTATTACTATTTAAAATAATAAATATTATTTTAGTTATATTCATATCTTAATTTAAGAATTAATATATAATTTATCTACTATTAATATGCGTGAAATATATTATATTATCTGATAAGTTATAAATTTTTATTAAGATAATTAATTCTTAGAAATAAATAATCTATTATATTATTATTCATCTTATATATAATAGATGAAGAAGAGAATATATCTAATATAAAAAAATGAAATCAGTAAGTATTAAGATTATTAGATAGATAATGCAGAGATGAGAAGACTTGTATGAAGGAGTAGAGCTGACAGTTCTGTGAGAGAAGACACGCGCTCTTATCTAATCAATTCTGTAAATTTATTTATACGCAGAAAACGCGATAAAAGATGTATTAGAAAACGCGTTAAAACGCGTAAATCATTTTTTATTTAAATAATTATCTGATTCGATGAAAATAAGATTACGTAAAATTAAGAAATCTATTATTAGACTAGAAAATCAAAATTAGCAGGAAAAATCCTCAATCTTATATACAGAAATAAGGCGCGATATTTTGAGAAAGAACTTAGTCTTTATAACTTAAATCTCTTTAAAAATAAAGATAAGAAAAATTATTATTTAAATCTTAGATAAAAAAGAGAAGATTAGAATTAATAAACTCTTAATTAAAGAGATTATAGATTAAATTAATTAAAAATTAATAAGAATATCTTATACACATTATATAATCGTAATAAAGAAACTTTTAAAAAAAGAAATTATATTATACGCAAAAGATAACTCAGATTATATAGAGTTTAGATGAGATTTAATATAAATAAAGTTGCTGAGCTCACTCGCATAACTTAAAATAAGATTGTATGAAGTATTAATGCGAGTAATATAAATAAGATAAGAAGAGAAAGAGAAGAAGTAATTTATATAAAAATTAAAGAATGAGAATGCTAGACTTATCTTAGATCTTAAAATTAAAAATCTTTGATAAATAAAAAGAAATATGAAAATTAATATAATTATACACGCAATTCTAGAACTTTTCAATTTAAATTTAATAAATAGAATTATTTAAAAAGATCTTATTTATAAGATAGAGTTTAAGTCGATTATATAATATAATTTAACTCTCTAATCACGTTAATATTTTCATTATTAGAAATATAAATACTTATTTCGTATGTGTAAAAAGATATAATCCTGCGCATATTATACAGAATATTATTAAATTAATGAGTATAAGAAAAAGCTTAAGAGAAAGATCGTATAATATAATAACTACTTAAAAAGATATAAAGCTTGATTTAATAACTGTTCATAAAAGAAAAGAGAATAATCTTATATAAAGAAAATATATAATAAGAAATTAAGATACTTTCAATCTCAAAATTAATAAGAGATCATTTTTATCTTCTCTTTCTTCTTCTTCTTCTTCTCATTAATCTTAAATCTATTAACGAAAGTTAGTAGAAATAACTCTGAATTAGAGATGAAATAGAGTTAAGTAGAAGACTTATAAAAAAGAAGATTAACTCACTCAAAAAATTATTTATAAGAATCTAAGAATTGTATAAAGATCGATTTTGTATTAAGTTAAGATATTTAACTTCTTCTAATTAGAGAAAATTATTAATACACACTCGAGAACATTATATATTAGAAAACATTTTTATATAAAGTCTTAAGATATTATAATATAATATTAATAAGTTAAGAAATAAGATAATAATAGAACTGCTTTAAAATTTAGAGATTAAAAAGTATAACATTCTCGTAATTTAAGAATTATAAAGAGATATACTTAATTATACTTTATATAATTTAAGATAAAGTGTTTTTTATAATAGTAATTAAAGATAAAAAGATTTAAGAATTCTTATACTTATTAATAAGCGCATTTATATAAATATATAATCAGAGATATATTATTTAAAAGATCTCATTATAATCATATTAAAACTTTAAGAAACACAGATTATTAATTATATAATTAATATTCATAATATTTATAATCTCTTAAATTAATACTCAAAATCAGAAGAAATAAAGTTTCTCAATACTCTTTATATAACGCTTAGAATATCTGAAGAATATATTATACTGAGCGATTTAAATCTTTATTATCTTAACTGATTAAATCTGATATATTTAATGTAATATAAACTCTCAGATATATTACTAGAGATTATATAAGAGATAGAGCTGAAACTTATTCTTCTTTTAGAAATAATAATAAGAGATTATTAAAGAGAAGATTTATATAAATAGATAATTATAGATCTTATCTTTATAACATCAATACTAAAGAATTAACTTGTACGATATTAGATAGAAGTAGAAAGAGAATAGTTATTAGATTATCTTCTAATTAACACGAAATTTAAGTAATTAAATCAATCTAAAAAAAAGTTATTAAAAAGATATAAAGCGTGAAAAAAGATAGATTATAAAGTCTTTATTAAAAGTCTTCACAGTTATATAAAGTTACTCGAAAGTTGTATATTAAATATTAAAGAAGAGATTAATTACTTCATATACAAACTGATAAGACTCACATATATAATAATAGAAGACTTAATATTATAAATAAGATCATTCTTATATAATTAAAAATTCTGAATAAAAGAATGTTAAGAGACAATAAAGAATATAAGAATAGTATGTAAAAGCTTTATTAAGAATTCATCACTCTTTATATAATTGTCAAGAAGACTGTTCGAGATCAGATAAGCAGTAGATATTCTTCACGTGTATATAAAAATTCGAGGTATAGAAGTTTATAAGTATGTGAGTAATATGCGAAAGATATGCTAAGAGCGTATATAACAAATATATAATGACGGCTCTCTTATATTATAGGAATAGATCGTTAATCTGTAAAGATTTATTTCTACAGTCAGCTTATATCTACGTATTAAGACTGAATTTTAACACTTTCTGATATTATCTTCTCTTTTAGAGATCTTATTCTTAAGATTCTGATTGTCTTTATAAGCTTATAGCTGTTTAGTAATATATTCGCATATGTAAAACATGATTATTAGAGTTATTTAGCGTGATACTAAGATCTCTTATGATATCTCATCACTTTCGTAGAAAAAGGGAATAATATTCTGTATCGAAATAATCTTTTGATTATTCAGCATCTCGTTTTTTCGATATTTATAATCGAATTGACTTTTTAATCATTCAATATCTCGCTTATTCGATTTCTATAATCAAGTTAATCTTTCGATCATTCAGCATCTCGCTTACTCGATTTTCGAGTAATACAAACATCACTTTATAATCATTAAACTATTTTGTTTATAATAGAACTTTTATTATACTATTTATTGTTCTGTTTTATAGAGTCTTGATATTCGCATGCGAGATCTATTAAATAGACAGTTATTGCTATTCATGATAATAAATTTTATTTATATGAACTTTTACATTTTAATTCGAGAGCTAATATATAATTAATCTAGTGCTAGTATGCTTAAAGCATATTATATTGTCCGATAAGTTATGAGTTTTTATTAAGATAATTAATTCTTCGAAATAAAGGATTTATGATATTATCGTTATTAATAATGAATAGATAATGAAGTTGATTCATAATAAATACTTTCTCCTTCTTATAATATATAAGACTGCTTCTTTTCTCTTTAATTTCAACTTCTCTTCTTCTTCAATCATCTTCATTTCAGTCTCAGTAATAATATTAATAATAACAGCAATAATAATAATAGTAATAACAACAGCAGTATCATTATTATTATCATTATCATCATCATTATTATATATAAGTAGTTCTTTCGATCTCTTATTTATTACTGATCTTCTCATTACTTAAAGCTTTAAAACGCAAAGCAATCAAAGCTTATAAGTTAATATTTTACTGTGCTTATACTATAGTTCTACTAATATTATACTTTGCAATAACTGAGATATTCGATTTAATCTTCTCTATTATTAATTAGTCTCGATTATAATATTAATGCTGTGTGAGATGTTTTTATTGCGAGTTTAAAATATTATTTACTTATAAGATATCACTCGATTATATTAAATATGATTATTATTCTATTAAAGATTATAATTATTTTTCAATATATTTTCTTAATAATTTCATGCTTAAAGCATGCTTCTTTTATATAAAACGTCTGTGCTAACTATTTAAAGTCTTCTTTTAACATACATGTTACTATTCAATTACTTTATAAAGAAATGTATAACGCTCGTGTTAATTGTAAGAAAAAGATATTCGAGAGCATTAAATCATAATATAACACGATCTCTCATTATCTTTCTAATATATTTCTTTAGATTATTAGCTCTTTATTTAGTGAATCTTCTTTTAAGCGTGTTTATATCTTCAATAATAATAATATTATTAATTTTAATCTTTTAAAGATTGAGAATAATCTTACTTTGCTTATTTAAACTGTTTAAATATAAGCTAAAATTATTGCGCAGATTATAAGTATATTATTCTTAAGTGAAAAGTATAATACTGATAATTTCAATAAATTAGAATCATATTATCTAATTAATTTAAGTAAACTCAAAACTATTCAAAGAAACTAACTCTTTTAGAGCTAAATAAGAAATTAATAATATCTATTATGTTCGAAACGTCTAAGTCGGTTATATCTAATAAGTCGATTGAGTTTAATAATATTAATATGAAATTGAATAAGAATCTTAAGATTAATAAGATAGAGATAATTGTGCTTTATAAGCGAATAAAGACTATTAATATTAACCGCGATTCTTTATTATAAATAATCGGAAACAAATTATAATAAATGAATTGATAATCATTTAAAGTCTCATATTTATATTATACTTTTCTTATGCGTTTCGCGTGCGTTTTATTAATTAGACGCTTTTTATTTTTTATAACAACATTTCTCACTCTTTTTTGTTTGAATAGTTTACTAATTAAACATTTAAATAACTACTTATTCTATACTTATTTTATAACTTCGCTCTTATTAAAAAGTTATAATCTTTTCTTAAGCATTTAATAAGTTCTTCTTAGATTTCCAAGTATTATAATCTCTTATAAATTCTTATTATTATATTAAAAATATGCGTTTCTCACGCGAAACATATATATTAAGAATCTCTTCAACTTCTCATTTATTCTCGCTCTATATCTTTACAGACTTAGATATCTCAACATCTTCTCGCCCATGATATAACTCTAATAAAGAGATATGAAATATGAAATAAATTCTTTTATAACTTCTAAAAAGAATTAATTAATAAGCATTCTTATTTATTAACTTCTTAATTTTAAATAGCTCAAGAAACTTATTA
>JAABUK010010059.1_pt1 | contig 12736 bp, 14 predicted proteins | sample 5559141 | NCBI WGS metagenome assembly JAABUK01 (sample SAMN10711869, study PRJNA513367) | rock metagenome | isolation source: Antarctica rocks | place: Antarctica: Victoria Land, Pudding Butte nord | collected 2016-01-03
AAGTTACAGAATAGTAATGTAGATACCAAGAAAGAACAAGAACCTTTTGGACAACCTTTCCATTGATAAACCACCTTCGATCTGGGTCTGTTCTTTAGCCACCACCACTACCGCCATCCAAACCCTTCTTCACCATCAACCCCTCCATAACCTTATTCCCACTCACAATCCCCGTCGTACAGATCATCAATCTCTTCTTCTCCCCCTCCAACTGCCTCCCCACAAACCTCAGTGCCGCAATCTCCGTGAATGTGATCCCACCCAGAAACATCACGTAGATGGTCTTCCACCCACCTGTACCACCCGCACCCGCACCGGTCCCTCGGAGACTATCCCTCGCCTTCACAACCCTGTCGTCGGTGGGCTTCTGCGTGATGGTGAAGGTGGGCCCCTTTGCGGATTTGAGGACATCTTCGAAACCCTGCCAGCCGGTTGATGTTGGGGTGAGCGGGAAGGGAGAGCGGTTGAGGGATTGGAGGTATGATTTCTGGAGGATGCATTGGATGACTCGGACGGAGAGGGGTGCGTAGCCGCTGTAGACGTAGGCGATGTCGTTGGGGTCCTGTTCGTTGACTTCGTCCATGATTAGGCGGAGCACTTTGCGGAGGTAGTTGTAGTTTGTTTTGGTGGCGGGGGTGTTTGACGCCTGGGGGCCGGTGTTGCCGGTGCCGGGGATGGGGAGGAGGGCGTTGGCGGAGGAGCGGGGTTGGAGGAGTTCGGTTTTCTCGAGCGCGTCGAGCGTCAGGAGGTGTTGGTTGCCGTAGGCGTGGAGGATTTGGCGTTTGAAGGTTTCGAGGTCGCGGGGGCGGAGGCCGCCGGATATGCAGGATTCGAGGCAGAGGAGGCGGAGGATGGTTGGGAGGGGGACGTCGCGGGCGATGAGCTCATCGATTGTGTCGTGTTGGTAGGTGGCGTCGGTGCCGGCGGCGATGTTTTGTTGGACTTCGAGAACGCGGTTGAAGGTTTCGCTACGGGTCTGTTTCATGATCTCTTCGGCTAGGTTGGTGTGGATGCGGAGGGATTGGTGTTCCTGTTGGTAGACGGGTAGCTTCTTGACAAAGTCGCCCAGTTCGGTTGTTGTACGAGCTGAATGACGCACTTCGTAATCTGATTCGAGCCGGCGTGCTACTTTGTTGAGGAGAGACCCAACGATGGCGAAATTGGCAGAGCGGAGTTGCGAATAGAGTGAGTCACTTGAGTCCAGTTTGATCTTGGCTTTAAGACTTTGTCGTGTGGTTGGAGGGGGAACAGTATTGGTAGATGTTGAGCTCTGAGGTTGCTGGGTGGAAGTTTGTGGAGCAGTTCCAGTAATTGATGAGTCAACTTCGGCTTGGTTGTGGTGAATGCCAACAATCTCCTCGATGAGACCTTCATAAGTCAACTGTGTCAAAAGCAATGTGGCGAAATCCACGTCCCGATCGATGATTATGAGGCTGTCCAATGTAGCACTTGGTAATATGCCTCTAGCACCATCACTGTAGCCCACACTATCCTCAACATCAAGTTCTTTCCTTCCCCGAACGAGAAGGTTGGCGAGTTTGCGGGCATTATCGCCTTTGCCAAGTATCCGTGGAAAGAATCCATGGCGTTGTTGAACGAGCATCAAAGCCTTTGAAGCCAGAAATATCGACGTAGGATCCCTCCTCTGGAATATGTAAGTAAGAGCGGGACGAGGCGTACAGTGCAAACCTACCAAGTACAACTCCATATAGGCATCCTCCAACTCCAGAGAGAGAACGTCGTCCTCGAGAGGCAGGAAATACATCGAAAATTCCGAGACATTTACGTCGCCGAGAACGCCCTCATCTTCGAGGATTTTGTTCGATACCAAGGTCCGTCTTGGAACCCAGAATATCGATATCTCATGCTTAACAGATCCATTCTTCTGTAATTTCTTGATTTGCTCTACGTTCAAAGTGTCAGTAACATATCTAGGTAAGCGTGAAACCAAATACAGATCAGGAAGAATGGTGGGGATGGGCTGAATTGCAAAGGCTCTTTTGCTCGTAGCGAAGTGAGCGAAAGTATGCTCCGATTGACGTATGGCAACTATAGGTGACAGAGCTGTTGAAGCAGGCAATGTTCGAAGCGCTTGAACATGGACCACCTCATACCTGCAGTAGCTTGCACCTGGGACGGTTTCTCTCCGTTGACTAAGTAGGCAATATTTCTTTGGGATGAGTCGGTATTGGCGTTTTCCAGGACAAAGAGCTTGTCCACTCCATATTCCTGAAGGGTGGAAAATTTGAGAAAGAGGTTGATGGGGCCTGTTAAGGCTTTGCTAATGACAAGGTTCTTCCTTCCCCTGACCTATACGCATGTTCAAGTTGTGATACACGTCTGAGGGTGGTCTCTGTCTTACTCACGCCTTCAAGGAGATTGAGCAGGTCTTTCCGCGCTTTGATTCGTAGGTGGTCAGCTTCCGAGCCCAAAGACGGGCCCATGAGGAACAATCGCTCTTCGCTGACAGAGAAAGAGTTTGTAGCCAAAGTCATCCGAGTGGTCGTCCTTTGGCAAGCTTCCAAATCGAGCAAGGTCTCAGTGTGAAGCTTGGCGCGGTCCAGAGCCGACTCCTCCACCCTCCCCTGAGACAGATTACGCCGCAACTGGCCGCAGGCACGAAACTAACAACCTCTTGAACTTACGCCCATTGCCAGATATTTCTTTCTTCATCGATCTCAGTTCTCTCTGTTGTGTATTGCCATCACCATCAATTTTCTCCAAGGCAGCAATCATGAAGAAGTTTGGCCTAGGAAAGAGAAGCGAGAGAGACGAAGATTCAGGCAGGCTGGCACTGTTTGGATCGCGATCAAAGAACAAATCTCCCGCTCCTCCTTCGACCAATCCCTATGCTCAAACCGTGGCCCCACCAGATCCTTACACACAAGCTAAAATGAACGCTCGTATTATGCCTCCTGCACAACCGACTGGGGGCCCTCGGCTACCTCCTGGAGCTGGAAGAGGCCTACCGTCAGGACCGTCAATGAAAAATGGACCTGGTGGGACACCCGCGCAAAACGATCTCATCAAAGCCGACCACGGGGACGATAGGAAGTTTGGAGCACCATCAGGAGGTTATGGAAGTGGTGCGGGCTACGGAGAGGACAAGTACGGCAATGCTGGTGGTTATGGTCAAGACAAGTTTGGCAGCAATTCCTACGGTGGTGGAACGCCAGCTGAAGCAAATCCCAGATATGGCGCCGGCGGATATGGCGGTCTGGGAAGAACCAACAGCGTCGAGACCACATCCACGGATGCGAACCGGAATGAGTTGTTTGGAGATGCTCAACAGCGAATGCAGCAGAGAGGACCCCACGGATATGGAGAGCCGCCGCCATATGGTACAGATCCGGCGCAAGCAGGAGGCCAGGATCGAAGCTACGGAGCGTATGGAGACCGACAGCTGACTGCCGAAGAGGAGGAAGAGGAGGACATCGCAGTGGCAAAACAGGAGATCAAATCTTTGAAGCAACAAGATATCTCCTCCACCCGCAATGCTCTTCGCGTAGCTGCGCAAGCAGAAGAGACCGGACGTAACACACTAGCACGTCTTGGCGCCCAGGGCGAGCGTCTGCATAACACAGAGCGGAATCTGGACCTTGCCGGAAACCATCAGAGGATTGCGAAGGAGAAGGCGGAGGAGCTAAAAGTTGCGAACAGGAGCATGTTTCGCATGCATGTTGACAATCCTTTCACGAAAGGGGGTCGCGAGCGACGAGATCAGGAAATTCTCGACAAACATCGAGACGAGCGAGAGCAGCGAGAGGCCACTCGACAGGCGGCGTTCGAGAGTGGCGAAAGAATGAAGCAGACCTTCAAAGGAGTTGGGGCAGCTGGACCTGAGGGTCCGAAAAGCAAATCAAGCCTTGCCGAGCGGGCTAAGTACCAGTTTGAGGCTGACAGCGAAGATGATGAGATGGAGAACGAGATTGAGAACAACTTGGACGAAATCAGTGATGTCACAGGCCGATTGAATTTGTTGGCAAGAGCTCAAGGCGAAGAAATACAGCAACAGAACAGACTTCTTGACGGACTTGGAAAAAAGGTTCGTATAGGTGCTCTAGGGACCAAAAATCATTGGGCTAACAATTCCTCTGCAGAGCGACAAAGTGGACGATCAGCTCGCCATGAACCGAAAACGACTCGGACGCATCCGCTAATATGGACAAGCATTGTGCTCCTCATGTAAATATCAGCAGGCCTCACAGCTGGCCCGGCATTGGATTAAGTATAAATTGATAGACGTCGTCCAGCGTGCCATGCACTCGTTTCAGAAGGACCCTGTGTGATGTTGAAACTGCTCGACAGGAACCGACTTCCCGGATGATCTCCAGTCAGATGGTCGATCGCCCGCAGCCCTCTGAGGCATGTTCCTGTCCATTAGATCCTCGTTGCAGGACCTGAAAATCCTTGACCTCTGTTTGCGGCTTTGTTTGGGGCTTGGCGTCACGTGCACAAAGATTTGACGCCCAGGAAACGTGCATGCAAGTAGCCTACCACATTACGGAGTCAATCCTTTGCTTGACCTGTTCTTGTCAATTGGAATCCCATCTCTGCACAGCCTCTGTGACGCCCGTGATCTACAGGGTCTCTGAGCCCTGTTCCTGTCAGGATGGGCATACGTACTTGAGCAGCCCCCGCGGCTGACCTATTCGTATGACGAATGCCATAGTTGCTCTATTCTCTGGAACACCGTTTGCCGACCGGCCTCACAATCACTGTGAATTGTACGGTGCTCTTGGTCAACGAATCAATCACAGCCAGCGTCCTGCCCTCCGTTGGTTATGTGGACGATTGGGAAAGATGCCGGCAACGCTTGTGGCGCCCCTGAAAGCCATAGGACGTCACCAAAGGCCAGGGAGAGGGCACTCGAGTCAATTCGCGGCTTGCCCTATTCCAGACTCCTGTCATGGAACAACACCTGAAGCCTGCGCCAAGCCTCTGTCCTACTACGGTACCAGGCATAAGTAATGTATGTGGGGCACTAGTAAAGTCGTAGAAAACGCCCAGCTTACAGATATCCCAGCTGCCCTTGTACGATATCCTTGTCGCTATCCAAAGCAATCTTGTATACTAGAAATTAATAGGCAGGGTCTAAGTTGGGCGCTTCGTGGCGTTGTATCTTTACATAGCGTTACTAAAGTGGACCTACATTACTTATGCCTCCTACCGTAGTACGTGACGTTGCATCGACCGTACTACTAAGTGGGAGGTGGGGTTGAATGAAGACGGGGAGCCTAAGTGGGATACGCCGTCGGCGGACGCCCACACGGGTCTGGGACAACAATTTCGGAAAAACAACATCCGATCATGACATTGAAGTTGCCCAGCATTGCACACTGACCCGAGACTGACAAGCAAGTGAGTGAGTGATGTAGGTGTGTTTGGACAGGTGTGCCGGCTCATTGACGTCGCTATGAGGTCCCAGCAGCGGTACCAGCATAGGGAACCCACGAGGGGTGATACAGCATCCTTGCTGACTATGTCCTCTTCTCCTCGTTGCACTCACCGCGATTCTGCTGGATGACGTCGCTTATGACCGGTCCTGAGCCCGTGGCTTGCACCAAGTGGGGCGGAGAAGGAGAAGCAGCTCAGGCGCACGCCACCCGTAACTTAGCCTGGCACTTGGAAGTGAAGCGATGCCGGGACCCGGACAGCGCCTTGGCAGATTAGTGCGCTCACTATCCAGTCTCATCCTTTGCATTTCCCATCCAACAAGCCCTTTGTGGGAATACGAGTAGTCAGCGCGTGGATGCATCATCCATCCACTCACAGAAAGAGAAGTTCAGTTGTGCGCTGACAGCAGTCACACCAGCGTCCAGAGCTGTGCTCGGAGGCAGCTACGCGTATTCGGACCTTCGGAACCGTGTTCTCCTCGATCTCCTCGATGATTGCAGCTTCCATCAACCGGCCCGGCTTGCCTTCCGAAAACTAGACTATTCCGAGCGTGGTGCAGCTGAAGGTGAGATATCTAGCATCGAGTTGTGCTCCCAGCACAGTACGTTCCACGTCGGACGGAGCTAGCCGGGCATTGACGGTCAAGAACGCATGTCTTGTAGAGTCCACGTTCAGGTGCTACAAGTGCTGTGCTGAACAGGTAGGTTTCCTCTTACCAGGACTGGTGTCAAGGTCGAAAGTCGTAGTCAATCAATTGCAGAGGATGGCACTTCCGCCCTTCACTTGTGCTTCTCTGCCGAGAGTCACCCACGCGCTGTGCCAGAAGCGAGATATAAACAGCCAACTCCGTACTGGTCACGATGCTGCCTTCAGTCCTGGCAGGAAGCTCTCCTTCGTGAGAGTTTCATTGCGCCCTGACACCCAGCATGGCAGCTGGCAATCGGCGAAGGCGGATTGGACATCGGGTGGCTGACAAGGAGTCTCAATTGGACAAGGCAAGGGAGCCCAGTCGGGGATGAAGGTGGGCCGGGGTGGTCCGGAAGGGTCGTGGAGGAAGGCGAACTGGGCATGGTTCCAAAGCCCGCGGACTCGCTAAGCTCCTTTGGGGCCTGGGGGCGCCGGATGACGTCGTGGGTGGAGGCCCCTGTCCACTACGCTCACTAGCCTTCGCTAGCATTGATTCACGGCGTAGGTGCCAGACCCGGAAGCCCAGAAGTTCCAAGGGCAGAGAATGGCGCTGTCACCAAGATTGCGAGGGGTCCAGGGTCCAGGGTCCAGGGTCCAGGTCCGGTGGCCAGTGGCCACTAAACCACCACCGGTGGGCGCGCACTACCCACGTAAAAGTGTGGCAGCAGCAAGCCTGCCAACACAGCGAAGGCCCTCCCCACCAAAACCTGTCGCTTCCATCCCTGATCATCGGCCACTGGTCTTCCTCCTTCCTCCTTCCTCCCTCCTCCACCAATCTTATGCCTTCGCATCTCCGCTATCGTAATGAAAGCTGCCCCTCCCCTCGACAACTGCTCTCCTCCACCCACGGCCCACCGTGAACTAGTTCGTACATCTCTCGCGAAGAACAGGGCGGCAGGCTCATTCCACCATACACCAACCCTAGCATCCTGCAAGCCACCCAGATTCTGGCAGATTGCTGATGCCACCAAGGGTCCAAACCGCCCAAAACCTATTCCAACTTCTCCGACATCACACCTCGACATCTCACGGTCTTGCGTAGCTTATGTATGGCTGCATTCCCCACGACCTGGCTGATCTTCCCTTTCCTCCACACAAAATACCATTGAATACCGAAACTTCCTACTCAAACTCTCGACTGATCAACTAGAATAACTGTTCTCCTCAGCTCCGCCATCCAATATTTCCGCATCTTGAAACCAATATCCACTCGGTTGCCGTCGATCATCCGCATCCGCTGCTTGACTCGAATGATCAAAGTTTGGCATTCGTGTCGTTCATTCCACACCCAAATTACAGTAGCTTCAGAAGAGAAAGGGGGCTGTTCAACCGCTCCTAAAGCAACATCAGCAGTGATCAGCAAAGATCAACAATCCGTCTCCCATTGGCACATCTGGAGACCACTAGCATATTATACTTAAAGAACGCCGATCCACTCGCTCAAGATTGATCGCCGCTGTCACTCATACTCGCCTTGTCAATCGATCAACATACGTGGTCAACAATAGCTCCTGAAGAGCATCCTCGTCGTCGCTACATTATTCGTATCTCACAAGGCAGCGCCTTGACTCCTCTTCTCAATGACTATGGTCATCGATAACCAAAGCCGTCACTACGGCCCTATCGGCTATCCAGACAACCTGTATTCGAGCCACCTTCATTCGTCCCCACAGTTCACTGATCCCTGGGGCGCTCACTCCACCTCTCAATCACACGCACCTGCTTACGCAACTTCAATACCAAAACAAGAAGTCTCGCGGTCGATGCCTCTGTCATACTCTCAAATCCCAGCCTCCGCACCTTCACTGGTCTCAGGTAGCAATTACTCAAATGCCGGATTGGGAGGTTCAGACTTACTGAGTCTACCTCAAGGTATTCCGCGCTCAAATTATCCGACAGATCAGGCGTATCAAACTTCGCCACAGAGCAACGCGCCCTTCAGCCCGTCCTCTTACTCCTCGCTCAATTACGCTCACTCACTTCACCAGCAACAGCAGCAACAACAGGATGTTCGCAAAATGTCTGATCCGTAAGCACTCTCTTCTTCTGGGAGGAAATTGAACCGTCCTAACATGGTCAAATCTAGCAATGACCACAATTCTCGCACCGAACCTCCCAGCTATGGCGAGCTTGACGCATCTCGCGGGATGATAGCCTTGAGCCACCAGAACCTCGCCGATCTCACGCCGCGAAATCTTTACGAGGCCCGGAATTCCCGCCCCTCTCCGGACGGATATGGCTTCCCATCATCTCATTCACTCAGCCCTTCCATCTCGGCTCCATCACACCGCGACTCGTATCCGTACTACAGTGCTTCTGTTTCAGGGGACTCGGCAACTGACTACAGTTCTGCCGCTTCTGATGCTGGGTATGATTCTATGCCTGCATCTCGCACCCTCCCTCGACCAAGTCAATTGATGGGCGCCAATCTTGGTCCGCCCGCTCCTCAGTCAATGATGAGCCAATTTTCGTCCAAGATGTCATCAAACACACAAAAGAAACATAAATGCAAGGTGTGCGACAAGCGTTTCACACGACCCAGCTCGCTCCAAACCCACATGTACAGCCATACGGGAGAGAAACCGTTCGCGTGCAGTGTTGATGGCTGTGGTCGACACTTTTCAGTCGTCTCCAATTTGCGCCGGCACAAGAAGGTCCACAAGGGCGAAACGGTCTCGAACCACTCGGATGATGATGAAGATTGATTGCAGTTTTGACGTCTTTGCCTGTTTCACAGCCTTGTTGTGGTTGGTCATTGTTTGAGCTGTGCGTGTACGATGTCCCAGGATACTCCGTTGTGGTGCTCGAGGCATCCTTGTACATTATCTCGATATGCGCGCATTGCTTCCGTACAATCATTCGCCATCCGCGATTGATACCCCATGGCTCAGTCACGACCTTTGAACGCTTGACGCGGCACGGCGCTGGATTGGAGATTCCCACCTTGGGAAGGATGGGGCGTCCAAAGAGATTGGCAGGAGATGTGCAGCTGGCGGGAAGGTTGTGGCTTTACAATGGACTCTGTTTCACGAGACCCAAATGTCAGTCGCTTGATCCTCAAGGCCCCGCAGGGGCCTGGTGTCTGGATCACACCAACACTTTCTCTACAGCCGAATGATGCAAGAATCTTAATATTGTCCGTTCTCCCACCGAGTCTGCACATGGCCAATGTCCTGACCTGACCTGTGGCTGCATCCTCTGCCTCCCCCCAGCGTACGATATGATGACATGACAACAGCCCCCATCTCCCCGCCGCTGGGCGAGAGATCTGAAACAGGGCGCCGGCGCAATGGCGTCAGTGGCGCCGGTGCCAAGCCTCGTCGCCTTCCTCCTTCCGCCTGGCATTAGAGCGAGGTAACACACGGAGGTGTACTTTACCCGCAGCCGGACAATTTTTAGTCTGCATTAGTGTGAGTAAGTCTGTATTTTATTTAGTATCAGCTAGTATTCAAAATGATTAATCAGGATTAATTATGATTAATCACTTAAGATTCTTAATAGATTTAGAAAAAAATCTAAAGTGATTGATCATGATTGATTACTTGAAGATTCTTAACAGATTTAGTAAAAAATTGTTTTTTCTACCAAAGTTAGAAATTTGAAGTGATTAATCAGGATTGATCATGATGAATCAATAAATTGTCTGTGATTATCTGTATTTATATTACCACTAGTATCAGTGGCGTACGCTAAAAATTGTCCGGCTGCGGGTAAAATACACCTCCGTGTTCACCCTCCGTTAGAGCGGAGCCGGGGGCGATCTCATTTCCATCACGTCGGCTCACGTCGGCCGTGTCAGGCAGCCCAGAGACGCTCCCACACCCTCCGGCGCTGGCACCAATCGCCACTCGACACAGGCCCTGAGATCATCGTGAAAGACTTGGAACTTCTCCAGTCAACGGTTGCATACGCCACTGCTCCGACGTCACGGCTGGCAGCGAGAGGGCGAGCATGGACATGTCGACGTTGTTTGCGTCTATCACGTTCGCGTTTGCACCTCCAGCACCAGGAACCTCTTGGACAAGAACCTCTTGGACAAGAACCTCTTGGAGATGATGGATATCCCTCGATGGAGCTCCTTCAGCAACTAGCTGGGTCCCGACCCATTTTCCATTGTCCATTTCCTTTTCCTTTTCCTTTTCCTTTTCCATTTCCATTGTCCGTTGTCCATGTCATCTGATCACTTCCCGAGCTGGAACTGCAGCAATCCCGGGCCCTCCGCGCTATCAGCCTCACCACGTCTTCTTCTCGATGTCTGTGCCAAGAGCGAGTTCGAGAGCCCTGGCTCTGACCCTCTGCAACGCCAGTTTTGCATCTACCACTTGGCTCGCTCGCCCGAGAAGATCTTCGGAAACTTCTTCAACTGAGCCTTCTGTCTGCCATAATAGCCTCTCTGCTCGCCGGACCAGGACTTGATGATTTCTCCAAGATTGGATTGTGCTCCTATCCTGGCACAACCGAGATGTCTCTCGCAAACTGCTATCTGCTCATGTGTGGCTGGGAAATCTTGGATGAGATCTGGCACAGTGGGTACATTCACCTCGATGTTTTCTTCATCGTATAGAAGTCGCCTAAGCCTGTCTCGTTCTTTGTGAAACTCTTCCTTCCTGTGCAGGGGACATTTGCGGGTCGTTTTGATTTCCTGAAGGAGGGAGGTCAGCCTCATGGCTGCTCAAGCTACTCCTGCTGGTACCTCTGTTTCTTGACCTACCTGAGCAATTGCCTGATTGCTGCAACCATCACAGATCACTCCATCTGGCAAGGCAAGTCCGCTGCTGAAGGAGTGATGATTGCAAGTTCCTTGTGGGGATCTGCAACCACAAGCATATCTCAGGATCGCAACCACGCCTGGCAACATTGACAAAGTAGCACAAGCGCGTTCCATTTCTGGCCCACTCCGGTTGGTTCGTCGTTCCTCTTCCGGTTCGACACTCTGAGCATGTTGGTAATCCATGAAATCAGCACCTCGCTTGTTACCTCTGGCATCATAAACGACGGTGGCTGCGGCTCCCGAGGTGAGTGAAGCTCCTGGAAAATCGCCGAGACCTGGATCCAGAGAAACGGTTCGCTTGCGCTTCCGACTCAAAGTGTTTGGAAGTTGAGGCACCCGGTCAAAAGGAGCGTCGAACATATCATCAAAGGGCTGAAGGTCATTCATTGAAGACCGAAACTTCTGACCAGCAGGGCTCTGGTCATCAAGAAAGGACAGGTCCCACGGCCTTTTTGATAAGAATTCTTTGAGCCCCTCCACCGACTGCGATGCATCTAACGCAGCCATAATGTTCAGAAAAACTCCCTCAGCCAATGGTTTCATCATCGTCTATTGAAGACGGCGGTTCGTGACCATCATCTTATACCCTGACACATGGCCGTTTGATGAAGCACTCACGATCACGCCAAGGAGCGTGCAGCAGATGAAACACGTATTCCATCGGTAGTGGTTTTATTCATCGGTACAAGCGCTCATTCATTGGCACAACATGTCACAATCGACGCCGGTATCGGCGGTCGTGAAGTCGCTGAAGATTGAATTCATGATTGCGCGACATAAAACGAGTATCTAATGGCAGCATCGGCGGCTACGATGACCAGTCCACAGCGCATCTTGAATCGGATGTCGAGCCGCAGTCCAGGCGGACCGTGCAATTATGGTCCTCTAGGTCCTTCCTACCACATTCAAACCCTCCTTTCGGTTGTACAGCAGGCCGCCCTTCCATTGGGGCTGTGCATTTCGAGGGAATCAGCGTGCTTTTTGTTGCAGGAGCCTCATTGGTTCCAGTCTGTTTTCTTGCAGTCATGGTTGTGTCTGCTCTTGTTTCTTCATTTCTTTGACGAAAAGATCCAAATCATGTATCCCATGAAAAATATTCAGGTTTGCTGTGCCTCTCTAATACGGAAGTAAATGTATCCTTTCACACTTCCACTGCTCCCCATGGCTCTCAAGCTCATTCCCACCGGCGCGCGTCCTCTCCATGTCCATTTTGTGCGGTTACTATTCTACAACATTGAGGATATTCTGCGTGCTCTCAAACTGTCTGATCAATCTAGTCCTCCTGCCTGTCACCAAACGCTCGCTGATCTGATCTTGATCAAAAAAAGGACGTCCGATCTCACTGACCTTTCCTCCAGCATATCTCGAAAGGGTATGTTTCTCGTTTTCATTCTTCCTCAATGCTTGCCTGTCTGGGAGATCAATCCCCGCAATGAATGGCTCATTTGATCGACATGTCAGCATAGTTGCCTTTAGCGATGTTATGGTTACGGATCAGAGACAGACGGTCACCGCACTCGGCAAGCAGATGCTGACAGGGACTTGAGAACGAATCTCTTCACAACCACAGGCATAACGTAGGAGCAAGCCTCAATCAATCCAGAAAGCGGAGCTCGGTTTAAGTAGGGGTTGCCTCATTCTGTCATCACCGCCTCAGGCCGCTCTCTCAAGCCTTTGGATGCTCAGAAAGTCTCACACCAAACACCTCCTCCGCCGGACTCACTTCCTTTCCGCTCTGACTATTTACATCCACATCGATGTCGATCCTGGCTAGGCTGACAATACAGACATGACTACAAAATCGATAAGAAGTCAAAACCGTATTGTCAGCGATGCCATTCTCGTGATAACCCAACTAAAGTAGACCAAAAGGGGACTTCC
>JAABUK010010060.1_pt1 | contig 12735 bp, 15 predicted proteins | sample 5559141 | NCBI WGS metagenome assembly JAABUK01 (sample SAMN10711869, study PRJNA513367) | rock metagenome | isolation source: Antarctica rocks | place: Antarctica: Victoria Land, Pudding Butte nord | collected 2016-01-03
TGTCAGGGACACCTGTGGAGGTGTCTGCAGAGCAGCACTCTGCATGGTGTGTGTCTCCAGCTCACCATCATGTGATGATCCAACTGACGAGGCAACAGTCTGAAGCTGTGTGTCATAATCAATCACACATGCAGCCTCCAGCACTCTTGTTGGAAGAGGGCAACTGCTGTCTTCTTGGCGCTGTGAGCTTGGAGCGCTGAAGCAGCCACATAGTGCTGCACACAATCCACGTTTTCGCTTCTGGCTCCTTTTTTGCAAAGCTGCCATTGCAGCTGCTGTCCCCGCCTCAAAGTTGGTGCCTGTCTCTGAGAACATCCTGTTCAATGTTGCAGCGCACCACAGCTCTTCCAGAGCCTTGACTCTGACTTGAGGAACTGGGCTCAGGATGGTTTGGAAGAAGAGTGCTGCTTGGTCTGGATTGGTGCTGCACTGCCTGACTCTGTCCAGAAGTGGGTGCTGCACTGTTGACTGACTTGTGTGCGCCTGTTCACAAGCATCGACCTGCACAGACGTAGACAGGTAAATGGTCTGAATCTGGCGCATTGACCTGATCACAAGCAAACTGCTAAGCACACACAAACCCTCGGCAAGCATAGGCACATGAGAAGATCTGTCTGACTTGATGGCTGTGCAGCGACAAAGCAACGAGCTTGCTATAACATGAGGCTCTCAGACATGGAGCATTCAGTCTGGTATATGCTGTTGATATGTGCTGTTGATATGTACTGTTGATATGTTCATGCTGGGCGCACAAGCAGCAAGAAGCTGCATTACAACTGGCATTTCAGCTGGCACAAAGCACTGCAGCTAAATTAAGCTCACCCATGTCTGCTGAGCTTGACGCATACGCTCATAGACATCCCATTGAGCTCGACTTTCAGCAGGCACTGTCTGTGGCACTTCCACTGCTGCAGGACAGTCCTTGCTGTTGAAAGGCACCTCGCCAGTCAGGATCTCAAATAAAACGCATCCCACAGCCCACCAATCAGCAGAGGGGCCGCTGATCATGACCCCTGCTGATATGTCTTGCCCTTCAAACAGAAGCTGGAGAGACAGAAGCAGCTCGGGCGCTGCATATGCTGCAGTTGCCCCCTGGGGAATGACATCCAGCACTGCAGGATCTGCAAACAAGATGAGCTCACATCAGCTGCTGTGCACAGACAGTGAGACAGACAACAGAAAAGAGGCATGCGTGATGACGCCATGACATGTGATGCATCATCATGAAATCGCTCTGTAGTGCTACATGACGCTGTGCCGTCTAAGATGCTGAACAACCCTACCTTTGTTGCATTTCTGAGCAAAGCCAAAGTCCACAAGTCTCAAGTCATCCCAGGCTTGGTAGTCATCATTGCGCAGCATGACATTGCTGCTGGTGATGTCTAGGTGTGCCATGTTGCAGTCTGTGTGAAGCAGATGGACTGTCTGCACGAGGGTCGACACGAGTCAAGAAACGTGTTGTCAGCAGTAGCAGTACAGAGATGTGGATGGAATGATGCAGGCCAGTCAGAGGTTGAAGCTCACCTGCAGCAGCTGTGCAGCTGTTTGCATGACCTGCTGTTCATGCTGATGCATGACAGGTGCATGTTGGGTACCCAAGCGCCAGCCTTCCAGCATCTTGACCAGACTAGCGCCATTGATAAGCCTGAACAAACTATGCTGCTTTCAGCAAGGTTTCAAAAGTCACAGATGAAAGCTGAAAGCTGTGATGGCATGCTGACTTACTCTAAGACGAGAAATGCTTCGCCTGCTGGCGAACCTAGCAAATCTATATACTTCACTATGCGCGGGGTTTTCGACCAGTTGGTGCGGACGAGACCAGCAGACTCGTTCGACAAGAGGTAAGGGAAAAGGATGTTGTGAGTGGGACTCAGGCGCTTCACCGCAAACTCCCGATTTGTGGCCCTGGCAAAGCATCTGCAACAAGCACAGGTTGGTGGTTTGGACGTCGGACTCCATTCGCTTCCTCACGTGAGACAGGGTTACCTCTCTACGGCAACTGAAGAGCCACCATGTCCCAGCAAGTCCTTGTCAGCGTCAGGGACCTGATAGTACTTGTTGCTGAACAGCCAAGATCCGGACGACATAGTTACAGCGCCCAGCTCAATGCAATCTCAAGACTTGCAAGTGTAGCAAAGCTTCGTCTGACTGATGTTGGCAGGAGAACTATTGTAGAATGCCAATCAGGGCGCAGTTGCACAAATACGTAGGGTCAAACATATGGTCTGTTGAACTTCGCATATGCATGCATGCATGCATGCATGGACAAGCATGTGTGTGCTCTTTGCATGGACATTCATGTGCGAAGTGTAGCCTAGGCTTGTACAAGCTCCTAAAGCAGCTGCAGTCTGCTATTGCACGGACAACTAATAACAAAACCAACACAAAGTTGTTGGGCTATCTGATGATCAAAGCAATAACACACAGTGCATCTCGTCAGTGGGAGCATGAGGACCAGGATCCACAATGGTCACATAATTGCTGCTTAAGTTTGGATCCTGCAGCTCATTCACCATCTGCTCATAGTGTTCAATGACGCCCTTTTGCTCTGCAGCTGTCTTGAGGATAGAGGCTCCTCCAATCAACAAAGACCCAACCTGCAACAGAGACAGCGGCAGTGGTGTTGAAAGCTATAGCCAAGTACTGCAGCAATACATAGCAAGTGTCCATGAACTCAGACAAGGCCAATTGTGCACCAGCATGTGTGCTACGACTTTGCTAGCACAAATGCAGCAGGGATTTGAAAGTAGACGTACATAAACGGCAAGGGAATGCAGAGTAATCCAACCAGACTGACCTTTGCATTTATGAAGACCAACTGGTGAGCTGTAGGGTGATCTTTGTGATTGTGTGCTTCCCAAGGCGAGACACTCCTTGCAGTCAGTGACCAAGCGGCACATGCAATCTTGCGGTAGTCCTCACAAGCAGTTTTAATACAGTCAGCCCTGTGGTGGCCTTTCGCTGGCAAGCCTGTGACAGTCTCCTGGGCAGCATTCTCATATTTTTACAAGATATACCAATCATGGCAATGACAAAGCAAGGGAAACTCATGCTGCCATGATCAGCAAGAGCAACAGCAACGTCTGTTGCACATCATCCAGCGTTGTGACTTGCATGCAATGATTGCACAAATGGCATGAACTGAAAAGTTAGCTGTGCAAGTGTCATGAGCGACAGCAAAACGCGGTGCTACCCTGAAAGCATCATATCTTGCAGCATTGCCCCTGCTGCAAGATATGCCGCTGCTGCTGCTGCTGCAAGATATCGATATGCTGCTGCCTCAGTCCAAACCTTCCAAAAAAGCCTTTGTGGATTTCTGGGAATGTGCCTTACAAGTATTGAGTTAAAAAAAGTGACCACATATCAACAGCCAGTAAAAGTGAAGTGCATATGTCGCTATAAAACCCAGACACAGTCTGTCAAACTGCTACTCGGAGCAAAGTCTTCTCAAAAAAGCTGCCTAATGCCTTAACATGGGAAGGGACTTCTGTGTTGGGCTGGAGCGTCATCCTACCATACTGCAAAGCAACAGCACAGCTCACAAGACATGTGACACAGCAACACAAGGGGATTCGTTCATTCTGGAATTGAATCCAGCTGGATCTTCCTTTTCTTCTCCATCCTGCTCCCACTGCTGTCCACGCTCAAGTGGACTGCACTTTGCTGCAGTGTTTGCCTAGGAATCTCAGTCTGTCCAGCAGGAACAGCAGCTTTCTTCACCAGGGTGTGAGGGGGCCTGAGAGGGGTGCTGGTCACCACCTTGTCATTCCACATCTTGCTCACCCAGCGGTCAAACGAGTGCTTGACAGCATCAACATGGTCTGGCGAGCCGTCTCTGCTGTATGCTCTCAGCTTGCGTTCCTGCACACACATGGAGCTGTCTGGCCTGCTCACCGAGGTGACTTATCTAGTCTGTTGTCAGCGGCAACTCTGCCTGTCCTGGAGTGCTACATCACAGACTCTCTGCTCTGCACCATTGCACGTTTGGCTGGATGTCACTACCATTGCGTGTTTGGCTGATGTCACAAGCATGTCCTCGGTGTGCCACCTGGTGACATGAGCCAATCATAAGATGTGCCAGCCAGTGCTTTTGGCACACCTTTGTCATACAAGGATTTTTTAAAGCACTCAGTGTTGCCTTTCGAGCTCAAAGGGCATTGCCCTTGTGTGCCTTTCACAGGTTCAGGTTGTGCCCTTCAAGCATGGACTTGCCTGGAAGACGTCAGGGTACATGGGGCTGACAGTGTTCTTCAGCATGGAGTACTTGTCCCGGCTGTCAAAGTTGTCAAAGAAATGTACATTGTCCAGCGGGTTCTTGCTCTTCATGGCGAAGTCAATGCTGTTCTCACACAATATCACATCTTCTTCCTGCATACAATTAGAGACAGGAGTAGTCGGTGCATGTGTGTGCTGTGCTGCCGCCTCAGGAGGCTCCCATTATGATGGTCAACAGTGTTGCATACAATTAGAGACAGGAGTAGTCAGTGCATGTGTGTGCTGTGCTGCCGCCTCAGGAGGCTCCCATTATGATGGTCAACAGTGTAAACTTTGATTTGCTTTCACATCTCATCTTGGGCTCTGTATCAGAAACGCCTTAGATTAGTCTTGAGATCAATGGTATTGATGCATACTGTGTGTTTATGACAATTGTACAGAGGACAAATGTGCATGACAAAAGATATCTGTATGTAGCAAATGTACACGGACAGCTGCACACAGGACAGATGTACATGACAATCAAATGTACTGCTCAACCAGACTGTGACTGAAGCTGCTAACAAATGTAGGATAGCAACTGGAAGACTGCAGATTGATACAAAGTGAAGGCCAAATTGCATCAACATACATAAAATCCTCAGTATATACCCAAAGCTATGCACTGCACTTTCAGCACAGCACAGCACAGCACAGAACAGCACAGCACAGCACAGCACAGCACAGCACAGCACAGCACAGCACAGCACAGCATATGATCCAGATCAGCGGTGCCCACCTTGATGTGTACGGGACCTGAGTAGCAGGTGATGACATCTTGTACAGAAGGAACCTTCCAGAGATTTGCTGAAATGACATTGGGGGGGATGATGACCTCACTGCAGTACTTGTACAGCTGCCGCTTCCGTAACCTGCACATTTACCATTACAACTTTTGCTTTACATACATTACATTTCTTGTCTGTAGGACTCAACAGGGAGTCAGCGTACAATAACTGAGCGAATTCTGTGAATGGTTTATATCTGTACAGTCCGCCATGTGTCATGCTTGGCCAGGAATAGAGTTGAAATGGGCCAGTGGAAAACTGCACGGGCGTAAAAGACTTGTCAAGCAAGTACAGACAGTGCTGTGAGCATTTGGGCAAGTTCAATCAGTGTTGTGAGTATCTGGGCATGTAGAAAGAATCAAGCAGCAGAACCTGGTGATGATCTTCTGGGAGGCAACGACAGGGGCATGGTCATCCCCGTCCTCAAAGTGGGGATGCAGCATGCTGTAGTTCTCGATCTGCTTCAGTAGTGTGTCATCCATCTTGATGAACTCTCGGGGATCATGGATGCGCTCAGTCATCTTGAGCACAGGATCAGCCGCGATGAGAGCGTCCACCAACATCAGCTCTATAGCTTTTGCTTTCCTGCATGGGTCAGAAGCAGTTGCAGTTACGTGGGAGTCACAACAGCAGTCAGAGTAGCAGTGAGAGTAGCAGTTGCAGTGGTTGTTGCCAGGATGACTGCAGCCAGATGGAGAAGTTGACTGGCAATGACTCAGCAGCTGTGTTGAGGTGGATGGACATCAAATGGCAGATGAGCCTGGAATTTTGTTGCTTGGGTTGAAGTTGATGTTGTGCAATCCAGACGCCATGGACAGCATTGTCAGCAACAAGATGGATAACATTATGGCCCATGGTCGTGGGAAACATTATGCATGTCATGAGCTGCAAGGTGGGCATGTGGTGGACAGGCAGGGGACAGGCAGCAGACAGGGAAAGGACAAGCAGTGGATTGGTATTGGACAGAGAACGAGTGCACAGGGAGTGGATTGTTGGTGGACAGGAAGTAAACAGACAAGCAATGAAACAAGGCAGCAGCAGACAGCAGGTTAGCAGTGGACAGGCAGCAAACAGACACTGGATAGGCTGTGGAATCTTGGTGGACAGATACTGGACAGGCAGGGAATGATGCAGTTCTCATTAAAGCTAGCAGCTCTTGAAATACTCCTGCAAAAATTCTGTATGTGTCATTCCACAGAATGTCAAACCAAGAGCAAGAAGACTGAACGTGGAATGTACCTCTGTGCCAATGGTTAGTTGCAAGGTACAGTTTGGGCACAAGCAGTTACCTGTGGGTGTAGACGCGTCTGTGCATGGTTGCTCTTGCATGAAACAGCTCGAAGATGTTCTCATACTCGCTCCACTTGAAGCATATCTCGTTGTCCAGCACCTACATACAGCAGAACCCTGATGCGAGCCTACTTGCTGTGGGGACCAGATGGGCAGATGTGTGCATCACAACACAGACACCAGCAACAGTGTGCATGACATGCTTACAACACATGGCATGCTGTACAGTCACAACTCAAAAAGTCTGTCTCCTGTGGTGACAGTCACACTTTGTATGCACTGCATAATGCAGAATGAGCTTGTTGCGCATGTTTTAAGGTCACGGTCGCGAGGTGCACTGAGCACAAACTAACCATTGCTCACCTTGGTGAGGCGCTGCAGTCTGTTGAGGTCACAGCTGACTCTGACATTGCAGTAGTGACTGTCCCTAGCAAGGTAGTCAAACTTGTCCACATCAATGCTGTTGCGCCCATTGGCCACAATGTCAAACAGAAAGCGCTTGTCATTCAGTAGTGGAGCACCGTCGCCAGCAGGCTGGTGATTGGGACAGGATCCCACAATGAGCTGCTGCACGCGCTTCATGTCGATGTCATCAAGAGCGTCGTCTTTGATGTGACCATCATCAATGATGGTCTGCAGGATCTCGCCGCTCATCTCCTCGTGACTCCTGAGATGTACACTGTCAAGCATCAGTACTCTGATGATGGATGAGAGTAGCTGTAGCTGTGTGGATTGCATGTTTTGGTTGTGCTTGCAACCAATGCATGTGTGTGACAAGACATTGTATGCAGCTTCCTGCAACCAGGAGCATTCACTTGGCCTGCACCAGAAAGGCTGATGCAAAGCATGTGTGCTGGACGCCGCAGTACACTGTCACTGGCTGAGCATTTTTATGGATGCTTATGACAACTTTGGGATGAAAAAGCGACCACATACTAACAGCACAATGCTGCTATGCATGGAACGCAGACGCTGGCAGAGATCTGCTGGATGTATGCAGTGACTGCACGCACCCACATCATGCTGGAGCTGGATATGTGTAAGCAATTACCATCCGTAGACGCCTTTGCTTTGCAGCAGAGTCCTGTCAAAGACATGACTGAAAGGACCATGACCCAAGTCATGACACAGACCTGCCACAGGCAAAATTGGGTTATTACATGTATGTCCGCGTGGTAAGCCTCGTACTGGATGCCCTTATCTGATTTGAGTGCTGGGCTGACCTGCTAGCTCCACAACCTTGATGTCCGTTCTGTCCATGTCCAGCTCAGCTCTCTGACTGTTCCATATTTTGTCAGCAACCTCAAAAGCCAAATGCGCCACTCCCAAAGAGTGCTCAAACCTGTTGTGTGACGCTCCAGGGAAGATGTAGTATGTCATACCAAGCTGTTTGAGGTCTCTGAGCCGCTGAAATTGAGCGGAGTCGATGATATCAATACTGAGGGGATCAAGCCTGAACAGGTTGTGCACAGGGTCGTTGAACATCTTGCCATGTCGCCTTTGCTGCTTGTTGTACGACGCTGCAAACTCCGGTGAACCGGTCGGCGTGTTCAGATCAAAGTTGTGATCTGGCAACACAGGGTCTTGCTGTTTCGCAACAAGCTGGCTGAACGGCACATCGTCCTCGTCATCGGGAGGGTCCATCGCGTCCCACTGTGCAGCTGCAGATATGCTACATCTCACACGGGTGAGAGAATTGACCTTGCACTCAATATGCTCATTAGGGCTCACACTCATGACTGTTGGCGTTATATTCCGTTAACATTATTGAAAAAGTTTGAAACAACAGTTATTGGATCCTGGAAGCCGTCAGCAGACAGAACCTCTCATCGGTATCGCCTTCTTATCACATTTCCGTTATTATAAAATTGGAAATGAATAACGCAATGATATAAAGACCCTGTAATTATCAGAGCATCAATCATGACGCAACATATTTGTCCAAGCTGTGATCGACATTTTAAGCAGCGAGGGCATTTGTTGGAACATTTAGATAAGAAAACTGATTGCTCTGTGCAGAAAGCGTTTGCGTGTGAATGTGGGAAAAGTTACAGTCAGGCTCATGGTCTTAGTAGACATAAAAAGACATGTATTTCAACCTTGGATCAAGATGCTGTAATTCTGCAGCAGATAGCGGCTTTGCAGCAACAGCTGTCTGTGCAACCTTCTACTAGCACACACATCAGTGTGGACAACTCAACAAGCAACACCAACACCAACACCAACACCAACATCACCAACACCACGAACAACATCACTGTGAATGTCCAGGTGAACAATATGGGGCAGGAGTTTCAAGATCACCTGATACGCTTAGACTATAAGGAACTGAAAAAGATTCTGAAGCTGACGCCCGACCATGAAAGTCTGATGGCTATGATCCGTTTTATTCATTTGAATGATGAGCATCCTGAGAACCGCAATGTCAAGATAAACGCTTCAGATAATTTGGCCGATGTCCGACGCAAAGGACGATGGGTCAAAGAAGACTCTGACATTGCAATTTACGATCTCATCAGCAGGAACTGTCTCAGATTCATCGATGTCACCGAGACACTTGAAAAGGGTATGCAGAAAGCCAAACATGATGCGTTGACAGAATATCTGGAGTTGGCTGAGGACATGGCTAATAAAGAGAATATGGGCCTTCACGCTGACAAATTTGAATTCAAGCAGCTGCTTGAGCGAGCCAAGGCGGCATTTATTTTGCAAGCATAGACTATCAAATTCCCTACTCTCACCCAAACTGTACACAATCAAACCAGCCTTGATAAATTGCATTGTCTTTCACAGATCGATGCTGCAAGACAGCATCAACCACTTTGATTTCAGCTGGAGTCAGAGCCACGTCTGGAATCTGTTCTGATGCCAGCGCGCGATCAAGCCGCTGTCCACAAGCAAACCAGGTTTGCTTTTGAGACTCATAGTATCTGCTGCGGAGCAATCTGTCATCAGATTCAACCTGTGTTACCATTTTCAATACATCTTGTCTGACATAATCATCATTGTCAGTTTCTGAACAGTCAACGACATTGAGTTGATTTTGAATAGGTTGAGGCAGCGTATCTTTGTCAATATCTGCTTTTTGACAGACAACACGTGTTCGTGTTTGCTTCTGTAGTTCGAGAACATCATCAAAATAGTCCAACGTCTCTTTCAAGAGAATGTAATATCCAAATCCTCTCTGATGAACTATCATGATGACAGGGTCGAAGCCCATATTCAAAATACTTCTTTATACATCATGGTTGTCAGCGACAGCTGTCAAGGTGAAACATGCGTTTCAGTCAAGGATAAAGTTCATGTGCATTGTACATCTGCAATGGCAGAAAAAGAACTTTTCCGTGACTGGCGGAGAGACCATCTCATGGATGAGCTGACCAAATCAATAGGGACTGCTGAAGAGATACAGCAAGAAGTCAGGGATCATGCCGACGAGGTAGAGAGAAATCAATCAGAATTAAAAAAGCTCAAAGAAAGGCATGACTCTGACATCAGAGAGCTGCAAGACAATTATTGTCAGGAGAAGCTGAAACTTCAGCAAACACACAAAAACACATCATCTGTTTATTCAAAAATTCAAGATGTCAAGAAAGCTGCAAGAGTCTGCGTGACAGACTTTAGGGATGTCAGGGATGACATAAGGAAATCAGAAGACTTCATGAAGATCATCGACAAGAAGATAATCGATGCGACATTACCGCCCAGGATTGGTGCTGATGATGTTTCCACACAAAATCAAACTGAGTGCAGTCAATCAATCGAGAGCCAAGTTCTCAAAATGATAAAGGAGGAAAGACAATTATTACAAAAAAAATACGCTGATCTTCACAGTCGTTTGACTCAATATTGGGTGTTGCTGTGTTCTCACAATAGCAAAAGCGTCGATGCATCAGCAACTCGTGAACTTGCTCAGGATCCCATCGTGCAAGACATAACAGCTCTCTTGACTGGAGGTATGGGAACCATGGAAATGCCATCTTTGGGAGCCATTCTGCTCGGACAACGTGATGCCGACGCTGAGAAGACTCAGGCACAGCCGTTCTCTCCGGACATATCCGGAGACGGTGTGGCATTTGAGGCGGCAGAGGTTGAAACGGACCCAAATCCAAGTGGTTCTCTTGGTCAAAAATCGCAGTTTCAGTTGAGAAACACCAAGAGTGACAATAAGAGCAGCAGCAACATAACAGAGACTTTAGACCATCTATTTAATCCCTACGCATGTAACTGCACCCTGATTGGCATGCGACAACAATCATCCTGCCAACATCGGTCAGGCGGAGCTTTGGACACTTGCAAGTCGTGCGACTGCGTTGAGCTGGGGGCTGTAACTATGTCGTCGACGTCCTGGTTCTTCACGGAAAAGCACTATCTGGACAATGACAGAACCTTGCTGGGGCAAGGTGGCTCTTCAGTTGCCGTAGAGAGGTAGCATTGTCTCACGTCAGAGAGTGAACGAATGCTGATGTCCAAAGCATCAACTTGTGCTTGTCGCAGATGCTTTGCCAGGGCCACAAAACGGGAGTTTGCGGTCAAGCGCTTGAGTCCCACCCACAATATCCTGTTCCCTTACCTCTTGTCGAACGAGGTTGATGGTCTCATCCACATCAAGTGGTCGAACACCCCGCGTATAGTAAAGTATGTAGAACTGTTAGGTTCGCCAGCAGGCGAAGCATTTCTCGTCTTGGAGTAAGTCAGCATGCCATCACAGCTTTCAGCTTTCACCTGTGACTTTTGAAACCTTGCTGAAAGCAGCATAGTTTGTTCAGGCTTACCAATGGCGCTAGTTTGGTCAAGATGCTGGAAGGCTGGCGCTTGGGTACCCAACATGCACCTGCCATGCATCAGCATGAACAGCAGGTCATGCAAACAGCTGCACAGCTGCTGCAGGTGAGCTTCAACCTCTGACTGGCCTGCATCATTCCGTCCCACATCTTTGTACTGCTACTGCTGACAACATATTCCTTGACTCATGTTGACGCTCGTGCAGACTGTCCATCTGCTTCACACAGACAGCAACATGGCACACCTAGACATCACCAGCAGCAACATCATGTTGCGTAATGATGACTACCAAGCCTGGGATGACCTGAGGCTTGTGGACTTTGGCTTTGCTCAGAAGTGCAACAAAGGTAGGGCTGTTCAGCATCTTAGACGGCACAACGTCATATAGTAGCAGAGGATATCCTAGCATCTTGCAGATCAGATGATGGTGTGGGATTCATCACATGTGCTACTTGTCTGCTGTCTGTCTCACCGTCTATGCGCAGCAGCTGATGTGCGCTCATTTTGTTTGCAGATCCTGCAGTGCTGGATGTCAATCCCCAGGGAGCAACTGCAGCATATGCAGCGCCCGAGTTGCTTCTCTCTCTCCAGCGTCAATTCGAGGGGGAAGACATATCAGCAGAGGTCCTGATCAACGGCCCCTCTGCTGATTGGTGGGCTGTGGGATGCGTTTTGTTTGAGATCCTGACTGGCGAGGTGCCTTTCAACAGCAAGGACTATCCCGCAGCAGTGGAAGTGCCACAGACAGTGCCTGTTGAAAGTCGAGCACAATGGGAAGTCTATGATCATATGAGGCAAGTTCAGCAGACATGGGTGAGCTTACTCACAGCTGCAGTGCTTTGTGCCAGCTGTAATGCTATTTGCAATGCAGCTTCTTGCTGCTTGTGTGCCCAGCATGTACACATATGAACAGCATGTACCAGAGTGAATGCTGCATGTTGGGAAGCCTCATGTTGTAGCAAGCTCATTGCTTCGTTGCTGCACAGTCATCAAGTCACACAGATCTTCTCATGTGCCCATGCTCGTTGAGGCTTCATCAAGCAAATTGACAATGTGTGCATGTTAGCTAATCAGCACTTTGCATGTGATCAGATAAGATACGACAGTTTATGACCATTTACATGTCTACGTTTCTGCAGATCGATGCTTGTGAAGTGGCGCACACAAGTCAGTCGGGAGTGCAGCACCCACTGCTGGACAAGGTCAGGCAGTGCAGCACTCTTCTTCCAAACCATCCTGAGCCCAGTTCCCCAAGCCAGAGTCAAGGCTCTGGAAGAGCTGTGGTGCGTTGCAACAGTGAACAGGATGTTCTCAGAGACAGGCACCAACTTTGAGGCGGGGACAGCAGCTGCAATGGCAGCTTTGCAGAAAAGGAACCAGAAGCGAAAGCGTGGATTGTGTGCAGCACTGTGGCTGCTTCAGCGCCCCCATCTCCCAGCGCCAAGAAGACAGCAGTTGCCCTCCTCCAACAGGGGTGCTAGAGGCAGAGGCTGTGATTGATTATGACACACAGCTTCAGACTGTTGCCTCGTCAGTTGGATCATCACATGATGGTGAGCTGGAGACACACACCATGCAGAGTGCTGCTCTGCAGACACCTCCACAGGTGTCCCTGACA
>JAABUK010010061.1_pt1 | contig 12734 bp, 16 predicted proteins | sample 5559141 | NCBI WGS metagenome assembly JAABUK01 (sample SAMN10711869, study PRJNA513367) | rock metagenome | isolation source: Antarctica rocks | place: Antarctica: Victoria Land, Pudding Butte nord | collected 2016-01-03
CTTACGGAGCAGGGGGAGTTGGCTGCAGCACCCCAGCAGCTGCCACACAGCTGTTCAGCGCAGCTTCAAGATGCCTGAGGAGTTCAGAATTGACAGGCCTGAGCTGTGTATCATCAGGAATGTCAAGGGTGCTACCTAAGAGGCATTGACAGGTAGCAATGCCCACAGCACTCCTGATGATTCACTGCTGTTCATGCAAAGAACAGCAAGGCAAGAACGTCCTGAGGCCTCTGCAAGGGGAGCGGTGGACTGTGCCCACATTCTCATTGCAGTTCCAAAACCATGACAGTCCTGTCGATTCAGTCGCATCACTTTTTCTGAGATTTTCAGCACCTGTCATCTAGACTTGCTGAAAATGAAGCTGACGTTGCAACACATCCTGAAAATGTGCAGGGGAACCTGGAAGTGACAGCTATTATTACATCCTCTGCAACATTCTTGTACACTGCCTAAGTTTCGACAGATCACCACCACTGGTGACCATGTTCATACACAAAATTGTGTACAGCTTAGTTTGCCTTTTGCTGCACGAAGGCATAAGCTGGGCCTGTCTTGTCTGCATTTCACATTCACATTCATGCACTGTCTGGCTGTCAAACTGCATTTAGACAGCACAGAAGCATGAAACGCATGATGATTTGTACATGGTATTTTTGAGGTGCAAATACATCCACACTGCATCAACAAACCCAGAAGCTGCAGGGAAAAATCTTTCACACCATGTCAAGGTCATCGTCCTGAAGCACACGTCATCAACAACAAAAGCCTGGTCACTGTAGCATAGAATCATACCTAAGTACACCCATTGTAGCCACTGAGCAAAGGCATAGGGCCCACAAACATTTTCATGACACAGTCTCTCCTGCTGCATTGAAAGCTTCCAGAGCTTCAGCTTGGGAAGCGAAGTATGCTTGGTACAGTTCACCATACAGGTTTAGGATGACAGTCCAAATGCCAGCATGTTTGAGTACTCTCCCAGCATCATCTGACTGACCATCAGGCACAGCTCTGAACACACCGTCTTTAAGGGGCTCGAAGTAGAAGTTGTTCAAATCTGTGGTGAGTGTTGCCTGCCCATGACTTGCTGCCTGGCCACGCTTTCGTTTGACAGCAGGCTTGTCTCCACCAGCTGTAGCAGGTGATGAACCTCTGGGGGGTGGAGGCTTTCTGTGAATGTCTGATTTAGTGCCCTTGCGACCAGCAACTATCAGATCACCAGAGGCGTTTTTGCCAAACTGGATGACGTCACCTGGGCCCAAATGATATGCATTGCGGATTTTCTGTGTACCTTCTAGTAGATACATCCGAGATTGGTTGTTAATCCAGAAGCGGAACATGAAGACAACTGGATTGCCAAACGTGTCTGTAGCATGCACCTCACTTGGGGACTGTTTCTCCAGGAAAGGTAGATGCTTTTCAGCATTTGCCTGCATCCAGGCAGCACTGCATTGACAACGACATGCTCAACAGATATGTGAGAGTGTACAAGTTGTTTTACAAAGTGAGTACCATATGGCAGCCTGAGAGATACAAGATATATAACTGCACAACTCTGCATATTGGCTTGCAGGTGAATTGCCTGCCACGGCACATCCAGAACAGAGTAAACAGTGTTGCTAACGAGACTTGTCACCACCTTAGGAACCACTATTCTGCCCTGTGGGTTGATATCACTGCTGGTCAAAACCTTCTCAAATAAGACACTAGCGTCCAGGTCTGTCCACGACCTGGCACCTGGCAATGTAATGTCTCCAGCTGTATCTCCTGTGCTCGCTGGTTGGCAATCAGCAGGATTGCTGCAGGCATCACAGAGGTGTGAAACTGCATTGCATGTGGCATGCGCGCTCCCAAAAAGTGAGCAAACCTGCCAGGCTCTGATAAAGCTACTGCCTCTCCAGAAGACATATCAGACGCTTTCGGTAGGATCCAGGTGATCGCTGACAGGTGCCACACCGTACAACTGTGCTCACATTGGATTTGTGTTGTTGCGCATCACTAACCAGTGCTTGACCCCACTCGTGCTGCGATTGCACGTGATGCCGCAACGAAACGCTCAGCTGCTGCGCCTGCATACAATGGCGAAGAAGAAGGATGCAAGCCTCGGTGAAATCGCTCAACACAGTGATCAGCCACTGTCATAGTGTATGCACGCTATTATAAATCACGACGGTGAAAGTTCTGGCGTGCTTGCAGCTCATCGTGTGCATTGCGTGACAGCACAGGTTGGGCCGGCTTGAGTGGTTTTGATCGACGAGCTTTAGCTCAAGAGGCAAAGCTCCATCACTGCTCTGCGATACTGACATTTCAAGCACACATCCGGCTGAGCAGCAGATTTACAGTCTGATAGGAGGGCACACAGTTGAGTACTATGGAGGTCGAGAGGCAGCTCGGCATGAGCCTTGATGACATCATAGCCAAGCAGAAGAAGGCAAGACCTGTTGGAGGCAAGAAGCAAACGGTGATCACTCTGACCAGTTTGTCTCATGCAATTGGTGAAGACCATACGGTCCTTCAACGCCAACGTGCGCACTTGACCTGCAGTCCTGCAGTCAGAGTGTACTATCCTTTTGTTCCCTTCACTCTTGGCTCCCATAGTTGCTGCTTGACGATCCCACCATGAACATCTCATAGTATACAGACAACCAAGCCTTGAGGCTATTATGTGTTTGCCAGCTGACATCTTCTGCTGTGTACCGCAGGCAAGGGCTGGACAGCAGTCCAAGCAAAGTCCCAAGGTATTCAATGGTCCAAAAGGCACCCGCAAGTCAAGTCAGCCAGTAAGGTTTGCACAGACCGGCAACAAGTCAGCAGCAGCACGTACATCAGGCTCACAGAAATCCCCTGGGTTTGCCATGAAGAGAAGGTGAACTTCATGCTGCTGGTCTCCCTGGTCCTGTGTTCAGCTGCTGATCACCTTGCTCCACTTTGCTGCTACATCATGTCACTTTGCAACATGAAAGAATTGGGTTGCAGGCCTACACAGAATGGGGCCATAGCCAAGCCAGCACGCAAGGGTCCCAATGCTCAGTCAAACAAGGGTAAGCAGTCTGGAGCGCCAAAGGTGTTAGTAGGGACTCCTGGCATCAAAGCGCCAAAAAGCATCACAAGCAGAGAAGAGCCCTTGAAGATCACCATCAGCAATGACAGGACTCAAAGGATAAACATGGTAAGGATCATACTCGGCAAGCAAACTTGTGACGCTGTCTTCACCTGCGTACGTCTGCTTTGTCTGTGATATCCTCTTGCTGCATGCCTGTTGAGCCGTCTTGAGCCTGCAAACGACGCGCAAAATCTCTTTCCTGACTTTATGAGTGACACACGTGAGTGTGTTTGCAGCCACGTCCGCAAGCAAGGCCGGTTCTACCCACGCCTCAGACCCAGCTTGCTATGCCAGCCCAGGCTCAGGCACCCAGAGCGCGTTCAGCTGTGCATGTGCCAACTGCCTACGCGCCTGCTGCACAGCAGACCCAAAGGGACTATCCCGTTGCAGCGCAGCCTGTGCGACCAACGTACCAAGAACCTGTAAGTGCCAGGCATTTGCATGCACAGAGACTGTTTGAACTGTCTCTCTATTGTGTTTGGTCTTGTCTCTCACGTTGCCAAATAGTGCAGATACCATGGCACGTGTCTTGTACAACGCTATGCTGTGTGCCCGACTGCTGATATGTGGCATCACCTGATGCTGCTCTAGCATACAATGCAGGTTGGCAGAAGCCTGAATCAGGCAGCCACCTACCTGCGTGACCCGTACAGAGGTGATGACTTTGAGAGAAGCAATGTTGGTGGCATGAGATCAGATGTTCCAAAGTATGACAATCGCACTCAGCGTGACACTAGAGCCTATGATAGTATTCTGGATGATTCACTGCGCGAGGATGACTATAGTGGCAGAGCTTATAGCAGAAACAATCGTGCCTATAGGCGCTGACACAGCACGACCACCAGTGTCTCAACCGTCAACAAGACTTGCCCGATAATGCTTGCCGGACTGCCTCAACATCTGGGGGTTGCAAGTTTATGAGGACTGTATCAGTCTGCCAGTCAGTGTATTGCCTGTGACGTGCATGTTCGTATGAGTCCCTTAGGACACTTGAGAGTTGCCATAGTTCAAACTCCTCAGCCAGGGGTTGACAATATTAAATCAGGCATTTGACAAGGCTGTGATCCTGCAAGACTCTTTGTACTATTCTTGCAATTGCTGAATTCAGGTGTTGCTCAAGTGCCAGGCTTAATCATGTGCTTGTGATGCTTGAAGCAACCCATGTTTTCAAGCGTTTGAGGGAGACAAGCATGATGTGTTTGTGGGAAGGCACTGTTGCTTTGGAATCTTCTGACACTTGCTGGAAAGGGTCACTTCTTCCATAAATGTGGGCCACATCTCCCAATTGCTGCTTGAGGAACAGCTTGCTTGCTTGGCGATACTGTTGCTGCTGCTGAGCAGATTGCAAAGCTCCTGAGTGATGACATGTGATGCTGCTGTCACACTTACAGCCCTCGTTAGCATGAGCAGGCCTTTGTGCTTGCTGTGTATGTCCATCAAGGCAAGTTGCTTTGTCTTGCCATTCGCTGCGCTGAGTGGCTCTTGCTTGACCGGATATCCCAGGTTGATGATGTGAGTTATGTTGCTACGGAGCAGGGCATGATCAATGCTGTAGGCGGCAAGAGGTGATGCAGTAGACTGCAGCAAACTGCAGGAGCTCAGTGACCCGTCAGCTCGTCAGCGATGCAATGGGTGACTGGCTGCCGTGTTGCTACTGAGTAGAGTGCATGCATGCATGCCAGCAGAGTGATGACTGATGGGCTTGCAACATCGAAGCTGCTCCGAAACCATGTAAAACGTTGCTTGTATCGCGCTGCCCGCACTCCCATGTTTTCGCAGCACGGTGCTGCATCAAGTCGGCTGCTATGTCTTACAACATTTTACATTACCTCTGCGCCTGGCATCCCGCTGGCTGTCAGTCTGAGATAGGACAAAAGGCAGCAGCTTAGCACCAACACACTCAGTTTGAGGCTTGTCATGACTGACGGCGACGACCAGGATACTCGGAAGCGGCTGAGAGCAGCTGAAAATCTTGGCTGGCTTGCGGAAAGTGGTACATACAGCAAGAAGAGAAAGCTTATAGAAGGTGCTGCTTTGCAAGACAGCTAACCTGTGCAAGCACGGACTAAAGTCTGTGACATTGTACCGCTGAACCCACCGATCAAACGCAGGCGTCTCTGGTGCTAGTGTGGTCGAGCTCAAAGCCGAGTTGTATCGTGCTCAGCAAGACGCAAAGCTGGCTCAAGAGGGGCTTCATGATGAAGAGCGCAGAGACCGCAAAAAGGCTGGCATTGATGTTTCTGACATACTTGAGAAAAGGAATGCGGGCGTAGAGGCAAGGAATGCAAAAGACAACCTGTCGTATAAGGTATGCTACAGGGGCTTGAAGGACAAAAAGCGCTGCAGCTATGCTTCTGACGTTCTGGCCATTTTGTCTCAGTTCTGTGAAGTATGACTAAGCTGAAGTCATTCTGCGTTGTGGCTGTGATGCACTCAGTGCCGGACCTATGTTTTGTTGATCTTGCAACATGTTTACATCATGGTTGCAGACAGACAAGGACAGGCTCAATGACTCATATGCAGCCCTGGAGCGAAAGGCCCAGCTATATGACAAACTGTCAAGGGGTCAGTACGATGATGACGAAGAGCAGTACAACGTAGACTTCCTGTCCAAAGGCTTTTTGACAGATGAGATGAGGATTGGCAGCACTGCTAGACAGTCTCTGCTTGACTCAGCCAGTCCAATTGACACCTCTGCAATGGCTGTTCAAGCTTCAGGTATTGCCCTGTGAAATTAATGTATTTGTGCTGTTCACTAATATATGACCATAAGCATACTGGAATCAACCTAGAGAGGCAAAATCCAAATGCAAATGACATGCCAGTGGTTCCATGCTGATCAGCTCTCAGGAGTGCCAGTAGGCAAGCAAGTCTGACTCTTTCTGGAATTCATTGTACTTCAGCAAGACTTGTGCTGAGCTTGCTCACGCTGAGCTTCTCATGCTTGATGCCCTGCTGATTATCAATATCACAGCCTGAGATGCTGCCTGGCTCAGTTGGGTACTTTGGAATGCCACGCACAACCATGTCTGTTATGCTCGAAATGTCTGCAACTATGATGAGTGGAATATGTGGACTCGTAGCTATAACTGAGAGAGGGTGCATCTTCAGGGATGGTTTCGGATGACATGCTCCGAGAGCAGGGGAGACGCAACTGGGAAGAAGAGGCTCAGCGGCGATATGAGCTGGAGCAGCTGGCGGAAGCTGACAGGGAATGTAGAGTAGAGGTGCTGCTCCTCTCACTTTACTTTACATGAATTTGCTCATTGTTGACCTTGTCTTTCCAGTTTCCTTTTCGGCCTTGGTTTGTACCTTCCCAAGCTGGTCTGGTCTTGTTTGGCATCTTGCTCATCACTGTGTGTCAGATTCTTGCATGAAGAGGCAGATAGGCATACAGACACCCCTCTGTCCACAGCCTTCATGCTGCTTATCAAAAGAGCGCCCCAAAGATTGCTTTGGCTGCTAGCATAGCTTTCATGTCTGCAGTGCATTGCAGAAGCAACAATGATGACAGTACTGACAGTTTCTCCCAGCTTTTAGCAGCATTGCATTTCCATGGTAGGTCATATTTGCAGTAATCTCATACTGTACTTCTGTTGTGATAATACTGTTTTGATGGCATGCAGAATATGGCACGAATTGTCGAGCAGACAAATGAAGGCAGGGAAAAAGCTGTTGAAGCCAAAAAGGAGTTGCAGCAGCAAGCTGCTCAGAAAAAAGACCGCTTGAAGGCAGCTTTTCTCAAGAAGCAGCTTGACAGTTTGAAGGCGGCAAAGAAGAAGACAGGCGTGACTACTGCAAGCTAATGACAGAGCAAGCAGTACTGTTTACACCGGGCATGTTTTTGTGGTCAGCTGGTGACCTGTGTTCTTGTGGCCAGTCTAGCTAGCTTTAAAAGAGAAGCAGGGTTTTGGGCAATCTTCTGCTAGGTCACATCCTGACGCATGTTGCGTTTTGCAAGGATGCATTGTTCTGCAATGCTGGAGTACTGTGACGACTGAAAAGACACAACAGTTGCTTTCAGGGCTGTTACACAAAACATGTCTATATGGGTGAGTTTGCTAGAGTCAGTGACATATTGTACATTATTTTGTGGCAGTTTAATGATTGTAAATTTTGTTGTCAACCTTTAGGATCAGAGTATGGGAAAGTTTGTGTGTCATTTCTGTCACGCCCCATCAAAACACTGGTTGGACATCACGGCTTGAAAGGCATGTTATGAATTACATGTATGACTGATTGCAAAGCAGTGACAGATACTATGCTACAAATTGACAATGCACTGCAAGTTTGAGTTCTGTCCTGGACGCTTTGCAAGGATGACATGCCTGACAGCTGCAGCAGCTAGCCTGACTTTTCCCTTCAAAAAAAATAAGGATCACGCCCAAAAATTTGCTGCACTTGCAGTAAGGGCGCTGCATCAACTGTTGCATGGCAATCACATCAGCAACAAGGGTCCCGCCAACTTTTCAGCCAATTCTTCATACCGCTTCAATACTTGAGTCCTTTCTTCAAGTTTTGCACCTCGCTGGGTCACATAGGCTAGATGAGCCACAACCGCTGACCCAACAGCTCCACAGTGCTTGCCTTTAGTTTTTGGCAGGGTCTCAGAAATGGAGAGTTCATCATCTTCAGAAATCAATTCGCGATTCAGATCGCTGCCCTTGAACATGATGGTGTTGATGCTCCATCTTTCATACTTGAAAGCATTCAAGTCCCAGGTACCAAAGTCGTACTTGTACAGCTCATCCCTGGCTAGGTTGTCAAGAAAGTTGTAGTGGCATGTTGCCACGCATGCAAAATTGCGCAGGGCACACATGTCATAGGGCTTGTAGGTCATGTTTGCAAATTGGGAGCCGTCTAGGAAACCCTGAGGCTTGATCTTGCTGGCTACAAAGTCTTCTCCCTCTTGATGGTAGCTTTGCATTGCACCCATAGCGGCATGCACAAAAGTCAGGACTGCAGGACACATAAAGCGTCATGTCCAGAAGTATATTGTGAATGCAAGCACTGACCGCAATGAAATAATTGTCAATCTCATACTCATGATATACGCAATCAAGCAATCTTTGCCGTGTGACATGATGATGCGGCATGAATCACAGCGCAATTCTGTGGTGCTGCTTGCAAAACAGGCTCACAACAGTGAGCCAAAAAGTGATGATTGCAGAAAGTATACAATGCGAGGGATTCTGTGTCAAATATTCAGTGTCGGCCTATATGTGCAGAGTGCACCTGAGTGGTTGATGACATTTGCTGAGATGATCCAAAAGCGGCTCCTCAACTTCTCATGCAGCATCGCCTCAATGGCACCCTCTTTAATGTACACAATGTCGTCATCTAGCTTGATATAATATGTATCAGACGCAAGCTGTCTGTAGTGGTTAGCAAATCCTTTGCCTGCATGACTTCGACACACCAAGTTGAGTGCGCAAGGTTGACACCACAGGCAGCAAAGTTCTCCAGCTAAACAGCGAGCCATTCACTCTGAAGATCAAAGCAAAAGTGTATAAGCACCTGAAGATTGCATGCTTTTATAACACTTGGGTTCACTGGGCAGTAAGGTCTGTTGCAGCCAATCAAGATCATCTGGATCATCTGTGCGCACAATCCACAACACCTGGATGCAGAACAAAATGCCCTCATGGCTGCGAGCGGATTTTGGCAATCCACAGTGTACTATCATCAAGCCAGGAGTAGCAGGTCAGCACAAAAAGGGTGATACCTCCTCAAGGAGACCTCCTGCAGATATCAGGTTTTGCTTGAGGTACTTGTCGAGAATCCTGACATAACGCCTTCTGCCATAGAAAGCCACTGCTGACACACGTATTTTTGAGGCTTTCAGCCAAGGTGTCCAATTGCTGTCACCAATTGAAGGTATGACTGCAGTTTGAAGGGTACTGTCCCGTGATTTTGCTGACTGGGAATTGAGCCAGACCCCAATGACCAGCAGCAGCGATATTGTGGCCGCGAGCGCAGTACTTCTCCTGGTTTTGTATGCTGACGCGTTTACCATGTGAGGTCCCCCGAGGTGTCGGCACCAAGATTGGGAATGCAGAAGCTGAGTCGACCGGGTTTGCACTCCTCACGGGCGTCAAGGACGTACCACTAGTAATGTGCAGCGTATTTTGCTGATTTGAGCTTGAAATGTGACGGTATCGCTTTTCTTTTTCCCAGAGCGCGACAGCGTCACGTATTAAGGAATTGGACCCGTAACGGGGCTTGCTTGCCGACAGCTGGCTTCATGCGTCGCGATTGAGCTGCTGGCACTTGTAATGCGTCTCGCACAACATGTAAGGTTGCTCAAGCGTTGCTGCGTAAAACGCTGAGACAGACTGCAGTTCCAACTTGACTTGTGGCTCAGGAGTCCGCTGCTTCCTCCTATGGCATCCAAGCGTGATCGCTACTGCGTTTGGCAATGTTCGTCATCGACCATGCTGGTTGTGAAGCGCTAATCTTGTCGAAGTATGTGACGTTTCGAGCGTTTGTCTCGGAGACAACGGCAAGGTGACTCACGCGGAATCCGGATTGTGACTCACGAATTACTCAGAGCTTCAGACGTACTGACGAGCGCCTCTGGCATATCTATCCTCCAATGGAGCATTTCTTAGTAGGATGAATCCGATGACCATGGAGCATGTTGCCTGATGAGCCATGGAATTGCAAACATGCGCCTGCGATTGTTGGTTAGACAAACTGCACAGCCACTCTGTACAAGCAAGTAACTGAAGTCAAGAGTGTGGTTCGTAACATGACCAGACCTACCTTTTTGATCAACATTCCATTGGTTACAACCATCAATCGACCTCTGGACACCTGAAGTCTCCTGCTACAATTGTTGCTACTCACGGAACAAATGTGGTCATGTCTACCAATTGGTTTGCAAAGCCCAAGGGCACATGAGCTTCCTGAACATTGTTTATTTTCTTGGCTTGGAGCATTTGACATTTGTATGACAACATGAGTGCAGTGCATGACACCATATAACTTCAATCGAGAGCCAGTGCCTGCTGCCAAAGGTATAGCACTATCAGATGCTCAAGTCACAGCTCTTGAATAAGAGGTCGCTTCTTTGCTTGTGTCGATTGCACAGCAGGCTCCGTGGTAGGCAAAGAAACACCTGATGACTTGTGTGTATGCTCGTCTTCACGCTGTACCAAAGACAGCTTGCTCACCAATGACGCAGGCAAATGCGAAGAGGAGGCAGCAGGGATCTGTGATAAATCTTCATGCCTGCCTAAAGCTGAGTGATCCTTGGATACAACGTTCTCAGTTGATAGCACAGACATCTGCATACAAGCCAACAGGCTTATGGAGGTAATGTTAGAGCACTAGCTGCCAGACTTCATGTGCCTCTGTCGCAGCAATTTGGCAACAATAAAGCAACCATTGCTCTCACCTTGGCAGACTTGGTGGCAAGCTTGACGCCTGCTTCCTGTTGTACATATTGCAAGACTTGCAGCATCAGGCTTGACTTGGCAAGTCTGGACTGGCCTTCAAAAGCAGCATCTGTTGCTTTGGCAGAGCACTCTATATCCATGATGATGATGCCCTTGGCATCTGTTGTCAGATTCGCTGACTGCCATAAGAGTTTGGGCTGGGCAGATTGCTTGTCTGTGCTGGTCTGTGACTTGCTGCAAGTCAGCGAACCAGACATTGAAGCAGCTAGGCTTGGTGCTGAGCGATATATTCTAATGCACACTTGTGCTGTATCAAGCAGCACACTACTGGCATTTGCCAGAATGCTGGTATCTATTCTCAACAAGGCCTTCCTGTCAGCCAGCCTGTCAGGGCGGGCATTTCCCAGGGCCTCTGACACTTTCTTGTCATGGAAGTTCCTGCAGCAACACAGCTGCTGACCTGCATACAGTTTGTTGCATGTAGCACTTGTGAAGCACATTAGGAAAGTTGTGCATGTGGTAGACATGGCTGGTTTGTGCAGATTATTTTGCAGCCTCTGAGGACTTGCCTGTAAGCATCCGGGCCTTGAGCAGCATGGTCATCCAGTTGCTGCCATGTCTGTTTGGCAAAGCTGAGCATTTGTTCGTTTCCAGTGAGCTCAAGACGCTTCGTGAACTCAGTGAAGAACTCCATGGGTTGGTGTCTGAGCCAGTTGCAGATGATACAAAACTACAAAGACTTCTCAGGTAATTTGATCTGGACATGCTTTTCCTTGGCCTGACGCTCAATTTCAGCTCTCAACATTTTCTGGAAAGCTTCCCTGTCTTCTCTTGTTTCTTCGAGTCGCTCTGCCTCTATCTCCGTTACCCTGCCGATGCAGAACGTGAAATGGAGCTGGGAAGGCTGTGGGCCTCAAGCGTGAAGCTGAGCAAGTGGTGAAGGTGCATACTTGTCATAAAAGCCAGTCTTGATCATGAACCCCTCCATGCCCGCTCCCAGCTACAGCAACATGGTCCCATGCAGCTTTGGGGCAAATAGGGTTAGCCAATCATCCTGTTAAGCGTGATCACAGGCGGACTCACCAACAAGCAAGCCCCAGAAACTTTCGAGTAAAATTGCCAAGGATGCGCCATGCTCCTCCTGAGTGACCGCTATGCTGTCATGACTGTATAGAAGTAAACAAAGCAAAGAAGACCAAATCAGGCATCGCCTCTGGTGCTGATCGCCAAATGCTGAAAGTATACTGCATCAGAGGTATGCTGCAGACGCGACACGACAACGTCCATGCGTTGATCTATCGCGTGACGTACAACGGTCTCGACGCGCAGAGCGTGGACTCACGGTTTAGTCAAACCTGAAGCGCGATCGCGTGGACTCACGGTTGAGCTGTGAAAGCCTGTCTGTAGCCTGCTGAGTCTGGATGCTAGATCTGAGCTAACCGCTGCTGGTCACGAGTCATTACGCACAAGCAAATGTCTGTGGTGTAATGATCCGCTATACTGAATATAGAGCTCATTTTGTTGCCTTGCGGTTTCTGACCTTTCTGCATGCATGCCAGCATATGCTGGCAGTAGTGGCACAGTACGAGAGTCTGCTGGCACACCAAACAAGCATCGAATCCGCAGCCAGCATCACAAAAATACAGACACATCTGTGCCATTAATCTTGAGGTCATAAGAGTATGATCGGCATAGTCATTCTTGAGCTCAAAAGCATGTTGTACCAGACTGCAGCTAAATCAAGTGAACTATCCCATTGCATACTTTCTAGTCCACTCCCTTGAGGTTTCTTCATACTTTGCACGGTTTGTCTTGTAAATGTGTGCAATCTCAGGGACCAATGGGTCATCTGGGTTGGGGTCGGTCAGCAAGGAACAGATTGACAGCAGCACCTGCAGCATAAGCCTGTCAGCTCTCTTGCTGAATTTGCTCTCTTGCTAAATTGCTTGCATGCCCATCACACCTTGGAGATAGTCAAGGCAGGGCTCCACTGCTCTTTGAGAATATCTAGGCAGATGCTACCTTGACTGTTCACGTTGGGGTGGTACACCTGCGTACAGCAGGCTTTGGTTTAGACCTCTGGCCAGACTCAATGAATTCAGTTTGTCGCTTGCCTTTGTTTGAAACTGCACTTTGGGAGGCTTGAATGGGTAGTCTGGAGGGAAATGAATCATGACAAAGAACACTCCGCCTGAGTATGGACTGTCTCCAGGGCCCATAATTGTTGCCTGTGT
>JAABUK010010062.1_pt1 | contig 12734 bp, 7 predicted proteins | sample 5559141 | NCBI WGS metagenome assembly JAABUK01 (sample SAMN10711869, study PRJNA513367) | rock metagenome | isolation source: Antarctica rocks | place: Antarctica: Victoria Land, Pudding Butte nord | collected 2016-01-03
GGGTCGCCGGTGACCTCGATCGATCCACCCCCTTCAGCCCCCGAGCGGAAGGACAGGGGACCGTGAATCTCGGAGACCTGACCATCCTCCATCCGGACGATGGCGGTCCCGCCGCCGAGCAGGAAACGATCGAACTCTTCCGCCCCGGCGTAGGAATGGGCGATCGCCCGAAAGTACGCCCAACGCCTGCGAGTCATCTCCGAACCCACCAGTAACGCCACGACCGCAACGGCGATCATCATCCGACGCACGGTGAATCTGGGGCGGGGCAGGCGCATGAGAGGGGGCCCGAAGGTCCGCCGAGTGAGAGACCCTGTTATCTGAGATTATGACTTCCCCCGGCGACGATCACCAGGGACGGCTGTCGTACTCCCGCCCCTGGACTCGCACGCGACATTCCCCTCGGAGTGCGACCGGTTCCACCCGGATCGATGCCGCGTCCCGATCCGATCCCGGAGGTCTTTCAGCCCTACGGCGATTCGAGAATGGTCTCCTCGGCGAGATTCCCCGGCTCCGGGGCCACCCGCCGGGCGTCACGAGCGTGCCGTTCAGCCCCGACAGCAGGTACGTCGTCCTGAGGAGCCGGGACAAGGTCGTCCGGAATCCGAGTCCTGGAGACCGCCGAGGAAGCCCGGCGATGCCGGGGACGTCGGCTTGTGGTCTGGAGCATCGCCGACGAGCGGGGCTGTCGCCGCATCGTCCGCAGGGCACCGGCATGACCGTCCGGCTCCCTGTCTTTGCCACCGGCGAGCCGTTCGCCACCCTGCTCGGGCACACCAATAGATCCTACTCGGTGGCGTTCTCGCCCGACGGACGCCAGGCGGCGGAAGAACTGGTAGATTCGAGGAGGTAGCTGGCGGTTTCCCTCCTTCGGGGCTCTGCCCATGAGACCTCCGCGAGCCCCGTCCACGGTCAGACGGCTGATGCTCGCCGTCGCCCACGCGGCAACCCTGCTCGGGCTCATCATGATGTCCATCCGGTCACATCGGCTCGCAGTCGAACGCCGAGGGCGGGAGGGAGCTTGCTATTCGAGCCTCAACAACATCGCGATTGCCTTGCACAACTACAGCGAGGTCAACGGACGATTCCCCCCGCCGTTCGAGGTGGACGAGCAGGGAGAGAGAAAACACTCCTGGCGACCCCTCATCCTCCGCTGGTTCCCCGTGGATAATCCGCAGGCGGGTGGGTACGACATCGGCGAGCGCTGGGACGGGATCGGGAACACCAGGCTATCGTCCGCAGTCCCCGGGTTCCTGCGATGCCCCACGGAGAGGATCGAGAACCCGCACGGCTCGCCGTTCGTCATGATCAACGACCTCGGCGACACGGATCTCGGGAAGATCCCCAACGACGCAATCCTGGTCCTCGAAGCGTGGGGCGCGAATCGGAACTGGCTGGACCCCCGCAACATCGTCGAGATGGACCAAGGGATCAGGGTCCAGGAGACCGATCACCCGAGTGGGTTCGGCGTCATCCTCCGCGATTTCTCGGTGGTTCGCGTGAGGGACGCGGGTTCGATCAGGAAGCGTGGCAGGTATTACGTCCTGGAACGTTGAGCTACTCAGACAGGTCCGTCACGGGTCACATCGAGTAAGACGGGCGTTGGGAGGCGGGCACCGACGGCTCGGTTCGCCTCCGGGACGCCAGGTTGGGCGAGCAGATCCGGCGATTCGATGGGCATGATTCGCCGGTGCGGAGCGTGGCGTTCTCCCCCGACGGCTGGTTCGTTCTCCCCGGCGGGGACGATGGCGTCGTCCGTTTGTGGCGACTGGCGCAGAGATCGAGTGTTTTTGTGAAAGTCGAGGAAGAAATGGCAGAGATCGCGAGCTTGTTGCAAAATTTGTAAAACAAAAATCAAAACCTAAAACATTCGGATTCACGCGCATGGGCTGTCAGGCGGGGGCTATAGCGCTCGGCTTCTTGTTTGGGTCCCCTCCTGAGAGACAATCGTCTTGCCAGGATTCGATCACCGCGTGAGTTGGCGGCTGGTTTCCGAATTGAGCCACGTCGGGGTCAAGAGCATGGCTGGGGGATTGCAGCAGGTGACGCCGCTCGCAGGTCGGGGAAGGCCCGGCTGGGAATAGATCGGGCGTCACTGCTCCTGGGACTGTTCACCCTGCAAAGTTGCGGCGGAAGAGGTCGAACGAGAAATTAATGCGTCTTGCGGTACTCGATCAACCGCCGTCGTTCTTCGGTGATGATTTCGTCCACCATGCCAGCCACCTCCTCGACGACATCCGGAGAGGCGAGCCGTATCAACCTCCGCTGGCGTGACCCAGCGCCTTCGCCCTCTTGCCGCAGGATCAAGTTGAGTCCCGCCGCCCCACGCCAGATTCGGACGAGGAACCTGGGGAACCCGGGGTCCGAATGCCGGCACCCTTGTCTGAATCAGTTGTGCGACTCCGAAGGCGGATCGACCGTCACCACGATCGTATAGACGAATCCTTTTTGATCCATGTACCGTACCGTCTCGAACTTTTCTCCGTCCTCGGTCTCGGTCTCGGTTTGATCAACGAAATCGAATTCTTCCAATGGTTCTTCTACGTTCAATCCCAGACGGATGTAGTTGACAAGGTCTGAAAGTTTGGTGCTGGCGGGACGGATCGGGATTTCGTCGTCGGGCATCGTGGGGTCTTGCTGGGTAGTCATGGAACAAAAAAAGAGCCGGCTCCACGATTAGAGCCGGCTCTCGTTGCTTTGGTTCGTTGCGATTTTCGCAACGGAGGACCAATCACCGCCCCAGATCGTCACAACGATTGTCACAAGAAATCGTCACAAGGAAGTCGTGACGCAAGTCTATGACACGGAGGCAGTTAAAATGGGCGCACGAGGATTTGAACCTCGGACCTCACCCTTATCAGGGGTGCGCTCTAGCCAACTGAGCTATGCGCCCTCGGAGCGAATCGCGAGTCTCATTCTAATCCCATCGCGACGCGAGTCAACCTCCCACCGTCTTAGGCTCCGTGCGGCGGGCATTCCCGGCCCCGGCCCGAAAGGCCGATGAGGACCCTGGCGGATGCCTTCTTCGTGGATGTAAGATGGGTAACCAGATCGCAACCGCGACGACCCGGGCCGGTGCCATGGCAACGACAGGCCATCACGACCCGCGGTCGGCCCTCTCCCGTGGCCGTCTCGGCTTGCTCATCCGGCAGTTCCTCATCGATGCGGCTCGGAGACTGGCGCCGACCGACCCGGACGAGCGAGCCCGCTGCGGCCGACCGGCCCGAGAAAGGGGAAGCGATGCCTCCGCCCTCCTCGACGGATGCTCTCATCGTCCTGGTCGAAAAGAGCCAGTTGCTCGAGCCCGAACGCCTCGCCGATTACCTCGCCCGACGCCAGGGCGCGGAGACGTTCCCCGCGGATCCGCTCGGCCTGGCCAGGGCCCTGATCGGCGACGGCCTCCTGACCAAATATCAGGCCGAGCAACTGCTCATGGGCCGATGGCGCAACTTCATCCTGGCGGGCAAGTACAAGCTCCTGGAGCGGATCGGCCGGGGCGGCATGGCGATGGTGTTCCTCTGCGAGCACCAGGTGATGAAGCGGCTCGTCGCCGTGAAGATCCTCCCCACCGCCCACGGCCAGGACCGCGAGCTCCTGGGGCGGTTCCACCGCGAGGCCCGGGCCCTCTCGCAGCTCCGCCATCCCAACATCGTGGGGGCCTATGACGTCGACCGGGCCGATAAGGTCCATTTCCTGGTCATGGAATACATCGACGGCGGCGACCTCGACCTGATCGTCGAGCGGGGCGGCCCGATGGCCTGGGTGCGGGCCGCGAACTACATCCGGCAGGCCTCGCACGGCCTCCAGCACGCCCACGAATGCGGCCTGGTCCACCGAGACGTCAAGCCCGGCAACCTGCTCCTGGACCGCGCCGGCACGGTCAAGCTCCTCGACCTCGGCCTGGCCCGGATCTTCCACGAGTCGACCGACGACCTGACCACCGGCCGCGACTCGAAGACCTTGCTGGGGACGGTCGACTACCTCGCCCCCGAGCAGGCCCTGAACAGCCACGACGTCGACATCCGCGCCGACATCTACGGATTGGGGGCCACCTTCTACTTCCTCCTGACCGGCAAGGGGCTGTTCGAGGACGGGACCGTCGCGCAGAAGCTCTCGTGGCACCTCCACCGGCCGCCGCACCCGATCGGCGACCTCCGCCCCGACGTGCCAGCGGATCTGATCGCGATCATCGACAAGATGCTCGCCAAGCGGCCGGAAGACCGCCATCAGACGCCCGAGGAGGTCGACCAGGCGCTGGAGCCCTGGACCCGGACCCCGGTCTCCCCGCCGGCAGCCGATGAGATCCCGCAATTGAGCCTGGCGGCCCGGGGGGCGGGCCCGCAATCGGGCGTCCAGAGGATGGTCTCGCCGTCGAGCCGGACGCTGGTCTCGACACCCGGTCGGAGTTCGGACTTCCCGACCCTCCCGACCCAGGTACCGCGGGAGGTCATCTCCGCCGTCGCCGAGCCGGCCCGATCGGACCCTCCCGCCCCGAGTCCGCCCTCGACGCACGAGGTCCATGCGCCGACGGCGCCGTCGGGCCCCGTCCCCGCCCCGCCTTCCCCCCGGCGGCGGTCGCCCCGGATGGTCGCGGCGATGGCCGCGGGCGTCCTGGCCGTCGTCGCGGGCGGATGGGTGGCGGTCTTCGGGCCGAAGGGCGACGCGCCCGTGGGATCGTCGCCGATCCGGCCGGCCGTCGGGGCGGCGGGCCCGGCCTCGTCGCCGTCGTCCGCCGCCGACCTCTCGGCCCCGGGCGATCCGCGACCCGAGGCCGCGATCTCCATTTACGCCGGGAACGCCCCCCCTCGGCCCTTCGCCACGCTCCGGGACGCGATCCGGTCGGCCCGGGCCGGCGATCGGATCGTGGTCGCGGGAGCCTCCCTGAACGAGGCCGTCGAACTCTCGGACGTCGACGGAGTGCCCAGGGACCTCATGATCGAGGGCGTCAATCCGAAATCGAAGGGGGGCCGGGTCCGGTGGCGGGCTCCGCGCGACCTGAGCCAGGGCCGGGCCCTGCTCGACGTCTCGGGGCTGGAAGGGTTCCGGCTCAAGGGGTTCGCCTTCGACGGCCAGGGCCGGGTGGCCGACCTGATCCGGCTCTCGGGACGGGGGGCGGGGTCGACCCTGGAAGACATCGAGGTCGAGGGCGCGACCCGCGCCGGGGTCGTCCTCCTGGGCTGGTCGGGCGACCCGGGACGGCCCGCCACGATCGAGCGGGCCCGGTTCGCGACGGCCGACGAGACCGAGGCCGCCATCCTCTTCGAGCCCGACCCCGATCGGCCGGCCGCGTCGGGGTCGATCCGGATCGCGGATTGCCGGTTCGTCGGGCCGTTCCAGGCCGCGATCCTGGCCTCGGCGTCGATCGTCGGGCTCGACGTCGAGGGTTGCCGGTTCTACCGGGCCACCGACGGGCTCCGTTACCGGAAGTCGGAGCCCCGGAGTCCGATCCGGATCCGGGTGGTCAGGAACACCTTCGTCGACCTCCGGCGCGGGATCCACTTCGAGACCACCCCCCCGGCCGGCTCCAGCGAGATCGTCGCATCGAATAACGTCTTCGCGGCGACCCCGCGCCTGGCGACGCTCGACAAGGTGTCGACCCAGCCGTCGCGGGTCGCCGGCCGGTGGATCTGGACCGAAGAAGGGAAGAAGTCGCCGACCGTCGCGCCGGGGACCCGCCAGTTCCGCAAGTCCTTCGAGGTGGCGACCGTCCCGGCCCGGGCGACCCTCGACATCGGCGGCGATGAGACGTTCGTGGCCTACCTGAACGGGGCCGAGGTCGGCCGGAGCTTATTGCCCCACTTCACGCAGCGGGTCCATACTTTCGAGGTCGCCGGCAAGCTCCGGGCCGGCCGGAATGCCCTGGCGGTCCAGGTCACCAACCGCCTCGACCGGCTCGACAGCCGGTTCGGCACGACGGCGGGCCTGCTCGCCCAGTTGACCACGTCGCAAGCCGGCCGCGAGGCCGTCCTGGCCCGGACCGACGAGACCTGGTCGTGGAGCGACCAGGCACCCATCGGGTGGACCGGACCCGGGTTCGACGACCGGGCCTGGACCGGCTGCCGCCCCTGGCCCGACGACGGGACGTCGTGGCCCTGGCAATTCGCGGTCTGGGATTCGGCCGTCCTCCCGATGCTCATCCCCCCGATGGAGCCGATCCGGGTCATCGCCTCGGGCAACGTCCGCGATTACAAAAGCTGGGAGGGCTACCCCACGATCGACTCCGAACGGGTCGTGATCGGGGAGGATGTCCTGCCCCGGGACCCGGCCGACGACCGGAAATTCCTCCGATTGCCCTCGAATCACCCGCTCTCGCGTGCCGGGCCCGACGGCTCGCCGGTCGGGGTCTTCGTCGCGGACTGAGAGGCTATCCGGGAATGAAAACGAGGAATGGCAAATGGTTCATGGCTGATAAATGGTCTCGGATCCGAGCTGTGGACCCCGGAATTCGCCGGGCGTCTTGCACTTATCAACCATAAACGATATGTCATATCCCATTGCTCCGACCGGGAATCGTTCCCGGATAGCCTCTGAGGCGCACCGGGCGGCTCTCCGGTCCCTCAATAGGGGCGGCCCAGGCCGGCGTCCTTCCACTCCCCGAACAGGCCGGCGCATTCGTCGCGGCACAACCCGCCCTCGACGATGACCGGGCTCCGGCCCATCTCGGCCAGCGTCAGCGCGGCGACCTGGAGCTCGGCGAAGCCGGCCCCGGCCGCGTCGGCGATCGAGGCGCCGAAGACGACCCGGTCGACCTTGGACCAGTGGATCGCGGCCAGGCACATCGGGCAGGGCTCGCAGGTCGAATAGAGCGTGCAGCCGCCAAGGTCGATCGTCGCCAGCCTGAGCGCCGAGGCCCGGATGCAATTGACCTCGGCGTGGGCGGTCGGGTCGGTGTCGCGCCAGACGGTGTTGTGCGCGGCGGCGACGACCGCGCCATCGCGGACGATCACCGAGCCGAACGGCGACTGGCCGGCGGCGATCCCCCTGCGGGCCTCGGCGATGGCCAGGCTCATGCAATCCGCTTCGATCACGAGGGGGCCTCACCCTTGCCGGGGTCCTGGCGGTCGGTGCGTGGGGTCGGACGACGGGGAGGAGACGGTGATGTTAATTACCGGCCGCGGCGGACGTCAACCCGGGCGGGTTCGCCTTCCTTGTCAGGACAACGACGACCCGTGCCGACGGGCCGCCCGGTTGCCGTCGTCGGGGCGACATGGGGACGATCCGTCCGGGCCATCCCCGGGTGGGATCGGTCTGTTTTGGCGAAGAAATCGATGTTAATCTGTGACTGAGGGGACGAGGGGGCTGGCTTTCGATCGGACACCCATGAGGGTGGGATCAGATTATGAGAACCGGCGAATGGACCCTGCGGGGCCTGAGGGTGGTCACCCCAGACGGCACCCGCGCCGCCGATGTCGTGATCCGGGGCGAGACGATCGCGGCCGTGCTGGGCCACGAGGACCCGGATCGGGAAGGCGTGATCCTCGACGTCGGCGACCTGCTGGTCCTCCCGGGGCTGGTCGACCTGCACGTCCACGTCCACGAGACCGGTCGGGCGGAGTGGGAGGGGTTCGAGACGGCCACCCGCGCCGCCGCGGCGGGGGGAGTGACGACCATGGTCGACATGCCGGTCTCCAGCAGCCCGGTGACGACCAGCCCCCGGGCGTTCGCGGCCAAGCTCGCCTCGGCCGATCGGAAACTCTGGGTCGATTGCGGCTTCCACGGCGGCCTGGTCCCCGGCAACATCGAGCAGGTCGAGCCGATGCTCGACGCCGGGGCCCTGGGGATCCAGGCGTCCCTCTGCCCGTCGGCGGTCGAGGAATTCGCCGCGTCGACCGAGGCCGACCTCCGGGCCGCGATGCCCCTGCTGGCGCGCCTCGGCCGCCCGCTCCTGGTCCGCGCCGAGCTGGTCGGCCGGGTGCATCAGCCGCGATCGGGGTCCGACCGGCGGAGTTATGCGGCCCACGTCGCCGCGCACCCGGCGGAGTGGGAGGTCGCCGGGATCCGGCTCCTGATCGACCTCTGCCGCGAATACCGCTGCCGCGTCCATGTCGTCCAGCACTCGGCCTCGGACGCATTGCCGATGATCGCCGCCGCCCGAGCCGAGGGGCTGCCGATCTCGGTCGAGACCTCGCCCCACCACCTGGCCCTGGCCGCCGAGGAGATCCCCGACGGCGACCCCCGATTCAAGTGCGAGCCGCCGATCCGGGATTCCGCCAACCGCGATCGGCTCTGGGACGGCCTCCGATCCGGCCTGATCGGCACCATCGCCTCGGGCCATGACCCTTCGACCCCGGAGATGAAGCACCTGAGATCGGGCGACGTCCGGGCGGCCCACAGCGGGATCTCCTCGCTCCAGCTGGCGCTCCCGGTGGTCTGGACCGAGGCCCGGCGGCGGGGGTTCGGGCCCGACGACATCGCCCGATGGATGTCCTTTGGGCCCGCCGAGGTGGTCGGCCTGGCCGGCCGGAAGGGGTCGATCGCCCCCGATGCCGACGCCGACTTCGTGGTCCTCGACCCCGACGCGACGTTCGTCGTCAACCCGGACCACCTCTTCCACCGCCACCCGATCACGCCGTACGAGGGCCGGACCCTGTCCGGCCGGGTCGAGGCGACGATCCTCCGGGGAACCCTGATCTTCGATTCCGGCCGATTCCGCGACGACCCGCTCGGCGACGCCGTCCTCCGGCTCGAAGAGACCCTGCCGATCCTCTGCGGCCTGGAGCGGCTCAATCGGGCGGGGGAGGCCGACGTGGTCGAGTCGCTCCGCCGATGCTGCGCCTCGACCCGTTGGGCCTGGCGGATGGCCGCCCTCCGCCCGTTCCGGTCGGAGGACGACCTGCTCGAAGCCGCCGGACGCCTCTGGCGATCGCTGGACCGGGCCGATCGGCTCGAAGCCTTCGCCGCCCACCCCCGGTTCGGCGACTCCGGGTCCCTCCTCGCCTGGTTCGCCGAGACCCCCGGATGGTCCTCCGCCGGGCAGGCCGACCTCGCCGAGGCCTCCGACGACCTCCTGGAGGCGCTCATCGAAAACCTCCGCGCCTACGAGCGGCGGTTCGGATACGCCTTCCTGCTCGACGCCTCGGGCAAGTCCATCGCGGAGATCCACCGGATCCTCCGGTATCGCCTCGAAAATGAAGCCGCGGCCGAGGCCGGTATCGCCGCCGATCAGCAGGACGAGATCACCCGCCACCGCCTCGACAAGCTCCTCGGCTGACCCGGCCGGGAGGGATGACCGGGCCGTGGGGACGATCCGGGAAAGGACCCGGTCGCGACCTCCCGAAAGGCGGCCATCGGGATCCGGGGAGATCGGGTGAAAGCCCTCGCCGGGATCGGGCGGCCCGACCCCGGGCCTCGGGACCATTCGTCGGAGATCCTGGGGGAATCACGCCCGGACCGCGCCGCCCGGTCCCCCCCTTCGGTCTCCCACGTCGGCCCCATCGCCCGGCCGGGGGTTGGTCCTGCTTTCGCTCGGGTCGCCCTTGTCGTAGGGTGTAACCATTCCGAGCGGTTACTTCGAGCCGGAAGGGTCGCCGCGGCGAACCGGGGGCGGACCCGGCGTCGTCTCGGGACGGGGCGAGCGTCGGGCTCCCCCGCCCGTCGACCTGGTTTGGCAGGGACATCCGGACGGCCGGTGGCCGAGGAGTTCGACGCGGCGGGACATTCGGTTGACTCGGGAACGGGCTTTCGGGGCCTGGCCATGCGGGCCGGCCGCTCATCGACCTCGTAGGGACGATTCGTCCCCGGCGATCAACTCGTGCCGCCCGGCACGCCGGGACGGGCCGTTGGGGAAGGATCATCGAGCCATGAAGCACAACAACGCGGGCCGTCGGGCCCGACTCGCCGCGGCAGTCCTCTCGGCCCCCTGGCTCGCGATGGCCTGGCCGGCGGGGGCGATCGCGGGCGAGGCCGACCTCGTCCTGCCCGACCTGGCGACCACCAAGTTCCTCGGCGGTGCCCTCGACGGCCGGACCCTGCTGATGCTCGGCCTCCTGATCTGCGCGGGGGGCCTGGCCTTCGGGCTGGTCTTCTATCGCCAGCTCAAGAACCTGCCCGTCCATCGCTCGATGAAGGACGTCTCCGAGCTGATCTACGCGACCTGCAAGACGTATCTGATCAACCAGGGTAAATTCATCCTGCTGCTCTGGCTGTTCATCGCGGCGGTGATCGTCGCCTATTTCGGCTTCCTCTCGGGCGACGTCGCGCACGGGGCGGCGGGGGCTCCGGGCGCCCCGGGCTCGTCGTTGTCGAGGCCGGAGAAGGTCGTGATCATCCTCCTGTTCAGCCTGATCGGGATCGCCGGCAGCTACGCGGTGGCCTGGTTCGGCATCCGGATCAACACCTTCGCCAACAGCCGGACGAGCATGGCCTCGCTCCGGGGGTCGCAATTCCTCTGCTACTCGATCCCGCTCAAGGCGGGGATGTCGATCGGGATGGTCCTGATCAGCGTCGAGCTGCTGATCATGCTCTGCATCCTCCTGTTCGTCCCGCGCGGGCTGGCCGGCCCTTGCTTCATCGGCTTCGCCATCGGCGAGTCGCTGGGGGCGGCGGCGCTCCGGGTGGCCGGCGGGATCTTCACCAAGATCGCCGACATCGGCGCCGACCTGATGAAGATCGTCTTCAAGATCAAGGAAGATGACGCCAGGAACCCCGGGGTCATCGCCGACTGCACGGGCGACAACGCGGGCGACTCGATCGGCCCGACGGCCGACGGCTTCGAGACCTACGGCGTGACCGGCGTCGCCCTGATCACCTTCATCGTCCTGGCCGTCCCCGGGGTCGCGGTCCAGTCCGACCTCCTGGTCTGGATCTTCGCGATGCGGATCCTGATGGTCGTCGCCAGCGGCGCCGCCTACTTCGTCAACGAGGCGATCTCGCGCCGGGAGTACGGGTCGGGCGTGGCATTCAACTACGAGACTCCCCTCACCCGGCTGGTCTGGCTGGCCAGCGCCATCTCCATCGTCGGGACCTATCTGGCCAGCGGCCTCCTGATCCGGGGCGTGGGCGGCGACGGCCAACTCTGGTGGAAGCTCGCCACCATCATCACCTGCGGGACATTGGCCGGCGCGGTCATCCCGGAGGTGACCAAGTTCTTCACCTCCACGTCGTCGCGGCACGTCCGCGAGATCGTCACGGCCAGCCGCGAGGGCGGGGCGTCGCTGAACGTCCTGAGCGGGCTGACCGCGGGCAACTTCTCGGCCTTTTGGGTGGGCGGCGTGGTGATCGTCTCGCTGATGGCCTCCGCCTACGGGGTGAGCCTCGCGTTCCCGCCCGACCTGATGATCGCGCCGGCGGTCTTCGCCTTCGGGCTGGTGGCCTTCGGCTTCCTGGGGATGGGCCCGGTGACGATCGCCGTGGACAGCTACGGCCCGGTGACCGACAACGCCCAGAGCGTCTACGAATTGTCGCTGATCGAGCAGGAGCCCGGGATCCGCGAGGAGCTGATGCGCGACCACGGCTTCGACCCCGACTTCGACCGGGCCAAGCTCCTCCTGGAGGAGAATGACGGGGCGGGCAACACCTTCAAGGCGACGGCCAAGCCGGTCCTGATCGGCACGGCGGTCGTCGGCGCCACGACGATGATCTTCTCGATCGTCGTGCTGCTGGCCGGCAAGCGCGATGAGATCACCGGCCGGGTGATGGGGCTCGACCCCGGCCGGGTGGCCGACCTGTCGATCCTCCACGCCCCGTTCCTGCTGGGGCTCCTGGCCGGGACGGCCGCGATCTACTGGTTCACCGGGGCCAGCACCCAGGCGGTCATCACCGGCGCCTACCGCGCCGTGGCCTTCATCAAGCGGAACATGAAGCTCGACGGGCTCACCAGGGCGAGCCTCGAAGACTCGAAGCGGGTCGTGGCGATCTGCACGACTTACGCGCAGAAGGGCATGTTCAACATCTTCCTGGGGATCTTCTTCCTGACCCTGGGCGCCGCCTTCGTCGACCCGTTCTTCTTCGTCGGCTACCTGTTCGGCCTGGCGATGTCGGGGCTGTTCCAGGCGATCTTCATGGCCAACGCCGGCGGGGCGTGGGACAACGCCAAGAAGATCGTCGAGACCGAGCTGCGCGAGAAGGGGACCGAGCTGCACGCGGCCACGGTGGTGGGCGACACGGTGGGCGACCCCTTCAAGGACACCAGCTCGGTGGCCATGAATCCGATCATCAAGTTCGCCACCCTGTTCGGCCTCCTCGCCGTCGAGCTGGCCTTGCAGACCCCGCCGTTGTGGAAGGCCCTGCTGGCGGTCGTCTCGTTCGCCATCAGCCTGGCATTCGTCTACCGGAGCTTCTACGGGATGCGGATCGGGTCGGGAGAGCCCGCCGGTTCGGACCAGGAAGTCGGGGAGCTGGCGGCGACTTCCTGACCGTCGACGGGGCAAAGCCAGGCCATCGGAAGGGATCGCCCCGGCGATCCCTCCCCGGATGGTGTAACCTCGGATCAATTTGCATCCGCTCGTGACAGACCATCCATAAAGGAAGGGCTCGGGCAGGAATAAAACAAGATCGTTTGACAAAGGTCGAGAATGGAACAGGTCATTATCTAGCTAGGATCGTCGGTTTTCGATCCGATTTATCAACACTTACGGCTAGACGGAACCGTCATCGGTGAAGTAGAGGAGAATGGCACTGACAGAGCCGTAACCTTTTTCGTCAACTGGGGATGTACCGGAGGGCCCTCCTCGCCTCCAATCGAGGGTATCTCACCACCTTCGACTGACAAGGAGGGCCCCCTGTGTCCGATCTTA
>JAABUK010010063.1_pt1 | contig 12733 bp, 13 predicted proteins | sample 5559141 | NCBI WGS metagenome assembly JAABUK01 (sample SAMN10711869, study PRJNA513367) | rock metagenome | isolation source: Antarctica rocks | place: Antarctica: Victoria Land, Pudding Butte nord | collected 2016-01-03
TGAGTGCAGAGACTAATTTGTAACCTTTCAGCTGCAGCAGTGATGGTGCAAATGTCCTAGTCTGTGACCATGACAGACAAAAGCTCTGCATAAGTCAAAGCTGCAGTAAGCTTCAGTAACATGACAGCTATACATATTGGCAGCAGGTTTTTGTGATGCCCATGAAGTGTTGTGCAGACTTTGCTGGCTTCAGCCCAATTTCCCAGAAACAACTCATGCCAGGTGACCTCTACATGCAGCCAGGCAATCACAATTGCACAAAACATGTTGCACCTCAAAGCCTTACCAGCCAATCAGTCATCACCCCTCCAGCTTCCTGCACAATGGGTACCAATGCCATATAGTCATAAGGCTTCAAATCTGCCTCAACTACTAGATCCACACACCCAGCAGCCAATAGACCATACGCATAACAATCGCAGCCATACAGTGGCGTCCGCACTGCATCCCGGACGTTATTGAAAGCCTGCTCTGTGTGGTCCTCTGCTGAGAACATGTGAGGGGTGGTGGCATACAAATATGCCAGGCTGATGTCTTGGCACTCTCTGGTGTGCACCTTCTGCTCTGCAATGCACAGCTTGCCACATCAAGTCAACGCTGCCTGATGTGTGCCTGTGCACAGCGCATGTAGCAACAGACATAACATGAATGTCGCATGTCCTCCATCACTGCCATCAGATGATGATTGTGAGCAATAGAGCTTCCGCTTGTCATCATCATCACTCTCATCTACATCATGCTCAGTGTACTAAGCAGGGCCATGCTCTATCTCAGGTGTAAGTAAACTACCTAGGGACAGGCAGGTGTCACGTTGCATGGTGCTGCTTAGTACACAGAGCATGGTGTTGATGACAATGTAACAGATCATCTGCGCATCATATGCTGTAGATGATTAGGCAATGAGGGCTGACTTTCTGCAAAATGATGTACCACAAGCAACGGGGGTCTGAGTGATCATGAGGGCCTACCATTGAGAGTAGTGCCGTGACCCTTGACGCCAACCCATCTCTCCTTGGTGATGGGCTGGTCTATGACTCCAATGATTGGCTCACCATTGCGCAACAGGGCAATCAGGGTGCCAAACACAGGTTTGCCTGTGCACCCATAGCATCAACCAATGACATAATAGCACCAGACACAAAGAGTGCTGTGTGCGACGTCATTGGATCAGTGACATGTCCACCATCATGGTGAAGTGTTGATGTGCTTGTGCAGAAATGTACAGGTGTTGACTGACCATGCATGTTGCAGAAGAAAATGGCACTGGCCAGAGTGCTAAACACCATGATGACCCTGCTGGTGCTGGGTACCTGTGATGAAGCTCTTGGTGCCATCAATGGGGTCTAGCACCCATAAGTATTGTGTGTAACTGCTTTTGGGCTGTTGCATGCCTTCCTCCTCTCCAAAAATGCCATGATCTGGAAACTTGGCAGAAATTAGATCCCGCATTGCCCTTTCAGCTTTCCTGTCTGCCTCTGTCACTGGACTCTTGTCTGCTTTGTTGTCAATAGTCAGGGGCTGCCTGCAAGAGTGCTATTGTCATGGTCCACAAGGAAAGCCAAGGAAGCAGCAAATTGATCACACCTGAAGTATTGTCGTGTGATTGACCCGGCAGCCTGTGCAAGCTCCTTGGCTAGGTTCACAAATTCATCCAGGTCCCTCTCAACAACAGACTGTGCTTCTGCTGATGCAGCAGCCCTTGCTGGGGCCATACGTGCTGCAAAACACTTGATGTGGTGTCTACTGAGTGCGCATGCTCTGAGGCGGAAATTCTGACTGCAAGCATGCAGGCCAAATCTGTTGGCCCAGCGGGCAGCTGGCTGCGGGTGGTGAATTTGTGATCTGATGCCGTGAATGCTGCACGTTGTGTTATGTTGTCCGGTGTGTGTCACAGGACGTGTGGCGTTTGCGTGCTGCAGGCCATGCAACTGTGCAAGAGTTTGTGGCATGCAGCCTATTTGGGGGTGGGCAATGCCAATGCGCAAGACGCTCCTTTGCTAAACTCCTACGATCAGTGTTACGACAGATTCCGTCGCATGTACGCAGTGTCTCAAGCTCGTGAATAGCCTGGCGTTCAACATGGCGTTGACTTCACTTGTCCAGTTGCAACAGCTGTTGACCCTCAGCTTTGTGCTTGCAAAACTTCGTTGCTCGGACTGATAGACTACAGTTATCAACAACAGAGCAGCAAGCATGTCTGCGCCTCTGTACACAGCCTATTTGCTGGTCATTGGCTCCTTTGACCGGTGAGATCATGTCTTGACACTGAGGAAGGCACTGATCTTGTCTTTAGCCGTAACTCCCGCGACTCATTGTGTAGCCAAATGGCACCAGATCCGAACAGCCGACATGAAGTCGTTCACGGACCATTGCAAGCTTTCTTTCGTACGACGCAATTCTGGAGAAGGGCTACCGGCATCTACTTGTCTTATAAAGGAGCGCAGGCGAAAGCTCAAGCTCTGAGATTGAGAGGCTGGAACACAGAAAAGCTGAAAGAGGTCCACTGGAAGCCCCACCATGCATGGGCTGGGGAGGAAATGTATTCTCTGTGCGTTGATATGCGCGGCTTCTATTTGAAGGTTTGCCTAAGCAACTCTAGACTGTTGTCTCGCAAGCAAGCAACACATGTCATGAATGCTGTCAAGCTTCTGTTATCATGGCTGTCGTGCTGCCTGAAGGTTGGCCAGTTTCTTGGAGCAAGAGGGGACTTCATGCCATTGCCTGTGTGTGAGCGCCTTTCAAGACTACATGATCAGGTAGTTACGCACTGCAGCCTTAGCCCGCCCACTTTTGGTTTGTTTAGTCACCAATGTGAATGATTGTTGCGACCCAGCATAAAGCACAAGCCAAGCGCCCCTGATCCATTGCAGTAAAGTTCAAGTTGGCTGTTCTTTACATGAAGTCAAGCTGCCTATGAGTTGATATGTATGTTCCTTGCATGCCTTGTGGGTACCTCAAAGACTTTGACAGGCATCAGCAGCATTTGCAGGCTGCATGCGCTGTTCTTTTGCAATGTTGACTTCTGTTTGAGCCTTGCTGGCAGGTGCCGCCTATGCCTCCTGCACAGACCAAGGAGGTCATAGAGAGGGAGTTGAATGCCCCACTTGAAGATGTGTTTGAGTGGATTGACCTAGAGAAACCCTTGGGCTCTGCCTCCATATCCCAGGTGTCATTTCTGCTGCTCCCCATCTGTCGTAGTCACGCTTCTGCAGTCACACTGGCTGTTAAACCCTCTTCAAGACCACACTGCACACATGACCACAGCAAATCTGGATCTGGCCAAATCATGCAAAATGCTCTCCATTACCTGACTAATACCCATGAGGCGCAACATTTTGCGGTACCAACCGTGACCTTGTTTCATGGCTTGTTTGCACTAAGCAGATAATGTTGCAAAACACAAAGTCTGCTTGTAATGTGAGGCCTCTCACTGACCATTGGGAAGCTACCGCAGGTCCACAAGGCTAAGTTGCGCAAGAAGAGGTTCTCCAGGCGGCAGAGGAAGCAAGCAGCAGCCTACACTCAGCATATAGTGGCTCCAGGAGATGATCTGCGGAGCATAGCTCGAGCAAACAATGTGCTGGTCTCTGACATTGAGAGGTTGAACACAGGTACCTTCTGTACATATGTATGTGTCTTCCTGAACTCATTATTTATCAATGGCAATATGCTATGCTTGGCAGCCTGTTTATGTACTCTACTAAACATTGATGTCTTGCTATGAAGTGCAATCATCACTCATCTGCTGAGCCTAAGGACCGTAGCTACTCCTTGACTGGCTGTTTCTTCCTGAGCTGCTACAGTTCTAGTCTGGTACAGCAGTCAACAAGCACAATGGCGCCTCTTGATGTAAACAGTCTCATCACCTTACAGCAGGTGCTATGTGAGCTATTTCTGCCAGCTACCAGCGCATGTCTGGCATGCAATAGCAGCTTCAAGTCATAACAGACACTACAGCCGAGCCTGCAGCTATGCACATCTCCACTACTGATTGCAACCAACACCCTCTGACTGCCACCCACACACACATACACACAGGTCTTGCCCACTGACACTCAGCATGATGGACTGTGCCTTTGCAGGAATGGGTTTGTCAGAGCTGCAGGCAGGCAGCCTGATTAAGCTACCCAGCTCAAGTGGTGCCCAGCCTGGCCCATCTTCATCAGCCATCGCTGCATCAGACGCCCGCACATCCTCCCAGGGCCCTCACAAGGGTATAGTGGCAGTGAAGGTGCAATACCCTGACGCCTACCCAACCATGGCTTTGGATCTGGGCAACGTCAAGGCGGCCGCTCAGTTCCTGCAGAAGACTGAGATCAAGTTTGACTTGACCTCAGCTGTCACTGAGCTGGCCAAGCAGATCAAGCTGGAGTTTGACTTTGTGAGGGAGGCCAACATCATGGATCAGATTTCCGGTCAGCTGCAGGTACGCTATCAGAGATGTTGCTGTGGTGTTTGCTGAGTGCAGTGCTGCAGTTGTGTGACTGGCCCTGCAGTCCCATGCAAATATGGCTATGTATCACTGAACTTCACAATGGACACGCTGACCAGCTGAGCATTCATCTACACCAGATCGTGCAAAGCCCTTGACGCTGCCTAAAACTGACCTTACTCACGGCTGCAGCATCAAGACGCTCACTCAACGCCATCAGGCCACTTCCAGCACAAGTGCCTGGTTTGCAGCTAGCCAGCGAGAAGTACCATGTTGCTATGCAGAGACACAAAGGCATCTCAAAGAAGATCGAGATTCCACGCAGCGTCCCAGGCCTTGTCACCCGCCGCTTGCTGGTCATGAACTTCTTGGATGGGCTGCAAATCACCCGCCTGGGAGACAAAACGAAGAAGCTGTCTCGCAAGAAGCGCAAGGTAGCAGTGGAGAGGATTGTGCACAGGGTGGCAGAGGCATATGGGCGCCAGCTGCTGTACGGAGGCCTCTTTCAAGCTGATGGCCATCCGGGCAACATCCTGGTCATGAAAGGTACTTACATCTCCCTACTGTGTCTTGCTAATGTACAGCATGAACCTGTGATGTTCTTCTTGCACATGCTGTGTGGTACAGGTGACGCTTCTGGTCATAAAAGGTAGTCACATTTGCCTACTGTGCTAGCTTGTTTGCTGGGTGCCTACCCAGAGTGTCTAACCCTATTTCTGTGCGCCAGTGTCCACTAGTGTGTCTTGCTCAGTTACAGCATGAACTCCTGATGTTCTTGTTGCACATGCTGTGTCGTATAGGTGATGCTCCTGTGATCTGCCCCTTTTTTGGTGTGTGCAAGCCTGACTGAGTCATCAAGGCTATAAGGAGATGGAAGTTTCAATTCCCAAGTGTCTTGAGCTGATTTGTTGTTTCCAGAAACGTTTGCATCTGTAGGACACACAGAGACTCATGTTGGCAGCAAAGGCTGCCTGTGAAGCCATTGCCGCCCAGCTACTTGTGCCCTCCTGTTTGTCGTTACCCTGTGCAGCGCAACAGCACTCATGTTTGTACCCATCTTCCGCCAGACCCGTGTCTATGCACTGTCAAAGACGCTGCCTTGTTTTGTTTGACAACTGCCATTTGGGGGTGCAGGTGCAAAGATTGGGCTGATAGACTATGGGCAATCAAAGCAGTTGCCGCTGGATTCCAAACTGGCTTTTGCCCAGCTCATCCATGCACTTGATGAGCAGAATGACAGCCAGATTGGCGAGGCTCTTGGGCAACTGGGGGTGGTGCTGGAGGCGGGGGACCCTGCTCTGACCAGCAGAATGGCATATGGCATGTTTGACACACGTGGCCGGTGAGTAACATTCCACCCTCCACAAATTAGGCAGTCATACTGATTCCAGACGCAGATTTGATCTTCTGAATCTGTTTTCTGAATCAGCAAGCATCACTCAGTAAAGTTACTGCAGCCTGGTATGGACCAAATCCAGTGATGCTGCGCTGTGGCTGGGGGTTGCTCACTCTGATTGCTCCATAATGCTGGCCCACAGTTAGTCTGTGTGTGATGCGAAGTCTTGACAGCAAAGGTTGCCATGTCATGTGAGCAGATCTTGCAGATGTGACAGATGTGACAGATGTGCTTCAGGCACATCTGTCACAGATGTGCCTTTATGGCACAGCCCTGGATCTTTGATTATGCTTGTGTCACACTGGTCTGCAGCTATATTTTTTAATGTAAGAAAAGCAAAAAAGTGCGAGTATGCCCATGTCACACTGCCAGAGTCCTGACATTGTGCTCAGCAGCAGGTGGGTCCCTGTCATGCTGAGTTCAGGCATGCATTGCTGTCTAGACTAGCAGGCTTTCATAGTTGTACGCTGTGCAGGGTGGACCCATTTGATCCCAACAGTCCCCTCAAGAAGATGGCAGTGAAGCACTTCCCCTCAGACATGTTTTTTGTGTTGAGGGTGGTACAGTTACTGAGAGGCCTGTCCACTCACATGGGAGTGGATAACTTCAGTACTGCACATCAGTGGCGCCCCTTTGCAGATGATGCACTCCGGCAGCATGGGTTACTGCCTCCTGCCAAGCTTTGGTGGCAGGAGTCAGTTTTCACAGGAGAAGCTTGAGCGCAAGGGCATAGTGATGCGCTGCACAGCTTTATAACCTTCTGACACATTCCCAAACAGACCCAGAACCAGTCTTGATGAGCCAACAGCTGCCACTCAAGTCTCAGTCATGTGCCACATGGTGCATGTGCATATTGGCATACAAAAATGCTGTCATGCCCAAATACTTCACAGGCACCTGTTCAAAACCAGCCCTTTTCAGGCTTGGCCTTTGGTGGACGGTTGAAAAATGTGCCAAGTTTGCGTATGTCAGCACAGTGGCACTGTCGATTGTGCGCAGCAGCAAGGTAGATCTGTGTTGACAACGCCTTGTATACTAGTACTCTACAAGCATGCCTGAAAGTAGTACATTGGAACACTGCAATCAGCAACCACGTCCACACAGAAAATATTTGTTACACCGGCCTGTTACAAAGGACTGGGTTCCGATTGCCTCTGAATCTTCCAGATGTGTAGGGCTTCGCGACTTACATAAACATCACTGTGTACCAAAAAAGTCAGAATGTCTGAAAACAGAGACTGCAGAACCGCTGCATGAACTGTGCAGCTTGCGTACATGAGGGCTGATTGATGCTGATGCAGCGTCGCTGTGCAACTGAGATGCAACTAGGCAGCCTTAGGGGTAATCGTCGGTGCTGGGTGTGAAGCCTTGTATCTCTTAGTGGCCTCAGTGTATAGGTATGTACCAATCAGCGCAATCACTGTACCAATCTTGGTCTTGTCAGTCAACTTGTTGCCGAAGAACACAACAGAGGTACCAATGATGACCACCCTCTTCACAACATTGCACACTCCATGTGACACAGGTGTGACACGAGACAATGTGTTGAAGGCAAACTGCAGACAAGGGTGGCACAAGTGTCAGGTCCATGTTTTTGTCTGTAAAGCGGTTGTTGCTATTTCTCACAAACAACCTTGAAGGGACATAACTCTTGTACTGACTGAACTTCGCCAGTTGCACATATGCAACGCACAGTTGTGCTAGAATCTGTGGAAAGAGCGGCAGTCGACAATCACCATCAGCAGGTGCACATGGCAGATTTGTCATTAAACAAATGTGAAACCAGCGCAGGACAGAAAGATGTGAGTAGGTGGCGTTGCAGCTATGCATGACACGTGATCTAGGACACAGAGCACAAACAGGAGGGCGGCCAATTTGGCATGCCCCTGACTACCCCTGACTCACCAAGACTGCTGCCATGGAAAGGCAACAGCAAAGCAAGCCAGCAGGAAGACGGCTTATGATCCCGTTCAACATGAAGAGTCACAAAATGACAAGTTCATGCGCTCAATCAGTGCAGAGACAGGAGGGACTGACCTGGTTGTACAGGTGGTACAGCAGACCGACTGACAGTAAGGAAAAGTAGAAGTTGGGCTCCTTCTTGAGGGCAACGTCAATGCCGGCCTGTAGGCGGGGCCCCTCAAAAATGAGGGCTCCTGGCACACAGATGAGCACTGAGATGAGAGTGGTCCAGGCGTAGATGGCTGTGCTGCTCAGATTCTTGATGTCCCCCATGGCCCTGCAGAAACATCAGGCTTTGCTGCGTAGTGCGCTTTTGCAGTGTCGAAGGCATCACACATGAGCGCTCAGATAATGATGCTTGCACCTGATCGTGGTGGAATGCGTGAGGAGCCGCCATTTGGGCAGACAGCGCCTGTGGCCGGTGGTGTCGCACCACTCACAGACGCCGTCTGCCCAAATGGCAGCTCCTTACGCATTCCATCACGTTCAACTCAACACTGTTGAGGATGCTTGCACCTGGTGTTGTGTCTGACACAGAAGAAGACTCTGTCTCCCTTGAAAGGACTCTCTTTCCCAACCAAATTACGAGAAACCCCTTTGTCTTTTGTTGTTTGAGAAAAGAAGGGACAGAACAAAGGAACTAATTTGACATTCACACAAGTTTGATGAAAAAGAAACAGGGGCAGATGCAGCAGTGCTCTGTGCAGAGCAATAGAAGCACAAATTTTGTAAGACCTATGTCAGGGGTATCCACTGGGTAATGCATAGACGCCTCACACACATAAATAGCATTTGTGACAGTGACAGCAACAAACAGTGTCACATGTCAGGCAACAGCCTTGCACCAGCAGTGCTACCCCAGGCGTGCAATGAAGCCCCTGCAGCAATAGATGTATTGGTCTTCATCATAGTCAGCAGAGATGGTGGCATACTTTTTGGACCATACAGCTCTGAAACCAAAGGTGAGGTTGGAAATCATGGCACTGATGAAGCCACTCCAGTTGAAACTCAACTCCCCAGCTGATGCGAGGGCCACACCAGCCTGAACACCATTTCACAGGTTCAATACTGCTGTTATACAAGCAACGCAAGTGCTGATGATAATATGCTGCAGCTGTTGTACCAAGCGTTCAACAAAGACGACTTCTTTTGCAGGTGCGTGACACTCAAGACTTGCAGCAGTGGTGCTGTCATGAACCTTGCTGTCTTGAATCTTGCAAAAACTTTCAAGCGTGCATAGCAAGAGTACATGCACTGACTGATCATCAGCTCTTTGTCTAGCATCTGCCGTAGACAAGCAGGCTTACCATGACAGGAACCAGGGTGCCCACAACTGGCAGAGGGGTGGACTGCCCTAGAACCAGCTTGGAGAGGATGACACTGAAGACTGGCTCCAAAGTCTTGACTGTGTGGGTCAGACTGATGGCCACAGCTGCAAAGGACAGATTGGCAGCTACGTGTCCAATGGCGTGCATGGCCGCAGGTCCAGCAATTGTCTGGAACTCTGACTTGGTGATGGGCTGCAGAGGTCAACATTCGATTTTGACACAGGCTTTGAGTCAGACGTATAGTCAGATAGGCACATGGGCAAAGCTCATGCAAACAAGGCGTTGTTCTGCTGTGGAAAGCGTATGACATGCAGCAAGCGTGTGCGTACTCAAAAACACACACAGACAGAATGTGAAATATGGCAGATAGGTGGCAACAACAACAACAAGCATCTCAGCGTCGCACAACTTTTGGAGTGATGATGAATGACATGTTCTTACCCTTTGGAAGGAGGCTTTCTTGGCTCCCAGGAAGTAAGCGACTGTGCAGTATGCCAGACCAACAGTGACGTGTACAGCTGATACAGTCCAAGGAAAAGGAAAGTAGTTGAAGATCGTCTTGTTTTGCAAGTTGAAACCAACGTTGAGCGCATACCTGTAGTAACAGTGTTGCTTTAAAGTAAGCGTTTACCAGCGACACATATGCACCTTGCAGCATAACAGCTGAGCCAGCCGTTAGCCTAGCATGCAATTTTGGCTTACCATGTAGCAATGAAACCAAGTGTTGTTATATTGCTGGCTGCCTGTGGGCTACCAGTGCCCTTTTCCACCACACTGAAACAGCACATTCAGGTTTCATTGCCTCGTGTCACTTCTACAGATCTTGTCCACAGACAATCGCAGCAGCGAGGATGATTTGGCTTAAGCTAGCTGCTACCAAAGGCACGAGCATCACCTTTCGATTTTAGCGTCAACGGGTTTGTCTTCTGCTCGGACAGCAACCTGCCGTCTGCAAGGCTGGACAGCCTGCTTCTGTACTCGAAGGTGACCGCTGTGTCCAAGGAAGCTGTGCTTGATGCTTTGATGCGCCTGCAACTGACATGGATTTCTAGATCTTCCGTTTCATCCTCAACAAACATGCCGACAGGCAAGCGGCAAGCGTCCTGTTAAGTTTGAAATTGTTTGGAGCTCGGGACTGTGCTAGCTTAGAGCGCGGAAGCCTCAGCAGTACCTGCTGACATCTTATTAGCGAAGCTCGGCACGAAGCCCCTCCGCTGCTGTGACTTGCGGAAGTTCGACCTGGAACGGAGCGCACATGCACAGAGGACTGGCTCGTCAACATCATGGCACCAGTTGTCCTTACAGTCGAGCTGTCAAAAATGCCCTTTACAGCAGCTCGGACCGTTCAGCAATGGAGGATGCTAAATGTGCGCTTGACATAGCACTTTCTGTTGCCTCTTGACATTATGATAGCACTTGCTGTGCTTTTGGCACACGCTGAATCCGAAGACATACGATACTTGCTGTGGCCATGAACATCCTTTTTGGATCAGGCATTTTTGGTTTACAAGAAGCAGGCAGACTACTGAGTGTGTACAACAGCGATGCAAGGCAAGAGGATATACGCTTCACTACTCTGGTGATTGAGCCCGCAGAGTAAACACACAAATCCTAAGTTCCTAATGTACAATGATGTGCAAACCCATCACACTGTATTCAGAGCACTATACATCACCTTCATCATCATCATCATCAAAATCAGCAAATTCAATTCAGTGCAGCAATCCATCTTCACAAAATACATATACAAGTAACACATCTATCTTGTGAGTTGCTGAAGGATTCATTTGCATGTAAAATACACTCTGAACAGTGTCATATGTAAAAAGTACACCACAACCAGCTAGATGACTGTGCCTAACCCCATCATGCTTGCACTAATCAAGCGTTTGATGGTTCAGTAATTGAGTCACACACTTGAGTACAGTTTCTGGTACAACTTTGCCAAGTACAGAGGCATTGTGTCGGTCCTCAGGAGTGCACCTGCAGGGTGTGACCCTTATCCCAAACTTGTTGCTCTTTGCCCACCAGGATGGTCTTGCTCAGCTGTTCATGCTCATCAGTTGTGACAGTGCTGATACCCAGCTGCTTATCCAGAAAGCTCTCAGCAGTAAGGACACAGCTGTCCATGGCCAGCCTGGAGCCCATACCCTCTACAGCATCTTCAGTCATGGGAACAGCTCCAGGGCCTGTGCTGACTCCAAGGGGAGAGCATGACTCATCTGGGTGCAGGCCTTCATGGTCTATGTCAGTCAGGTTGGGGGTGCGGTACCTGCACGCATCCTGATGTGTCAATCCAAAATTGGCAGTGCATCAAAACTTATGAAGAACAACATACTGTTGTTTGACATTACAACTACCTCCACACATTGCACTGTTGCTAGTCATAGTATGAAAGCCACAGTAGACACTGCGCTGTGCAGTTGTGATGAAAGTACATCCATGCATTAGACCACCCAAGCAGGCACCCAGATGAGGACAGGCATTACGAAATATAGCAAGGCCAAAGGCGTTGTTTCTTACTTGGCAACTGTGACAAACAGTGCAGAGCCGTCCTCCAGTTCAAAGACACTCTGGATCTTGCCCTTGCCAAAGGTCTGATCCCCAATCAGAGTGGCTCTATGGTTGTCATGCAGGGCGCCAGCCAGAATCTCACTGGCTGATGCGCTGCCGCCATTCACCAGCACAGCTAGAGGGGCAGTGGTCATGGCAGAGCCTGCCTCCAACACCACCCTCTGCACAATGACACATTCCAGGGTCAGTGTGCAATCAAGGTTGTCTTTCACATGGCAGTGTTTCACGTGTAAGGCAGTACAGAGAATGTAAGCATGCAGGTCAGCCTCTTGTGCAGCAAGAAAGGGTGCTTTTGACCTGTCAGGAGACCAGTGAAAAGTTTGCCTTAAACACCTGATTGCAATAGCTTGTGCATTTACCATGCCGAAGGGCACCTGCATCATGCACTGAATGATCCTGCACTGAGGGTTACGCACACACAGGGGCTTGATGCACTGTGGGTGCCGAGGGATTTGGGGGGGGGGGGGTAGGGTGGGGGAGGGGGGGTCAACCTGCAAGACTGCTGCAGCGCCGGCAACATCCCTGCCTTCAACAGTGAGGATGGCAGCTTCACCAGGCAGCCAAAGGCGGGCAATATCCAGGCCAGCTCGGACCAGACCACCAGGATTGTTACGCAGGTCTAGGATGAAGGAGTCACAGCCTCGCTCCTGCAGGTAGAACACACACCATCATGCTCCAAGTCATGTGTGCCTTCAGCAAGAATTTGTGGCTTTCAGCAAGAAACTGGTTGCAGGCAAGCAATGCTCCAATACTGATTTGCTACATGAATGCGTGCAGACAAAAATACCGCTAGTGACTTTACGCACGATGCCTTGAGAGGCATACCAGTTGCTAAAGCGTGCAAATGCTGCAGTGATGACATGCAGGCACAAGCGCGTGAGGATGATATACGATAACAAGCGTCAATGAGTTAGCTTCTGCTCAAGCCAAATGAGTTGCACACTACACCTGAAGGTCTGCAATGGCATGACGCATTTCAGGGGCAGCCTTTTGGCTGAAGTTGACCAGGCGGATGTAGCCTGTCATATGGTCCCCGTGCTG
>JAABUK010010064.1_pt1 | contig 12731 bp, 18 predicted proteins | sample 5559141 | NCBI WGS metagenome assembly JAABUK01 (sample SAMN10711869, study PRJNA513367) | rock metagenome | isolation source: Antarctica rocks | place: Antarctica: Victoria Land, Pudding Butte nord | collected 2016-01-03
GCGTCTCCGTGTGGCAACGAAATGAGCTCTTCGAATCTGACAACCCGAGGGACGTTACGCAAATTGGCGTAGGCCAGACCTTTTACTTCGTTTTCCAGCAGAAATGGAAAGTCAATTTGATACAGGTGGCTCAACGCTTTGATGGCAACCACGCGTCCACTTGCCCGGGCAATACGCCTGCACAAGAGATGCATGACAAAGTTGGCCGTATTTTTGCAACTAACAGCTGTAGCTTTCGGCCGGCCTGTTCAACCCACCTTTCCACACCAGATGACGCACCGCCTTGTCCCAACTTGATGCTGCCCATAGCATCCTGGCAGTCGTCCGGTGATCGATACTTTTCCGTAAATTCTTGAAAGGTCAGGTCCCACTCGGCAGACATACTTACGCAAGCTTGCAGTCTGGATCACTGCTTGGATGCTGTGAGCGTAGCACGTCAGCCGCTTTAGACAATCGTGTGAGCACGCAGCACACACAGCCCCACAGTTGCATACAGCAGCAGTCAAAAGTCTGCATCCAAACATTTGCATTGCTGTACATTGCAGCATTCCTTTGCATCCCCAACTGCCTTGGTATCATGAGTCAGCTCATCACTGGGGATTACGTGATCAAGTTTGAAAGGAATAGCTTTAGAGTTCAGCTGTCAGCGAGGGGAATTGCTACACAGCCACTTTGACTAGATTCCAGCCACCTTGACCGGAATTACTCATGATATGACCGCCGGAACTGCAGGTGGCGGTGATTTGCGGAGACACACGGAAACACGGAGGTCAGAACTGCCAAGGTCAGCTCTTCAACTGCGTCCAAAGTGTCAAGCAGATCCCGTGTGCTAACCAGCTGCACAACTGGAGTCGAACTTGCTTGCGTGGGCTGGTCACACAGAGCGCACTCTGCGGGAGGGGTCGCGCGTTTTGCGGCTTTCCTCCCTTCGTGCTCACCTCGGCATAGGTAATTTACAACAACACAGAGCGTCTCCAGTGTCTGCTGCGCTGCTAGAACCATGTACTTAGTTTTTTGTTTCTTAACGTTGCCCGTTATTGGTGTAGGATGTCTAGTGAAGAGGCCAAGCTCAAGTTGAAAATAGAGCAAGCTGAAGCTGCTGTGGCACGTGCTCAGAAAGTGTATGATGAAGCAGAGCCTGGTTCATCTAAACACTCATGCCTTCAGCTCCTGCTGGCAGACAAAGCTTCTCTGTTGGCAAAAGAAAAGGCTCTGGAGCAAGTGAGGGAGAAGGAGTTACTGCAACAGCGGGCAGCAGCAGGTACCATTCCTGATGTTTTTGGGATCTATAGAACGTTGTATTGTGTTATTTCATGCTAAACCTGGTGACTGAACGTGAAAGGTGACTGCCAGTGAAAACTCTCACAGGGTGCTTGAGCGCTTGTTGTTAGTATATGCACACCAGATACCATTGACCGTCTGCTGTACACGTCCTAATGGAGCTATCGACTGCGTGCAAACCTGTGCATGACGCTGTATATGTGGTGCATACATATGTTGAGCATGTTCAATGCAGCCTCACAGCTCAATGGCTGTAGCCGTTGCTCTTGACCTGGCTGCATGCCCAGCTTGCTTGCAGTGCTGCATGGGGTTTTCAAGCAGGCTCAATGCAGGGTCAAGAGCCTGTCAGGCTCAAGATTTTCTCGTGCAATATCTGTGTACCCCATTACAGCACTCATGTGCAGCATGAGTGGAAGTCTAGCAGCTGAGAATGCATGGGACCTATCTCAATGCCTGCTGTGCAGACCACAACACTCCTGTAATACATCAGCAGAACAGGGTTGAGCTGCTACTATGACTGCAAGAGGGCAGACATCACCAGCAGTCACTCAAGCAGGGCTCAAGCTGCAACTTTTCAGACCATACCAAATTGCATTTGCACCATATTGTGCTGGTCAGCTAGTCACGATGACACTGGCCGTCTGAATATCCTACATGTGCACTAGTTGATGCAGAAATGTTGAGTGCAACCCATTTTGTCAAGAGCATTGCCTTTTTGGCCATATTACAGATTGGGTCCAATAAGCTACTGCACAACAATATCACATATGTGCTTGATCTTCAGGCCATCCCCAAACAGTAGTCGTAGACAAGACTGCGAGGAAGGTAGCACAGCTTGCACAGCTTGTCCAAGGACCACCACCTAGCTTTGATGAACTGGAAGCATGCCTTTTTCGGCATCCTGACGTGAAGTTGCCCGTGTTAGATGCTAAATACTATAGCTTGGTTGCTGCCAACGAGGCTCTCATGTCAGACATTGAGCCTGCATCTGCGTCTGGGGCAGAGGCGCTGGCAGAGGTGGTGACAGCAGCTCTGCGTATGCAGTACGAGCCTGTTGAAGATGAAATCTCACTTGCAGGTGTGCAGACAATTGCTTTGTCTTGCAGAGCATGAGTTTGTATTGCTTTGTAGTCGAGATTGAGGATTTGGCACTGCATTTCAGAGATCTGGCTGTATGTCATGAGTTTGAGACAATCGTATACAGAGACAACCTCATGCAATTCGATTGACGCTGCAAGCGCGATATACTGACCTCAACTTGTCTCGATGCAGCCATCTTGAACATGGGCAGGATGCATGTTGATGATGTGAGCACAGTGACTTGAGAAATGACCAGTCTGAACACACATGTACTGCAGGCTTTGTGGATATGCTCTTGTGGCATATCTGGAGGTGTGTGGACATGTACGACCAAGGACCCAAGCTTGGTATGCGCCGCAAGAGGAATTGTGCTGAAGATTCTGCAACAATCAAGGGCAAGAGGCCAGACTTCTTTCTCCTCAGCTCCAGGGCCTTGTTGTTCAAAGGAGAGGATAAAACATCTGAAGCTGAGCTTGAGAAGGCACTGGAGGATCTGAGTACCAAGCTGAAAGAGTGGGGTGCAGCTGTCCATGGCAAGGTGCTGCAATTTATTCCACCCCATTGTCAAGTAGCAAGGCATGCACAAAACTGCATGCATCATTGTGCAAAAGATCATGTGCATGCAAAATACCACAAATGCTCTGAAATCTGGATTTGCACTGTATGCAGTGTCTGTAAGTACGGGCATTCACGTTTCTGTTTTCTCTTCCATTGTAGGTGGAGTACCTTCTGTGCTATGCTTGCGCCGGCTCGCAGTTCCAGATGTGTGCCATGCGACTAGGCACACCAGGGGTTTTCAGGTTTCGCCGTCCACTGTCCCTAGTCACATTAGAGGACAGATTGCAGATTGTCTGGATTGCAGTGCAGAGTTATTGGATTATGAAGGCACAGGCTGAGCAATTGCCTGTAGTGTCGCTGCCTATAGGTCGCACAGAAATTACCACCTTCAGCAAGGTACAGATTTTTGACAGTTTTGTACAGAAGCGAATCACCTTTGCCAATGAGACCTGGCCTCAGAGTCGTTGCCAGCTGATGGAAAACATATATGCAGCCAGCAAAGATTGTCCATTCCTCATACATGCTCAACAGCCACCCCATGCTTCTCAAAATGGAAAAGAGTACATTGTAGATTTGGAACCGGTTGGGCAGCCAGTTCTTAGCAAGCACTTTGATCAGAGGCCTCAAAGTTCACGCGAGCTGAAGAAAAGCATCAGGTGTGCACCAATTACTTGCAAGTAAATGGCAGCTACGTGGCCATGGCTGGGCTCTGTGATTATATATGCTGTCCATCCAAGCACTGCAGAGCTGTCATGTGGCTGATGGTGACATGCGCATTGCATTCAAGGCATAAATGGTGTTTGCACAAGCTTATGTATCTGTAGGTGTATCCTTCATGCGTTGAAGGTGTTACACCAAGCTGGCTTTGCACACACTGACTTGCGGTGGGAAAACATTATATTACAGCATGCTGATCAATGGGTGCTTATTGACCTGGAGTTTGCTTGTGTGCTAAACAGCGTCCCCTTCACACCAGTGGGTGAGCCCGTCTCTTGTGTCCTGCTTGTATATGGATTTATTGTCTATCCGTACGCATGCAGGAAATATTCAGAAAAGCTCAAAGCAAAGAGTCCAAGACGTCTCTTTAACCAGTTGTGTCAAGAGTACCATCACAAAATATCTGCATTCTGAGTGGTGAACTGCTGCTCCATGTGCATACTCTGATGCTGGCTGTATAAGTCCTCACAGGGCTTACAATTCAGGGTGGACCAAGTTATTGTGCTGACTATAGGACATACCAGAAAGGTGCGGCCAGAGTTGTACACTCAACCGTGGTCGAGAAAGTGTGACTTCATGCTAGTTGGAGACCTCATAGAGGCATGCCATGTCCGGGATTTGGGTGATCAAGGGATTGAGCTCAAGCACTGTATGCAAGCTGGACAGTGCAACACTGCTGCATCTGTGCTTGAACATCCATGGTTTGCTGGAAGGCTTGTGTCCGTGACAGATGCAGAGCAGCATCTGTGAACTACAAGCACTGATAGGGAGTCTTTTTAGACAGCATTGAGACTCACAGGCTGCAATGCAGCAGCTGGCCGATGTAGCAGTCTGCAAGAACATTAGCCTACAACAGATCCTCCAGAGACATGCAATGGGTTTGCCTTGCTACCAGCTGTTGTGTCATGCAGAACTGCTTGCCATCTATCCACTTAATTATTACAAAGGTCCCTTTTCATTGCATGTTGCCGCATTGACCAGGCCCTTGTTACTGCATATGTTGTCATGACATTGCTCAAGACAGTCGGGCATCTTTCTCTGCAGGTCACAGTGACTCTCTAATTGACCTGTAAATGACAATACCAATAGGTAGCAGCTGTAATGCGGCAAATTCTAGCCGGCCGTCATTCTGCAGTTCATACGGATGGGCCTCCTGGTTGATGAAGACTTCTTCCATAAGTCTCGTACCTGCATACCATATGTTGCAAACCACAAGACAACTCACTGCACACAGTGAGACTCACAAATGACATTGCTGGTTGGCATCCATTGCCTGTACTAAGCACCGCAACATATCTTGACATAAACATGTAGACTGCTTTGTCTGCCAACCAGTGCCGTGTATGTCATTGGCCAACAAATAAAAACACATAAATGCACAGACCACAAATCTGCACATCAAGTTGAGTGCACATCTTAGCTGTGGTGCGTAATCACTGGCATACACTGCAATAATATCCATCCCTGCAGGTCAATTCATCAGCTGCGAAAACGGCAGTAGCATGAAAGCACAAGGTCTGCCTGCGTTGCAACGCTCACAACTAAATTAGCTCTCAACTATGACAGCTATGATTTGCAAAGTGCTTGTTTCAAAGAGCTTGATAACTAGCAGGATTCATTGAGCTTGCTATAACCGTATGGATGCATCATGCAAAAATGTTGGTTTCAAATTGGTCGCAAATTTCTTGCATTTCGCATTTGGGATAAAATCACGGTCGTATCTACGGTGACCGCTTACGGTCTCCAGACCGCTCCAGACACCCCCCAGACCGGGATTTTACAAGGTTCTGCCAGCCAACATGGCCGATTTCTTGTGCCAATCATGTTCAAGTCATCATGAAATTTAGACTGTGTACTAAGTAGTGGAAAACCCCCACATGATCAGGCTGTGCGATAAATGACCTCATGGTGCCAGTGCTGCCTGTGAAAGGCTTGCATACCGAGACTGCAAAGAAAGAAGCAAGGGCAGTACACTCAAGGGTGAGGGATGAGATGCACTTCGGTTAAGGTGCATCTCATCCCCTACAGCACAATTGTTGCGAGCCAAGCACAACCTTTGAGCCCTGGCAACATGAGCAGCGCCAGCAAAACGACCAGCAAGCTATGGCAACCAAGCCCAACACATGATGCAGCATTAGTGCATGTGTGCAAATTTTGTAATTGGTGAGTAGAGGCTGCATAGCAGACAAGACAATTTGCAAGGTTTGCTGCACCGGTGTTGGCCGCAAAGTATCTTGACGTCAATAGCCCTTGCGCCACAAGGTCGACACAGCGACACAAACACAGGCTTGTGCGTCACGCCGTGGAGCCGCAACCACTTTGTGTGACAGTTCTGAAAGTAAGGGTGCCACCGAACACGCGACTATGGCGACTGAGGTCAGGCAGAGGCCTGTAGGACGTTCTGCGGACGATACGGACAAGCCTGCCGCTTCCTCCGCGACAGCTGCGGTCGACCGATCTGTAGCAGTTGCTGGATGCTACAGGCGAGTTTTGTATCTTTAGCACTGCTGCACAAGATATTCTGATCGGCATTTCAAGACTGACATGTTTGCGGCTGCAGTCAGTCAACCGCTAGTGTCTCTACCAGCCTTGGACAAGAGGGAGCCTTTGTGGTGCATGCTTTTGCGCTGCTGTGCTATGTGCGGGTCTGGCTGTGGCATCTGACACCTGCAGCACAGCTTTTGCCAGGATCTACTGGCTTTGGCTGGTTCTTCCGATACCTGACCTTCTATTCCTTTTCATGGCAAATGCTGCAGCTATTCATAGCTTGCTTGGCAGACATCTCAAAGGTAGCAATCTTGGCATGGCTGCTGTCATCTTCCTGCTGTTGTCTGCAAACCTGTCACATTTTTCACAGCCGTGTGCAAAGTACTGCTAGTAAACTGCAGGACCCCTATAACAGCAGGGTGTTGAACATGTGGGCGGATGATCTGTCATGTGCACTCTTTGGCATGGCAAACAGTGTCACAGCCATGTTCTACCTAATTGATGCTACAACTGGGAAGGATGCCCTGGTGGAGGGTGGCGAGATTGACCGGCCCCCCTGGTTGGGCTTCTCGGTGCATGTCTTCAACACAATCGTGGCATGGGCTGACATCTTCTGTGCACATCCCAGAAGTTTTTAGGGTTTTAGACAAAGTGTGTTTGTTGCAGCTCAAGCAATGCATATTGACTTCAGATGGACTGGAGACCCTCTCAATTCAGCTGATGATCACATCTCTGCAGAGTGCATCCTCGGTCTCAGGCTTGCTGCCAGAAACATTTTTTTCTGTGGCTTGTCCGAGCTACGGCAACATTTACCAGTCCAGCATCAGTACCTTTTCACACTCAGCAGCGTCATGAAACATCTTGCGAGTCAGAAGCGCAAATCCTTGGGGCTGGGCACCGACGCAATAGTGCTCCAGGTCTTAACAGTTGATGAGCTGCAGTTGGTCTTTGGACAATCTGTTGAAGTGCTTGGGAACAACTCTCCTGGCCTTGTAAACGTCCTCATTGGCTGTTTGGCAGAGTGGATGATATCAGGTAAGTGGCATGCACATCAACTTCAAGCTTTCTGACCGCTCTGCAGGCTTCATTTTTGCTTCATGCATGTCATTTGCTGACACTTTGCTCCTTCTGGTGTTTTTCCCCGCAGCCACTGTCTTAGTCCTGGCAAAACTCTCTGTAGTGTCTGCGGATGTTTTGCACACCATGGCTCGCACATGTGAAATGGCTGCAGGAGGTGCGGAAAGATGTGTCTGCTTATCTGTCCTCATTGGCACTGGCCTGGAATATGCAAAGTTAGGCTTGTCAGGCTATGAGAAGACGTCTAGGCAGATCTGTCATCTCACTCTATCACAAGTCTCAGACTTGATGGCAGACTCCATTGCGAAAGCCAACAGGCTCACAGTTCCGCAAGCAAACAATGTTTTAGGCCATAGAGTCATGAGGTTGCAGCTCAATCTGCTCATGGGGCTTCCTGGCTTTATGGACATGGCCCTTGATGTTCTGCATACCAACCTGGAAACCGGTGTCCCTCAGAATGATGAAGAATTCAGGTCAGCAGCTTTTGCCATTGACACTCAGTGCTGTAGCAAACAATCATTGCTGCCTTTTTGGACTACAGATGTTGCCTTTCTGGACTGCAGATACAAACATGTTTCAAAAGTTAACATATGGTTCAACAATGATTTTGCAGGCAATTAGCAGGTCAAGTATCCATAGGTCTGAGGGACAAGATCAGAACAAGGTCGAAGGATGATTTTCAGGCTCTTGGTGCAGACGTGGTGTTTCGGCTACTGCTCATGTCATTGTCAGGAGTTACAGTCAACGAGTAAGGCTTCACGCTAATTTGTTGTCTTCCATGACTAAACATGGATAATGCATTCTAAACCCTGATACTGCATGTTGACCAGCACTGCTTTGGTATTCGCAGTCTTCTTATGTTGCTTTCACGGTTGCTCTTGCAGGAATACCCTTATCTCGACTGGTATGACTCTGGAGGATGCTAGCACATGCTCTGGTATTGTGCGGACCTTGCGACATGAAGATGGTGTACAAGCAGTACTGCAGCCTGTTGTGCAGTACCAAGCAGTGACTTACTGCTTGAGTCAGGTGAGTGTGTGCTTCTGCACAAAACTGTACAGCCCACTAAGTAAGCAGAGTATGCAAACAGGTGCAAGCAATGCCTAGCCAGCTGAAGTACCAACTTGAGTGTCTGTGTGATTTCAGACGCAGTTGCCAAGGTGGACAAAGTTTCTACAGGCAATGCAAGAGTGTATGCCATTTCCCTATAACAACATCATTGATGGACCACCTTTTGAGAGGCTTGTAGCCATCAGCATTGCTTGCACAGCACACCTCTTTTTTGCTGGCGTCACCAATGTAAGTCTCTTCGTGGTGTACACATATTTGTCTTTATTAAAGTCTTCAACTGTACTGTGACAAACAACGTCAATGGCATTGTGTTTGTTTAATGTGTGATTGAGCAATTCAACTTGCAATCATGTAATCAACAATTGATGGCTGATCTGATGTCATGCAGCTGACAGGGACAATCGTGACTGTAAAACATGGTATGACAGTAGGACAATGTATATGCTGCAATGACCTTAGACACAAGCACAGTCGGGCCAAACATCAAGGCTGTAATTGGTAGCTATGACAGAATCACACATTCACAGCAGGAGTGTTACCTGTCAAAGCATGCTCTGAGCTGTGTCAAATGATGCTGAATGTCATGTGTTGATGCTGTGCGATCAGGCCCTTGCTCTGTACCAGCGCCAACCTTTTTGCACTGCACAACCACCACTTGCAGCTTGCCAGTGAGTGTCCTCACCACAAACCTCAGATCTCCAGAAGGTGCAGGAGGTCCAGAGATAGAGTCCATGAAGACAAGAAAGTCGGGATCATCCCATGTGAGATGAGGATCTGGAAATCCTGCTGTTTCCAGACATGTCTCAGCGTGGACCGTCAAGTCAAAGCTCCCTCCTCCTCCTTGCGTGCCTGCAAATAGCATGCATCACAGAAGCTTGGAACAACACAGCAATTCCTCAACATCAAAAGTAGGATTGCAATGCACTCATCAGCTACTGAGTCGTGATGCATGGCCTTGGTTGTGCAACTCACTTCTGAACAGCTGGCGGTGGTCCCGAGCTAGCTGCAAAGGATTGACTGTGAACTCACAGCTCCCTAGTGACCCGCTCATTGCAGCGGATGGAAAAAAATGGCTCCAAGTACGCTCTCCTGGCACCTGTAACATGTGAGAACCATTCCCTTTTGGTCAGTAGCAACAGACCTCATCGTTCTGGACAGCTGTTGGACAAGCAAAAGAGAGCAAGAGAATTCTGCATACTTTAGTCAGCCATTTGTCCAATTCAAGTGTTCTCAATGTTCCAGCACATCTGCTATCACATTCTATCTCAGCATTGCTCCAAGTACCAGTTGTGCCAGTTGGTTGCAGTAAACTCTACAATGTCACGGTTGTCGCTCAGGCATCAGTGTGACTCTTTGATGGGGCTGCACCACGATACATCAACAGTATCCTTGCTTGAGCTGAGTGCATACTTTTCAAGTAGTAGACAGGGCTGTTCTGTAGCTGTTTGCAGGGGTGGAGGGCTGAATGTGATGGGCAAAGTATGCTGGGATATGGGTGTTGGACTTGTACCTTGGTGCAGGTGGACCGCCAGGTGCACCTCTGTACCAGAAGACCTTGTTTATGTATAGGCTACAATTGCAAGAGCTTCACCAAAGCTCCTGGAGTACGCCCGTCAGCAGCAGGATCTGATTGTTGTGCACCGTGACGTGATCATGAGAATGTGTCCTCTTCTGGCCATAGCTCCTGAGTTGTACAGTGCGAGATCGCTAGCTCCACTCAAGCCAAGGCTACAGCAGGTGAAGGCCAGCAGGTCCAGCAAACAAACGTACTGTGCGGTGCCAAAGGCACCTGCCAGGGCTTACCGGCACAATGTGCCACGCATGCAGGTCAAGAAGAGGCACATCTTGCACCAAATCTCAAGCCTTGCTTACAATGCTGGGTGCACACAATACTTTGTACAGAGATATGTCTAGATCTGTACAGACAGACCAATAGCAGACTTATTGACTTGAATGGACTCTACGGGCTCACTCATGACTTTGAACATACTTTGGACTGGCCATGCGTTGAATCAGATGTGTTGGACACAAGCATGAGTGCTTGCCAACGGCGCCTTGGGGAGAAGGTCTACTGTCAAACTGAACATCATTCAAAGGTATTGTCAAGTCAGGATTACCTCAGCACAGTACTTGTCTTTGCCCAGTAGATATTCATGCGTATCTACAAACTCTAGGGTACACAACAGCAGAGAGCAAAGGCTTTTGTGCTAGCAGTACTATACATCGAACTTAAGGCAATGCTCTCCCTTCCATGCGCAATGACCAACACTCTCCCAATTCTCTAAAGCATCCACCCAAATAGAAATTCTGCTGATTGGCTGCACACTGCATTGTTGCTGCAGACCGGCATGTTGCTGTGCTCCCCTTCAAATGCACAGTGCAGCAACAGGCTCTGCTTGGGCAGTGTTGCATTGTGGCATATGTGATTTCAGCCTGTAGCTTCAAGCACAATAGTGTAAATGCTTCAATTTCGCAGTGCAGCAATAAGCTCTGCCTGGCCAATGTGAGTGTTAATGATTCAAGTCAGCACCTCGGCGAATTATTGCAGCAAAAAAGTGCTGTCATCTTGTTGATTGATTACAAATTATATGTAATGTATAAAAATCATCGAAGTATAATATACATTGTATATTGAGTGATGTTAGGAGTTTGGTTTCAGCATATTCATACAAACTTCGTCATCCTGCATGCACAAAATGCATGTCAAGTTAGCAATGTGCATGCGAATCCCGAAAAAAATATCTGCTCGCTTCGCGTGCTGAGGCGTACCCCCACGAACTGCTTGGGGACCCGCTCATGCATGCGCGCTTTGCGCGCAGGGGCCAGTCTGGCAGACAACGCCCGGCCGGTGATTCACTCTGTAGCAGCAGCTCAGACCAACCCGCGACTGCGATTGATAGGCGTGCTGCACGGCCTCTGCGGCGATGCAGGCGCAAGTGCGCTTGTACACCAACGCTTGTAGACCAGCAAATCCATGCGTTCAGCAAGAGTGATCAGCAACAGGCCCCTCGCAAGTACAGTCCGGACTTGTAAGAGCTGCGTTATGCACAGATCAATTTATTGCAGAGGTTATAGCTCATCTCTTTAATTGTAAGGTATTTCAGACGTCTGAAGTGTTGCTGTTGTTGTTGTCTAACGAGATGCAATGGCTTGCATCAAACGTTCAAATGCTTTATCAAAAGCTTTGACTGTCGCACTTGGGTCCTGCAGGTTGACAAGCTCTAAGGCTTTCTCCTCAGACTTCACATTTCGCTTTGGGTACCGCATCTGATGCCTCATCAGGAACGCATCAAATTTCTGGCGAATCCTGTTCAGGCCAAACTCACAGGTCAAATTTTCAACTTGCTTCACTGCCTCAGTTTCTGGCAGGCCTTGATCCCTGAGGGCTTCAATTGCTTCTGGAAGGTGCCGCTTTTTTGCCAGTTCAGACTTAGTGTTGACATAGTTCTCACCGCTTCCTCGTAGACTCAGTTTGCCACTCTTTCCTTCATACAGCAGGCTCTTGACACTGGCATGATCGCCTCCATGTAGCCATTCCTTCCATACTGCAGCAGTGCTTGTCCCTCTGAACAGCTTTACTCCAGCTGTCTTGACGACACTGGGCTTGTGATTTGCAGCAGGCGGCTGAATCAGTACATCTGTGTAACCAGACACCAATGGCATTTTGCGCTCTGGATCCAGTTGCAGGTCTTGCTGCTCTTGCCATTGTTTGTGTTTGCGCTGCCTGGGCTGCTTTGTTGTCAGCAGCAATGGCAACATCTGCTTCAGCTATCTCTTTTGCTAACTGTGCTCGCTCCTGTGACATTCGCATGTCCAATCTCATGCACTCTATTGCTTCTGCATGTGCAGCATACTCCCTTCGCTTCTGTGCCACAGTTGATCCAACTGCAGCTTGGACCTCAGCGCTTCCCAGTCTCAGCCGCTTTGTGGCAGGTTTGTCTGATTCAGCTGCTGAGCCTCTGACAGCGTAGTTCAAAATAGCCTGCTCTTGCGCCCATTTCTTCAAGTAGGGAACCTTAAGGCCAAGCTTCTCCATACTGTCAAGCTCTGCCTCTCTGACATTGGTTGCAAATATGCCATATTCATCTGTTGCCATGACCTCTTGTACTCTGTCCAGCTGCTTCTTTTCAAAGTCTGCTCCATATTTGAGCGCTTTAATCGGCAGAGCCTGCCAGAACGCTCGTACAAACAGCTCTATGCACTGCAGGGTCTCACGTACTCCGCATGGCAGGTCCAACACAGCATCAAGAAGAGCTTGAAGACCTGGCAGCAGTGCATTGTGCCAAGCTTCTGGCACATGTATGTCTGCTCTCCCAAGGTGATGATGCTCACGAAAATCTTTGACAAAACCTGCTGCTTTTGCCTGTGCTTTCATGTCTGCTTGCAGGCTCTCTCTGGCATAGTGCCTGTCTTGAGTGCCCCCGTTCCAGCCTCCATGAAAGTCCACTTCAGCTTTGCTT
>JAABUK010010065.1_pt1 | contig 12728 bp, 17 predicted proteins | sample 5559141 | NCBI WGS metagenome assembly JAABUK01 (sample SAMN10711869, study PRJNA513367) | rock metagenome | isolation source: Antarctica rocks | place: Antarctica: Victoria Land, Pudding Butte nord | collected 2016-01-03
CCAAGCTCCTGTCGCATTGTGCTACACCGCTAGCCCAATATGGCAGCGACAGGTCCCCAGGAGATCAAGTTGTTCGGCAAGTGGAGCTACGACGATGTTGAGGTATCGCTGGCGTGCAGCCAGGCTTTATAGGCGTGTATGCTGGCGATGGTTGTAAGCAGAAACTGTTGTCTGGCTGTAGGTGAACGACATCTCACTGGAGGACTATATTGCAGTCAAGTCAAAGAATGCAGTGTTTGTACCTCACACAGCTGGGCGATACCAGAAAAAGAGGTTCAGGAAAGCACAGTGCCCCATTGTTGAGAGGTATGTACAGTATGGGCTTGCAAGTATGGAGTTTCTACGTTGCCAGCAGCCACTAGCAGCGTAGCAATCACGGGAGGGCAACGTGCAATAAGGCTGCTTGGCTTATCATGCTGATGCAATATGGTTTCGCAGGCTTACAACTTCTCTGATGCAGCACGGACGCAACAACGGCAAGAAGCTGCTTGCTGTACGTATCTTTCACGTTTGCTTGGGGTGCTCAAAGACTTATGCAGCACCTAATTTGTCAGCACAATGATGCTCATGCATGATCTCAAATGGTGCTGCAGGTGCGAATAGTCAGGCACGCATTTGACATTGTTCACTTGCTGACAGACAGCAACCCCATCCAGGTGCTTGTGGACGCAATCATCAACAGGTGGGCTTGTGCTTACCCCTGCTGACAAGACATCGTCAGCAGCATCATCAGCAGCAGCAGCAGCAAGGGGTTGCTTGAATGGGCTATTGGAGATCAACATGATACTAAGCAGCACAATGTAACATATCAGGCTAGCAAAACAGACAGCCGGCCGTTTGCCTACAGCACAGAGAGCTTGATCTGTATGAGAATGGCACTCCACATACAGAGCAGGTCATGACTGGGCCCTGATTGCTGCTTTGCAGTGGCCCACGAGAGGATGCAACCCGAATTGGCAGTGCTGGTGTGATCAGAAGGCAGGCTGTGGATATCTCCCCCTTGAGGAGAGTAAACAGCGCCATCTATTTGATCAGCACAGGAGCCCGGGAAGCTTCACTCAGGAACATCAAGACCATTGCTGAGTGCTTAGCAGATGAGCTAATCAACGCTGCTAAGGGATCATCCAACAGGTACACACTTGTGCCTGGCTTACTGGCAGTCATGTCCCAAGGCAAATCGAAGCATGTTCAAGCTCTGCACAACCTAAGCATGGGCCTATGTGGTCATGACAAGTCAGGCTTCTGATGTATTTCTGTTAAGTTGATTGAAGTTGATTGATGCACATGAGCCAGCATTGTAGCTTGAAGTGTACGAATAATGCCGTGTGAGCGAAACACTTATTGACGTGTGTTTTGCAGCTATGCCATCAAGAAGAAGGATGAGATTGAGCGTGTGGCCAAGGCCAACCGTTAGTCCAGCTGCTGCTGTATGGTTTGCCTCGCCATATGTAACAAGTATGGCACCACTATTGGCCTTCGCTTTTCGTTGCTCTAGTGCACTGCAGATTTGCTAGCAGGACATACCGGGAACTACAGCCAGCGATAAATAATAAATTGCTTGCACAACCATTCCTGAGCTCATGACCTTGGTACAGCAGGTCATCAGGATAGATTGTACACGGCCTGGTCATGCTTTGCACTGCATTTAGCCTTTTGAATGATTGGAAGCAAACCCTAAGTGTTCTTTGACAGATCGAACTGCAGAGACCCACTCTCAAGGATGCACTGATCTGCAGATCCTGGTAACATGCCGCTCATGGAGATGCTGTGGCACAGTATGCAGGGTTGTGTCAAGCTGCGAAATGCATCGAACTGCATTTCGGAGGCTATATTTAAAGCCATGATAAGCAGAACCACTGACTGGAAAGCTGCTGATAACACCACATGTATAGGCGGCCGCAGTCAAAAGGCAGCCTAAGTCAGGTCCTCTCATGCAAACAAAAGAAACAGCCAAGGCTTCAGCACACTGGTATATAAATCCAGCACTTTGGCATGCATGGCTTGACTATGCACCTGCTGCAGACTAGAATAAAGAGGTCACGAAATCCTGCCTAACTCTGCTAAACATACTGATCAAAACAATCATGCAGTGGCAGCAGCCTTCACTTCAGATACAACAGCATCACTCGCATCTTTGGCAGTTGTAAGCACACTGTCAGCTGCCTGCTGGACTGCCTGAGCAGCTCCTTCCACGACAGTGTTGTCCACCACTGCTGCCTTGACTTCAGCAGGTTTTATGACAGATGGGACCTCTTGCTGCTGCTGTTGCTGCTGCTGTTGTTGCTGCTGTTGTTGCTGCTGCTGCTGTTGTTGCTGCTGTTGCTGCTCCTGCTGCTGCTGGGTAAGTTTGTGGTTCATTTCAGGGTCTGGCAGGACAGGCAGCTGCATGTCCTGAGTGCCCTTCACATTTGTTTGTGTGTTCATGGCTTGGAAGCCACGGACCAAAATCTGCAAAGGCATGTCACCTTTATGCCGTCTAGTTGTTACTTTTACATGTACATGTGCATGCACATGACAAGCAAACACCAGACAAACACTTGTTAGACACAGCACAGCATACGCCAGTCACAGCATGACCATCAAGCAGCTTAAAGCTCACTAGTCACGCATCTGTTGAGAGCACCTCAAGCTGCTGTGTGTGCAACAGGAAGCAGAAGCAAAACTCAGCACATCATACGTACCTGTGGTGCAAAGATGCGAACAAACAGTCCACTCTTCAGCATCTCAGTGACCACTCCCTGGTCATTCCACACCAGGCGCTCATTGAACCAGTCCAACAGTTCATCATCTGTCTTCAGAGATGCAGCCAAGAAAGCCTGCAGAAGCCAAAAGCCTGACTTGTACAGGCTGTCCCATACAGGCTGACTCGCAACTGCTGGCACAAGCCCAGCTGTCACATGAGAAGTGCAATGCTGTCACATGACTGGAAGCATTCTGCTGAGAGCATCTGTCAACAGGGATAATGAGTGATATGGATCAACAGTCCTCAAAAGCACATGGGTTGCAAGCAGCAGCATGGTGTGAGGCTATCCTGCAGCAGCAGAAGCGATGACAAAGGTGGGAAAGGTGTAAGCATGTGCACAGCTGCAGGATGCCTCTACTGCTGCAGCTTCTGAGCATAGGCATGCAAACCACATACTCAAGTACAATTGGTTGCTGGGTTTTCAACATCGCGGCTTGATCAGCTGCAGCTTACATAACATCAGGGCTGCATTGGTCGATGTTTGCACAACGTCAGGGCTTGATTATTTGATCATCTGCTCACAACATCAGGGCTTGATTGGTTGATGTTTTGCTCACAATGTTACGGCTTCATGAAACAAAGGCACAGGGCCAGCTCAAGTCAGCCAGCTCACCGATCTGTCAAAGGGCAGAATGAAGCATCGCTTGGCGTCATCCTCTGTGGGAGCACAGTCACACCGGTCTCGCCGGCTCTTCAGGTCCTCAAAGCGGTTGTAGGTGTAATGCAGCACGGCTGCCTGCTCACATGTCTCCTCTCTGCAGGCACACTGCAGCGTGAGCATGCAGCTGTGTGTGGTGGCTGTGCTGGGGCTGCTCTGCACTGCATGCCCATCAACATGCACAGAATCCTGCGCTGAGTTGCACGGGATGAGCGGCTTCTATTGTGAGCACAGACATAGAATTTACTGTTTCTATACGTTTCCAAATTCGAGGATGCATGTTTGAGCAAAGGTGACATGCTGTTGCAAAAGTCAACTACAGGAGAGCTGAAAGCAACAGCCCTCAGACATCCAGAGTGGCTTAGCCAAACTGCATGTCTGACGTTCAACTGATGAACACGACACAACTTGTGAATGCAAAAAAATCAGCATGTTGACCAAATCGAATAAACTGAAATGCTGGTTGCAAAAAGCCAGCTGGCAATGCATGTGAGATCAAACAGAGACAACCAGGGCTGATACACTAAGGTGGCCTGTCAATTGCAGCGTCAGATTGGAGCAAAGGCAGCTTACATGGGTGCCCTGAAGTAATTATACCATCTGTGGGCTCCATTTGGTCTCAACCCTGGGCGTACCCTAGCTGCTGACTTGCCATTTCCATATGTGATGAAGTAGTTGGGGTTGCCCCTTGCCACAGTGTGGTAAGACTTGAAGTAGCTCTCTGACACCACATGCGCGTAGTTCCGCTTGAACAGCGTTACCTGCAGCATTACTAACCATTGCATGTCATAGGGCTTATTGGCGGGAACCGTGCAAGCATTTATTCATGCAGGTGACTTTATGCATCAAGAAGTTCCCTTGGCTTCTCATGACCAGACCAGCAAAAACCTGACCTGAGAACAGGTCTAACACACCAGAAATGCACAACATCCTGCTGGTATGCCAGGTAGGACCATGTAGCCTGGCTAACACTACAGCAGGCATACGCCAGCTGTTCAGGCAGCAGATTTCAGACTAGACTGGCTGAAATGCATAGTTAAGTATTGTGTCATTCCAGCAGCGTGTCTGCCAAAAACACATGAGCTCGGGCAGCGTTGATGGTCATGTCCCACCTGAGGTGCAACGTCTCTGTGCCACATGGCAGCAGACCATCTCAGCTCACAAGCAACAGGTGCACGTGCACACAGGCATTACCCAGCATAGACATAGTATACAGCAAGCTGCCATACCTCAGTGAAGGGGTCATGGATCTTGTCTGACTCTGGCAATGACTCATAGTTGGGGAAGACCACTGTGTCCACATCATCTGCAAAAGCTGCCAGCACGTGCTGCAGAGAAAAGCCATCATTGCCGCCTGGGTACATCAGCTCGTCCGTGTCGATGTGCAGCAGCCAGTCCACATTATCCTTCATGGCCATCTCTATGGCAACTGCAGCAGCACAGACCAATGGTGAGCCATTGCAGGCTGTTGCACTGAGCTGAATGGTTGGAAACTATGCCTCACTGGGAGACTATGCCTGAAAGGAGAGTTTGCCTAACTGCAGATTATGCCTAACTGCAGATTATGCCCAACTGGAGACTATGCCTGAATGAAGACTATGCGTCACTGGAGACTTTGCCTAACTGCAGATGATGCCTAAGTGCAGATTATGCCTGAGTGGAGACTATGCCTAACTGGAGATTATGCCTCACTGGAGCTTATGCCCGACTTGTGCTGGCTGTTAGTTAAGTCTTCACCAATCATACTGTATCAAGAGCATGACTGTGTATCATCAGCGCAGCCAGCTGCATGCATGTGTGAAACAGATGCCTGTGTGTTGCTGAATCTGGTTGGAGTGGTGTGCTGCCCCCCAGAAGAGGTGTGCATGGGGACAGTGAGACTGGCAACACTCATGCCGTTCTGCTGCAGATGTACTGCTGCATGTGCAACAAGGTGCAAGCAGCACATGAGAGATGAAGTTTGCTCAAGAGCAGTCTTTTGTTTGAGGTTGGGTGGTGTTATTGGCCAAAAGGACACAGCGCAAAAAGCATGCAACAAGCAATAAAGCACACTGCCATGTTTCATGCACAGCTGTACACAGCAGGTGTACAAGTCTGTCAAGCACAGTCTATCATGAAGGTGTGCAATCCACCTAAAGATGCAAGAGGCATGCAGGCTCGATCCTAGATAGACTTACTTTCCATATTGAGACTTTGGCGCACAAATAGCTCATGGTTGCATGGCTTGTGAAAGAACGCTGCCAGCCAGGTCTCATTCCAGATGCGGCTATGCGCCTGCCTCTCTATCAACTCCTCGTCCCTAGGGATGACTGTGACCCCCGGCAGCAGCAACAGCTGTGCTTGCACCTCAGGGCGCGCTGCTTGACCATCGACAAAGAGGTAGAAGAGTGAGACTCCAAGAGTTTGGTGGTATTGGAGCCAGACTCTGATCTGATCATAGCTTTCTGAGGTCATGCCAACAAAGGCTAGCTGCAGCAGGAACAGCAGCAAATTCTGTGAATACGCACAACAGGAATTGCGCACGTGCACCCTGACTGCAAAGACAAGCGGTTGCGCAGGCAGTGAGAAAGCTGCACTGATGTGTTGCTGCGTGGAACGTAAACCACCATTGCGCTGCAAAGCACTATCAATCATTTGACAAACTAGGCAACATGAGAGCGTGGTAGCATACATAAGCATCACTTACTGCAAAGTTACTGAGTGTTCATTACTTGCATTGCGCAGATGCAGCAACTTGCATACTGCATTCACTGGACTGCAATTCAGCACCTTTTGGCCCTGAAGATCTGTTCCTGCAGGGCGCCATTCCACCCCAGACTGCTGCCCCGCTGCATGGTGTGGTTTGCTCCCTAAGCTGCTGTCAGGCTCTTCTCTTAGTCCCTTGCGTGTACTGGCTGAGTTAAGAGGTAGCTGCGAGTACTGTAGTCTATCACTGCAGTATGCAAGTGATCGCACTATCAGCTGGCATTGTTGCAGAACGGCTCACACACTACAGCTGTATCTGGCAGTACCTGGTAGCAAACCCCTCTGGCATTGTCAGTGGCTGCCTCTGACCAGTTTTGTCCCTCGTTGTCCACTGCAGATATAACACTCAGTGGATATCTGCATAGGTAGACTGGAATTATAGCTGATGCTCGACAACCTCAGAGGGTCTGCGTCCTTACTTGTAACGATAAAGCGAATAGTGCCAAGACCAGGGGCAGCCCAATCAGGCACTGCGCTGTCTTAGCAGACAAACAAGAAGCAGATGCTCCTGGCTTCGGACCAGATTTCGAATAAGAGCCTCTGTGAGCCGAACGGCCGGCGCTGGCGTGCATAGCGCGGCCTTTACCACCGCATAGCTCGGTCGCGACGATCTATGCAACAGTGGCCTTGAACGCAGGTCGGCCGACGACCACCTCCTGTGCACCTTAGCAGAGGGCGAGCGACAAAGCGCACACAATCAGACTTCTCGGCCGACAAAGAGTTGCAGGTCGGACCGTCAATCGCGTCTCGGGAACAGCGTAGGCAACGGTGCATGACTCGCTCTCAGCGCGGGCAGAAGCAATTGAAACTTGAAGAAGAAGACGATGTGAACAAAATGAATGTTGCATTTAGCACAGGACAGGTGTCTGAGGAGCAACACATTGTTTTTTACTGCAATGTTGATTGAGCAGATGATAAACTTCATTTTGTGATTGATTGCTCGTGCACAGACTCATAACGATTTTCTGGGGCCCAGTCCCTAGTGTCTGTCTTTTACCCTACATGCGCATGCCCGCTGATTGTTTAACAACTAACTTAGTGCATGCATCGTCTGATCCCAAAGCCGACTTGACGTCATAGCTAGGGGTTTGAAGGAGGGTTTTGAACATACGTTGCAGTCCTCACCTACCGGAAAAGCCACGGTGCAGGATCACGCATGAGCAATGAGATCCGGCCCGGTTCACTGCCATAAAGTGTAGTAGAATGAAATAGTGCATACGTTCTGCAATGATGTGCCTTGAGTGGATTGTTCTGTGTCATGAGTCATGCATGCATGCTTGCCACATGTGAGCAATTTACTCACCGGAGCGATCGCTGCAGAAGCGCTGAACTCTGATGCACTACTCCTGGTAAAGATAGTTCCCTCAGTGTGTGGCCTTGCAGCTGCCCATCAGGTGATATCTGTACATGCTGCGCAGACAAGCGGCGACAGTGCTGTCCAGGATCCTGAAAGATCAAGCAGGAGCTACTGGACGCGCAGCGTTGCCTCGAAACGTATCGCAAATCCGTTGGCAGTGGAACAAATCTGGGTGAGCTTCCGCTCATCAGCTACTGCACAGGGTCGACAGTGCCTCAGTCCTCCACGTCGCGGGACTGCTTGCAGAGAATATCAACACTTCCAGCAGCGAACCTCCCAGTTTGGGCGTTATGAAGGACTTGGCAGCAAGAGAACGTTGACATGGGTCAGCTTTGCGGCTGGTGGTTGCTTTGTGGTATGGGTTACGAACAGAGAAGAGATCCCATACACTGGCCGCAAGCACTGTATCTTGGTACCCACATCTATGGAGCAGTCCATTGGGCAAAACACCTTTCAACAGGTTTGTCTTTGCATTTTCAATCCACATCATCTGCGCATTGGTGCTGTCAATTCATACCTGGATTTTCTTATCAGATTAGAAGCGAAGCTAAATCTCAAGGAACCCTTTTGCCTGACCATCATCGCTACGTCAAAATGATCAAGAGAATCGGCATGAAGATAGCTCAGAAGGCCTCTGATGACACAGGACTGTCAGGCCACATGGAACACATGAAGGTCAGATATAGCAGCTCTGGCTCTCTCTCTAAACGAGCAAATGTGTCTGGTGCATATGCTCGCTTGCTACTTGGATGTGGCCTTGCAGTCCATGCATTCTGGATTTGCAGGGGCTGAAATGGGAGTTTGCTGTCATTGACAGTGATCAAGTCAATGCTTTTGTGGTCCCTGGAGGCAAAGTTGTGGTGTACACTGGCTTATTGAAATTGCTGCAAGGGCCTGCAATGGAGACTCAACTTGCCGCTGTTCTTGGCCATGAGATTGCACATGTTGTTGCACGCCATGCGGTAGGCCATACCTAACACAGAGAGGCGGCGAGTCTTTGAATTCATGCCACTGCGCAAATCTCTGCCCGTTACGCACATTTGGCTGTAGACCCATGCCTCGCGCCTTTCATATTCTGAGGTCATTCAACCCTGCATGCACGCATACAGGACCATAGCTATTGTAAAAATGGCTGGGCCACATTGTAAATGTGCAGGCAGAGAGGATGACACAATCAGAGGTGTCTGGCCTGATCCGCACTGCTGTCTATATTGCGGTGGGGATTCCCATTCCAGCTGGCGCTGCTGCTGCTGTCTTCTTCCTGCCCCACTCCCGGTATGAGATACATTGGACAAAACTTTTGCAAACAAAAAGTCAAACTGTTGTCCGTGCATAAATAGCATGTATGCAGACAGACCAAAGTGCTTCCTGCATGTTGTTGTATCTGCTGTCACGCACAGCATTGCTCATCAGCTCAGCCAAAAGTGGTTAAGTGAGGTTTGAGCAGCTTCTGCTGTATTTGCAGCTGTCATCCACATGCTGCTGTCTGGTACAGCAGCTGCTGTGGTCTGCTACCCTGTGCCTGAAAGTCACCTGGACACAAGCCAACCTGATGTAGTCATCATTTGTAAAGGTGACAAGCTGTTTTTGTTTGTGACCTGCAGGAGATCCGAGACAGAAGCAGACTCCATTGGAATGAGACTAGCAGCAAAAGCTTGCTACGACCCTGCAGCTGCAGGCATGATCTTTGTCCAGGCTTACAGTTCACTTGCGATGATCTTGTCTTGATCTAAACTGGCTGGCTCTGCGTGTGTATACAGTGTTTGGACAGCCTTGTGTGTGCGTGTGCAGAGCTGTTTTCTTGACCTCCAGATGGTGGTAAACACTCATTTGTGCAATGCAGCTGCTGTATTTCAGAAACTTGGAGCAGAAGAAGCAAAGGCTGGCGGTGCACAAATCCCTGGCTTCTTACGGACGCACCCACTCACAGAGGACCGTATCAAGAATGTGCAAAAACAGCTGCCAGCAGCTTCTGTCATCTATGAAGCAGCAGGCTGTGAAGGGAGTAAAAGATACATGCTGGATTCCATGTTTGGACCACATTCAATAGTTGTGGAGGAGTAGTTGCTTGGGCTTTGTTTCATGTGTCGACTAGTCATGACACAAGAAAAGGCCGCAGTGCAAAAGATCACATATTTGTACTGCATCAAAGCAATCCTTTGCCGCACAATTTTGGACCTTACTATACTAGGCTGTTGCACAGCAGGATCAGCCTAGACAATAAGCAAAGATGCTGTGCTAAGCTCGTTCACCATTTGTGCTGTATACAGCATACGTACAGCTATCTAGGTGCCTGCCGATGGAATAGGATATTGGCCATTGCCACATTTGCAATAGAGAAGTTGCAATCACAGCATGATCATGTTGTAAGCTGAAGCTGCTGAGCCTCCTTGAGGCTGTGGTTTCACCAGCCAGATTATGATCACCAGCCAGATTATGATAGAGAAGTTGCAATCACAGCATGATCATGTTGTAAGCTGAAGCTGCTGAGCCTCCTTGAGGCTGTGGATTCACCAGCCAGATTATGATCAAGACATCATTGTCAGTCGTTTCACTAAACAGTTGCCAAATCAAAACCTCACCTTGGCAGGGAGGACAATTATGGATGCCTGATAGTACAGTGCATCAAAAAATTGTCAGCGATTTTGCGCGAAGTCTTTCGTTTACAAACACTGCAGTTACTGTACTGTACTGCCCTTTTCATTTTTCATCAAGCTGGGCTTGCTTCAGATGATGCACAAAATGTGGCAGCAGCTTTGCAGACTTGGCTAGCTACGGATGATGAACACAGTATGGCCCAAGGTTGGGCATCATTTTGTGAATGCATCCAAGATAATGTGTATGCAATACAACTGTAAAAAAAGGCATGCATAATTCAACAGCAAAGGAGCGCTGTGCAATAGCCCATAGCTTGTCGCTTGCATCAGGGCTGGTGTGACTACACATTTTCATCTTCCTTCCAAGCTCAGGGCTTGTGCTAAGCAGTCGCTCTGCTTGTATGCGAAAGACTGCAAAATTAGCACTGCTGTGGGTGCCTCAGGCGCAAATCCTCGTACACGACACCCATCTTAGAACTGACACGCATGAAGGTCAACAAAACATCAATTAAATACCACTATACTCCTGCTGCCGCAAAGTGACAAGCATCATGTGTGTTCCTGAACCTGACTAGGCAGTTCTGAAACGGCCTCTTTACCGGATTCCAAGCTTGGTGTGACGACGGCGCAGCTGCCGCACCTTCGGCCTACAACAGAGCTTGCCGACCGCGCAACAGTAGTGCAATGCTCCCTTCCTTTGCCAAAATTGGTCAAACGGGTCAAACGTAATATTTTGCGAGCTGCTGCTATGCTGTGTAGAATCCCCAGGTAGAGAGTCAAGTCGCGCAACAAAACACCTAGTGTACAGCTGGGTCTGTATGTCTCTGTTGGTGTTCGGTCCAATCTGAGTTTGACTGGCGGGGCTTCAGGTTCTGCCTAAGCGTTTCTTCAGTGTACCTGCCAAAGTCTGTGAGCACAAACGTCAAAGACACCTGTCAGAAATTCGCTCTGACTGTGTTGGCTAGGCACAGGGCACAAACATGGGAGCAGACGACGAGCAAAGCAAGACTAGCTCATCAACAGATGTGCGGTTCAACTGGATCTCCGACCGCACCTGTTCATCACTCAAAGTCAAGGAGGACTCTTTTCAGAAACTTTTGGCGTCCGAATCCAGGCAAGATGTTCCGCAATCTTTGAAGCGCAGTAAACAATGTACTGGCTGGGTTCCACGGATGGTCGCCGCATAGCTTCCTTCGCTTTAGAGGTTTCTGCTGAAGCTTTGGTGGCAAACTGCAGGCCACATCTGACAAGCTTCCTGGAGGATCCGGATGTCCTTCGGCTGATGATATACATGGATGGCAAGGACCTTGCGGCGGTCCGTCACCATTGCTAAGCTGACAAAGTAGCCAAGCCTGATACAACTGTATACTGAGCTTTTACTCGCTGCAGGCTGTGAAGCCCCCAGCAAAATTCAAGAGGAAAACTGTGTATTTCATCAAGCATCAGAAGACCGCTTTGAATGCAGAGAACATCAAGAAGAGTGTAAGCCAAGGCTTGTTCAGGTTCATTTCAGGGCTACAGGCATACTGACAGTCATGCTGGTGCAGGTGACCTATGGAGACTTTGCTGAGTCTCCCTTAGAGACACTGTCTGCCCTCTCCCAGGAGGTCATTCTTCCTGTGCTGAGCAATCCAATGAATAGGAGTGGCTGGCCAGATGTTGTGAGCAAGGAAGTCACAGAGAACTTGCACAAGTTCATTGCCAACGGTGCGTACAACAATCTTTGATCACTACAACACCTTTAAGCCAACACTGACATCAATCTTCCAGCTGAGACATGACAGCTGCTGCTGACACGAAGTCGTCATCAGAAAGCAAACATTGACAACATTAAACAACTGCTCATTTTTTCTGCAGTCTTTGTGACAATTGGCCAAGTCAAGGGCCAGACTCTGCTGCCACTGCCTCCCTCTGACATTGCCCCTCAGGAGCCTGTTGTGCTCCATGACAAAGACAAGATTCATATCTTGGAGGGAGCTGTCATCACATGGACTCGTCAAATCAAGGACGTCTTGAAGGCCGACTCAGAGTCTGCCCTCAAGGTGAAGCAGCATTTTGCATGCACCTGAAGTTGTGTGCATACTTGTTTGTGTAAGGTCGCTCTCGGCCTTGGCGGTGATCTGTCTGTGCGTCATTTATGGCAGCTGATTCAGCTGCTTAAATGCAGGAGCCCAACACATACCCAGGGCCCTTGACAGAAGTTGACTTCTGGACAGAGCGTGCTGCCAATCTGAATTCCATTCACCAGCAGCTGTCCACTGAGCGTGTCAAGAAGGTGGCCAAGGTGCTTGAGCTGGTGAAGAGCACATACTACCCTGCGTTCAACAGGTGAGGCTCAGGACAGCAGATTTGTGCATGTAGTGCTCACTTCTTTGCAGAGCTGATCCAAAATTTGTGTATGGGATCTCATGCTGCTCAACCTATGTGGAATCCCAACCCAGGCAGCAGTAATTCCAGCATGCTTACAGTCTTCTGGGTCCCGTTGCAGGCTGCTAAAGGATGTCAACACAGCGTGCCTGGAGGCCAATGACACTGTGAAGTACCTGAAGCCCCTGCGCAAGTATCTTGAGAAGATGAACAGCATGGATGATTTCACAGCTCTGATAGAGCTGTTCAAGCCCATGTTTC
>JAABUK010010066.1_pt1 | contig 12727 bp, 18 predicted proteins | sample 5559141 | NCBI WGS metagenome assembly JAABUK01 (sample SAMN10711869, study PRJNA513367) | rock metagenome | isolation source: Antarctica rocks | place: Antarctica: Victoria Land, Pudding Butte nord | collected 2016-01-03
CTCAGGCGCTGCTGAGGCGGCATCCCGTTCCTCCTCCTCGCCAGTTCGAGCCGCTGCTGAAGGCTGCTGTTGCAGCTGGCGTCAGCATCAATCCAGAGACTAGTCTGGTGCGTCCTATTTTGGCTCTGCCATAGTAAAACCTGCTTCTGCTGCTGCCATAGCAAATGCTGCTGCTGCTGCTGCTGCCGCCGCCGCAACAAATACTGCTGCTGCTGCTGCTGCTATTGTTGCTGCTGCTGCTGTTGCCATGGCAAACTCTGCTGCTGCTGTTGCTGCTGCCATAGCAAGTGCTGCTGCTGCATTTTGAAAAGGGGTTCCCTTTTGCACCATGACAATATGTCACCTGTGACACAGTGCAAGGGGTGGCAAAGCGTCAAAGTCACATCTTCACAGTCATACAGGTTTTATCATCCCCTTGAACATCTGCCTGTGACATGTGTGAGTATGCCATAGCTTCTATGAGCAACACCATACAGCAGCAAGGCCTGGGGACGCTGCTCATGAAACATGATGTACCACATGTTTGCATTCTTACATATTGTGACAGCTACATGACATCACATGACATACCCTGTCTGCACACCACATGTTTGCATTCTTACATGTTGTGACAGCTAAATGTTATCACATACCAGTTTTGCATGTACATTTCAATGATGCCAGGCCACTTCATGCAACATGTCAGGTGACTGATGTTTGAGCTGATCACTGCTGCATTGTGCATAGTGTACATAGTCTTCCCAGTTATTGTCTGTTGACTCCCCTGATGAGTCTTACAGACAAGAAATGTATTTGTTTGATTGGTTGGTTGGTTGGTTGGTTGGTTGGTTGATTGATTGATTGATTGATTGATTGATTGGTTCGTTGGTTCGTTGGTTCGTTGGTTCGTTGGTTCGTTGGTTGGTTGGTTGGTTGATTGATTGGTTGGTTGGTTGGTTGGTTGGTTGGTTGGTTGGTTGGTTGATTGGTTGATTGATTGCTATGTGCAGACTTTAGCAGCATCATTGGATGAGGCAGTGAGGCCTGAGGACTCTTACTTCAACAAGCTCATCAGGATCATGGCCACCCGGTGCATGACCCAAGCTGTCTACTTCGGGTCAGGGGAGGTGGACCCCCCAGACTACCTCCATTATGGCCTGGCTGCCCCCCTCTACACCCACTTCACATCCCCCATCAGAAGGTAAGCAAACTGTTCCAACCCTGCAGGGCGTGGTGCACAATTTGGGGTTATAGGACGTCAATTCCCCATGCCTTCTTGCATCATGACATGGCTGCATTCCCCCCCCCCTGCTTTACCCCTCTACACCCCCTGCACAAGCCCTATCAGAAGGCAACCCCTGTGCTTGCTGAGTTGCAGGTGTTTCTGCTTCATCAGCATGTCTAGGTCTAGGTTAGGTCTGTGTTTCAGCTTCAGACATCATGCAGCCTCATCTCTGATGGCTGCCTTGCCTGTCAACCTGTCTGCTGATGCACATGTCATGTGCATGTAATGTACATGTGATGCACACATAACGCACGTGTAATGCACATGTAGCGCCTACGTAATGCACATCAACAGCAGACATGCCCTGCACATATTTAGCCCATCATGAGTCGGCAAGCTAAAACATCATCATTATCATCACTGTGATGGTATTCAATGTTGTCATCACTGTTGGTATTTTCGCTATTATGTACTTGTACCACATGGCCTGACTCCCTGTTACGTCACAGGTACGCTGATGTGTTGGTGCATCGCTTGCTAGCAGCCTCTCTGGGATTGGCACCCCTGCCAGAATCGGCCAGGGACCGTGCAGGGGTGCACGCACTCACAGACAACCTGAACACCAGGCACCGCAATGCCCAGATGGCCGGCAGGGCCTCTGTGGAGCTGCACACCTTGATCTTCTTCAAAGACCGTACCATCATTGCAGATGCGCGCATCACCAGAGTGAGTCATCTGAAATGAAGTTGTCACCAATTTTCTTTTCTGTGTTGTTTTCCATCTTCACCAATGCTGTCACTGCAGCATGTGAGGCATGACACCTTATTCTTCTTCACAACAGAGCTGGTGTCTTGCTACTGAAAAGCTCAACAGACACAATCTAAAGCCGTCACTGGTGGCAACATATGATTCATAACACCTGTTGTGTTTTCTGCAGAGCAGCCTATGGTTGCAAATGCATGTAGTACCAAGCTGCTTCAGTCATTGCTACATCAATGACTGGATATGCTGGTTAAGCAGTGTAGCATGTGAAGCACAATACTCCGGTCACTTTCAACAATACATGATGCACTTAGAGTGAGCCACCTGCTGCAAAATGACTGCATTTGCAGAGCCGATTTGCTAGGCTGGGCTGTATGCAATGTTCTGGTCTTATGAGCATTCCAAGGCATGCGGCTGCATGCTCAACAATGCCTGATGCTGCAGGTGCGAGCTAATGGTTTGATTATATTTGTGCCAAAGTATGGCATTGAAGGACCAGTGTACCTCACCAAAAAGGAGTCCAGCAAGGACCAAGACAGCAGATCCAGCAGTCATGTGCAAGCCAGCACAAAAGCTTCTAATGGGACCACAGCAGACAGCCAGTCTGCAAGCTCCAGTCAGGATGAGTTTGTGCTGGATGAGGACAAGCAGATGGTCGTTTCAAAGGATGGGCGTAGAAGCTATACTGTCTTTGACAAGGCAGCCGTTAGGATCAGTGTAGAGGAGACGTTCGGGCACAGACGGCATTTGCAATTGATGCTGGTTGACCGTAGCACACTACCTGTGAGTGAGCAAATGAGCTGATTGACATCAACATTTGACATGGAAAGCTGACATTGCCTTTGGGATTAACAGCATCGAGCTTCGCTTTAATGTTACTCCTCCGCTTGCAAGCCTGTTGTACTTGTTGCGCACATGCAGAGCGCGTGCAGAGCGCCATGGGAAATGCGAGACTTGTGCACCTTCTGAGCCAGCTCCAGTCACTCAATGACTGATAGCCTGGAGCTACGTGAAGGCATGTCCAGATCACCGAAGCTTGCATCGCACAACGGTGTGAATGGCGACCCCATCCTATCAGTCGACTACATGCGTTGTTGACGTCATTCAGAGCGCAGCTGCAGTAAAGTTGCAGTAGTCGCGGCACTACAAAAGACAGGTGAGAGTACATCTCTTGTCTGCACCGCCTGACTTCGTTTCGCGTCTGTGTCTCGTCACGAGCTATATTGACCAGCTGCAAATGACACTCAACGCCTTCCAGTGTTCTAGTGTTGAATGCGGCCTGTGGTTGCAGACACTATGCTCAAAGAGGAAGCAGCAGCAGATATAGAGGATTCTCGCTACAAACAAGCTGCTGCAGACTTTGTCGAGAATGATGACTTTCCCATTGAACTCATATGCCCTATCACCCAGACCCTCATATACGACCCAGTACTGACAGTGCAAGGCAACGTGTATGAGCGTGCTGCCATCACAGAGTGGCTTCAGACTCACACCACAGGTCAGTAGGTTTTCAACAGCGGCCCACAAGTTTGCGCATGCATGCAGCAAACACCTTCTGTTCGTTGGCATCATCTGCTATGGTACTTGCAGACAGAGTCAAGCATTTAGCACCATGCACAGCTGGATGCACCTTGGCAAAATGTGTATTGCTGCGGACTTAGATCTACATTCTTGGTGCTAGTTGCCTGCAGAATGCTAAATATTTAATGCATCTATTGTGTACACTTGCAGATCCGCTGACTAATGCACATCTGACAGCGCTCACTCTGATCCCATGCAACCCCATCAAGAGCGAGATTGAGGCCTTCAAAGAAGAAGTGCGCAAGCTTCGGCCAGAAGCAGCAGCCAGATTGCCCACACCAGAGCCACCTCCACCCCCTGCTAGCACATCAGCAGGAAACAAGAAACCTAGCACAGAATCAGAGTCTGCCAGGGGCAGCGCCACACGGCCCCAGCCAACTGCCCCACACGCCCTGGCCCGTCCTGTCAGCTTTGTTCCCTTCTTTCAGCCACTGACAACACACCGGCAAGCTCTCAACGCTGTGCTGCACAGCGATCCTGAACTCGGGACCATTCAGTCTATCTTAGGAACATACTTGCAAAGCAAACATCAAAATGCTCTGATCAAAGTCAGCAGGAGCGCCCTTGGTGAGTACGCTTTCAGCAGACCAGACATCCGTTTGTTCAACCATGTGATGCACAAGCTGGAGAGCCTGTCGGCATCAGTCATCAGCAGCAGGCCAGGCCTCAGACGCACATGGGTTCAGGCTGTCAACCCATTCAGAAGGCAGCTCTTCAATGCGCTATACATGAGCAACCATTGTGTGCAAGCTTTTGCTGGCGGACTACCTGGAGGCAGATTGGAGCTTCCCAGGATGGACAACTGGACATTGGGAGTCTGGAAGAACAACAGCCTGTTCAGCAGCGCTCCAATCTCTGGCAGCAGGCTTGATCGGTCCACACCTCTTCTATCACAGGCATGCTCACTTTCCTGAATTTCCTGTTCCCAGCGCTTGCAGACCAAAAAGATGCTTTGCTTGCATGCATGTTTCAGATTCTGTCCTTCCGACGCCCCACCCCCTGTCCCCGCTCACAATCCCCCCGCCCCCCCTCGGGGGCCACCCCCATTCCCCTACCTAAGTCACCTCAATCTCAACCATGCGTCAATGCAAAGCATTCTGTCAGATGTTGAAAGTCAAAGAGGGTGTTACAGCAAACCTCTGCCCTGCCCCGCCCCTCATGGCCCCCGTTTCACCATCTACCTACAAGCTTACATTTCAGAATTTGCACTGTCTCCTCTGTTTGGTCTGCAAGAGTGTCATCATGCAGCTGTTGGTGACAGGTGCACACAGTGCTGCTCATTGATGACAGTGGATCTATGCTGGAGCAAGGAAGTGATGGATGGGGTGGCAACCGGCAGTCTGGGGCCAGTCGGTGGGATCAAGTCCGTGAGTTGCTGAGTGACCTGGCGCCCACCATCACCCACTTCGATCCCCAAGGGATCGATCTGCACTTCCTCAATCACCAGAATGCTCAGCAGGGTCTGCAATCTGCGCAAGAAGTGCATGAGATCTTCTCTAGGGTCAGACCTCGGGGGGGTACCCCCCTGGGTTTGCGGATCAACACAATCCTTGATGGATACTTGTCCATCCTGCGCTATGAGCGTGCTCTCAAACCTCTCAACCTGGTTGTCATAACTGATGGGAAAGCAGGTGATGAGAGGATTTTGTTTGCGGCACTTGAGGAGCATGTGACTCGCATAGTACGCAGGGGCCATCCTGCTCACCAAATGGGGATTGAGTTCCTGCAAGTTGGGGATTGTCGGTGGGCGACAGCACACCTGTATGAAATAGAAGAAGAGGTTAGCCGGCATCACATGTCGCTGAACCGTGATGTTGTGGGTGTTACACCTGTGGGGTACATGCAGCAGCAGCGCATGAGTGGAGCGACTCTGATGCAGGTCATTTTGAGTGGAATTGATGCACGTGTCAATGGCTATTTGCGCCAACGCCGCATCAATGTTTAGCGCACTGCCCATGACATGTGTGACATGTTGACCCTGGCAAATAATGCCATAAGTGTAGTGCTGTTCCAGTAGGTTGAGTGACATGTTTTTGCAGCAAAAATTTTGCTATTGCTACGATGTGAGACTGCACTAGTTCAGCTATATTCAGCAGAAATCTGCAGTACTGATGAAGAGTGTGTCATGTGGGTGTGAGAAGTGGCCTTAGCCTACCAAAGTGTCTTGTGTTGAGGTGACCAGGCATGCAACACTGTATAATTGTCATGCTTCAAGATTCATGGGGAAATTATTTTATGTACTGAGGGGACCTGGCTTGTTCGGTGCTGTTGAAGTGTAATTTCCAAGGAATCATCCAATGAATCTCGTGTCATAACGTGTTATGCAGGGTCAGTTAAGATGCCCCGCCTGTGTTTCCAACACCACCATTGTGCTCCTTTCCGCATGATACAAGACTATTGCACTATTATGATAAGCCATGATTGGTGTACATCTAGTCTAGTGTCTTGTACACTACTGTCCCAGTGGGTCTCTGTGGACATGGTTATCACAGGCTTGCCAGACAAAGCCATCGGTTACAAACTACTAGCTGACTATGTGCTCAATGTAATTCCTTACAGACCACGGACAGAATCCGTGCTGCACAGGCTCCTACCAGACAGGTCAGACAGACAAATATACATACGGTATAATGATGACCATGAAAATTTTAAAACGCTTTCTCAGACGCAGTCTATGCAGCTAGCAGCTGGTTTCGGAGCTCACTGCAAGGCACGTTATGTGGTTGCAAATCTCTCTCTCTCTCTCTCTCTCTCTTGCTGCGCCTGTTCGCGCTGTGCCAACGTGCGTATGCACAACGCCCGTGATTTCTGATAAAGCAATTTGTCGAGCGTGACCTACCTGCTTGCACCCACGCAGCGTGCGTACCTCAACTGTGGACTGCACAAGCTAGGCTATTGAACCAAGCTGAGTTACGCTTATTTCCAATCAGGCCCCAGCCAGTTGCAACAGCCTAAACGCTGAGTCACAGGAAAGTTCAGCAGATATCTCCGCACTAACGCCCAAGGTGGGCATGCAGGACCACTGCTTGAGGTCTGACTTCCAAATTTCACCTGTATCCTCCCGCCTCTGCTGTAAACCTCCCAGCAAGCAATCGCCAAGCAAGCTTGCACAGTGTTTTTGACCTGCCAGAAACAGTAGTGAGTCCAGTAACATTTGTGACTCATGAGAGGTACTTGCATGCAGCCATTCCGACCAAATGGCTGAGGAAGAGCTCACTCTTGAGCAATTCTCTGCTCTGTTAACGAACATTGATTCTAGCCTAGGCCCTGCTGCCACTCAGCTATGGGAAGAGGAAGTCAATACTGAGGATCTGCTCAGAAACCGGACTAAGAAGGACATGTATGAGGCTGGCATCAACTTGAGCAGCAGAAACCTTATTTTCAATCATTATCATCCCATAGATGCAGGTCAGTATGAGTTGTGTGTGGTTTCAGCTATTGCTGCACTTTTAATCATTGTGAATAATGTTCTCAAGGCTGTTGGACAATCAGACAAAAGCATCGTCACCTTTTGAGGCACCATCTTTTTGTCAACAGTTGTAGTTGGCCAAAGCAAACCAGTCCAGCATGCCGATGACATTTGTGGCTTGAGGAGCTGTTGTTGATATCACAGCATGTCTAGCTGGGTTTGTCAAATTGTTATAGACATTGCTTCTGAGAACATGCATCGCAAGATTTTCTGGCTGGCAGCCTGTATAGCTTGGAGGCATAACAAGCTTGCCTGCATCATTGCAAAGTGTGATGTGTTGTGCAGATGATGCTGCCAAGGATAGTGGCGTCAACGCCAGTAAGCCACCCCTGAACGTTGCTTTTGCCTGTATACGGCTTGCTGTTGAAAGTACTCTGCACTCTCCAGTGTTCTTTCTGTGCAAGTTTCGATATTCAAACTGGTACAATGACTTTGTGTTTTCCATTGACTCTCTTCAAGACAACTCTTTTGTGGCATGTAGTCACAGCAAACCTATACAGGAAATTGGCTGAGCTCCAAGCGCAATTAGACGAGCTCCGAATGCAAAGACAGAGCTGCTACTACAGCGGGCACTACTGATTGCATGTTGGGACCGGTAGGGCTGGTGCTGGTCTGCTGCAATAGAGGCTGCCTGTGACCAAGTACCCCAAAAAAAAGCTTTCCAGCGATCATAATGGGAGCCTCCTAAGGCATCAAATATGAAAAGGTTATCAATGGTAGATCAACCTGCATTATCTGTAGTAAACGATCATCTCATAGACTGTCCCACTCCAAGTAATTTAAATTATATGTGTAGCCCAGAGCTGTCAGGCTTCAATGTGTGATGATGGCTACCTTCTTCTGCAGGCCTGGCTTAGGCAAAGCTTTTCGGTTGCCATCCTTGTTGGCATACAGCAGCCATCTGATGGAGAATATACTGCAGCTGTCAAGGCACGGCCAGACTTGGCACCATGATGTCTTGGACACCCCAGAATCATGATCGCGTGCAACATAGTGAGCTGAAATAGTTTATGTTGCGGTTTCATAGCGTGCTTTCTGGCTGAAATGAGGAGTCAGGAGGCTGCAAGTATAGAGTGGATGTGATCGTCTAAGATGTGCAGGACATTTGCCAAGACAGTGCAATGGATTGTAGCAGTTGCATATTTAGTGCCATCTGACTTCCAAGTGTAACATGTCTGTACAGAAGCTTCTGCTTGCTGCCTGTATCAAGATGCTTCTGCACGGCACAAAAAGTTTGGAGTCGCTCCAGAGGGTAATAATAGTCCAACGTGGCAGGGCGAGTAGCATGCACCCTGTCACAGCATAAGATAACAATATTGCACAGTGTTACGTCAAGCTGGGAAGCTGCTGACCACCACAGGCACAATGTTGAGGCATATTTGTCAATGGGCTATGCAGTACAAGGCATACTTCATGATCTGAACTTATAGCAGTCACTTGTGATCATCAAGACTTTCGAGATCCACTTGGACTAGATGGTGTTTGCACTCAACCTCTACAGGGAATGGATTCAACAACAGCGCACTGGAAAGATCAACCCCTTGTGCTGTTAACTGGTCCAACAAAGCCACAAACTGCTCTATATTTGGTCGATAATGACCAGACATTGGTGCAAGCTTGATGATCCTGCCCTGATTGACCATGACTGCCCCTGCAGACCCTACTGAACCTCCTGAGAGAAATGAGCTGTGCTGAAATTCCCCCTTGACTTTTGGAGCAATGTAGAGCTGCTTTTTGTCTGTACTTGTCACATAGATCCATTTGTTTGCGTTTCTTCTCTTCTTGGCCTCTTTTCGCTCTTGAACCTCAGCCTCTGACATGCTGCTTTTGTCTGGTTTCGGGGCATGAGCCAAAGCAACAGCCCTGACTTCTTCATGCTTCCATTGCTCAAAGTTGGTGTCAATCTCCTGCTGCTCTTCTGCACTCAATGTATGCACTAGCGCACCATTGTGCTGAAAGTGCAAGAGTTTGTCACTGCCAATCTCTGTAGCGTACTGTTTGCGTTCCTGTTTTGTGCAGTAACGCAATCTTTGCCCATCTAGCTCCTTTCGACTGACATCTGCCAGATCTAGATCTTTGCCTTCGCCATGATCCAGCCAAAAGAAGAATGATTGGTTTGTTGATGACTGCATCCAATGCTCGTGGTAAGGCGTGAGATTGCTGCCATATCTGTGCTTGATGTCAACTACCTCCAGCCTACAGCAACAGCACAGCAAAATTTGATGCTGTCAGCTTGTGTCAATACATATGTTGTGCGTGCAGAAAGCCAGAATAAGAATGCACTGGACTTTTGCTAATCTGTGCTAATGGTAACAAGACAGTCCTGCAGCACGAGCTTGCAAGTCAAGCAACTGCGCACCAGTGTTCTTTTTGAAGCAGCAACCCTCCACCACCTTCTGCACTGCCCTAACAGCAGATCACTCCGGACTCAGTATTCAGTATTTGGCAAGCACACATGTAGCATGAACTTTCACACATACTCTGCCAATGGCTCCTGCACTCCCGAGACATCTCAGCCATTTTCCTCGTACTGAAAGCTCTTTTGGCTGGGCTTCCTCAAACTGTGAGCTTCTCAGCAGGATGTTGACCTGCTGCAAGAGAGTATGCCAGTCGCCTTTGGACAACGCAAAACCCGCCATAGCGCGTCTGGTTCTGAATGCCCTGTACCGCGACTGGATTTTGCGCGCAGCATTGTGCTCGGAGTCTGTGTCAGACACAAAGGAACTCCGCATTGCAGCTGAACCAGCGAAACCTGAAGAATACGTGTTTCGGAGCGGCCGGTCGCTGTCGAATGAGGGGTGCGCAGATCTATGCTGCAAAGTTGATGCGGCCCGTGCGTCATTTTGCGAAGCTTGCCAGTCAAGATTGTGCTGTTAGGTCAACGCACTGTGTACACACGCACACACACACTGCATTGAGTAAGCTGACTAAGTAGTGCTCATCTTGCAACTTGCACGCAACCTCTGAGGCATAAAGAAGGTGTATCAGGTCCGAACGCAGACATGGCACCTATGTAACTCATGCTTGGCTCCAGTTCAGCAGGAGTTGCTCAAGTTCACAAATGCTTGTTGACAGATTCAAAGGAGTCTTGATCAAGCAGAGTTCAAGGCATGTTATGCCTGGTCGGGCACACGAATGTGCCTGTGAATTATCTTAATGGGATTTGGAGGATAGCAGCAGACAAACGTTTGTTGGTATCCAGGCAATCGCAGCTTAATGCTTAATGCTCAAGAGTCAGCCCTTTTGCAGGCTGCTCAAGTAGCAATAAGGGAGTGCACACGCAAAGAGCACATCTGTGGGTCTGACGCACCGCAGAATGTGTGTACAATCAGCCCAATCAGCCGAATCAACTTGTATACAAAAGCTGTGTAAAATCAGTGTAGAAACATCATCAGCTCATTGCTCCCTCGCAGAAACACCAGAGGGCCATGTTTGTTGTCTACAATGGTTGAGTGTTTTTCTTGACCCATGCCAGCAAGTCTTTGTCATGCTGCATGCGTGGAGACGCCTTCTCCCAGACCTCCTTGTGATACGCATTCACCCACTCAATCTCCTTCTTTGACAGCACCTACAACAGGCACAGTCTCAGGAGTCTTGCGTGAAATGCCCATTCCCACTTGCGCAATGATCATTGTTGATAAAATGGTACATGAGGGCTCAGCAAGACAGAAGCTTGCACAGGGGCAACAGAGGCATTATGCACAGGGTTAAAAACAGCAATATAACATATCAACAGGGCTGACTGAATCGTAGTTGCCGCCTTGGAACATATTTCTGGCACAGACAATGCCTTCAGCAGGACTCACATCAGTCAGGATCATCTTCCTCTGCAGCGGGATCATCGTCAAGCGCTCAAACCCAAAGTACGACTGATCCCCAAACTTGAAGGGTGTGTCAGCCTCCCTGATGTGCAGCAGGTTCTCTATGCGAATCCCAAATGCATTATCCTCATAGTAGCCTGGCTCATTGCTGACAATCATGCCGGCCATGAGAGGCTGGGTGACCCATAACCTGCAGTTATTTCCCCCAGCAAGCCTGGGAACATGGCATACCATCATTGCATGCATGTGCATGTGCATGTACATGTGTATGTGCATGTGTGTATGTGCATGTATGTGCATGTATGTGCATGTGCATGGGCATGGGCATGCAGCTGTGCATGTGCATGCCCAGCATGCAGCTGTGCACAACAATGTGTGCATGTGTACGTGCATGCCCAGCATGCAATTGTGCACATCAATGTGTGCAACTGTATGGCAAGCCATGTATGCCTGGGTATGGCTTTCACAGCTCAAAAGCAGCAAAAGGAAGGAATTCTGGTGTGCTTGGAAGCATAACTGCAGGCATGCAATATGTGATATACATTGCACTTTTCATGGTCAAGAAACAATCTTACTTAGAATGGAGCAGATGGAGAATTGTATTGAATGTGGTAATGGAGCAAACGGAAAAGTCTGGAAGCGGACTGTGATGTCTCACGATCACATGAATCAGCTCGTTGTGCTACCAGTCCTTCTTGTGATGATGCACTGCTGTTAAACCATCAAACCACACTTGTTTAGGGGTTAGGGTTGTATTTATGGTTTAGGGTTTATACATACAGGATATACAGGCGTTGCACCCATACCTGGTGCTGATGCTGTGGGGACCCTCATGCACATTTAGGGCGGCCCCCACTCCATGTCCTGTGCCATGCCTGTAGTTCAACCCCAGGCTCCAGAGGGGGGCCCGGGCTAGGGTGTCCAGGGCAAGCCCAGGTGTGCCCTCAGGGAAGATGGCCTGGTCCAGGCCTATGTGCCCCTGCAGCAACCAGACATGTTGCTGCTCAGGCTTTCTAAAGCTGAACCAAAAAAACGAATTGCACAGTGTGATTTCTGCACATGTGCACAGCAAAGAAACAGATTGCACAGTCCGATATACATGCTCCAAATTGCACATCCCAATGTGCACGCTTCAAACTAACCTGAGCAACACCGTCAGCTGTGTCGTCAGAAGAGAAGAGGAGGAGGAGGAGGAAGAAGAAGAGGGAGAAGAAGAGGGAAAAGAAGAGGAAGAAGAAAAGGAAGAATAAGAAGCAAAGGAGTACCTGGAGCACTCGTGTGAAGCACATCTTCTGGTGGTCAGTGGGTGTGCCAAAGTGCATGGTGCGTGTCACGTCTGTGGTGCCACAGTCGAATTGTCCGCCACTGTCCAGCAGCAGCAGTGTGTCCTTGTCCACCTTCTTGCAGCTGCCCTTCTCAGCTCTGTAGTGGATGATAGCTCCATTCCCGCCTGCTCCTGCAACACAGCAAGCAACCACTTCATGTATTCATTCATTCATTCGTTCACTCACTCACTCACTCATTCGCTCACTCACTCACTCATTCGTTCACTCACTCACTCACTCACTCACTCACTCACTCACTCACTCACTCACTCACTCACTCACTCACTCGATGTTAAGGTCTTGGAGCCAACCATGACCATTGGACCAGTAGTCTGAAAGTGTCAAACAAAGTATCAACTTGGTAAAGGCATGCTCCTGAACGGTGTACAAGGCAGGGAGGTGTCAGTCTAGGATGTATGAACTTGGGTGGACTTGGCACGAGGAGAGCGTGCGCAGCTCTGGAGGTCAATGCATGTAGTCGATGCTGAGTTTGGCATTGGTAGACATTGGCTTCCTCACAGCTTCTTGCAGCGCCAACTGCTGAGAAGTGATGCGCAAAGGTGAA
>JAABUK010010068.1_pt1 | contig 12727 bp, 13 predicted proteins | sample 5559141 | NCBI WGS metagenome assembly JAABUK01 (sample SAMN10711869, study PRJNA513367) | rock metagenome | isolation source: Antarctica rocks | place: Antarctica: Victoria Land, Pudding Butte nord | collected 2016-01-03
ACCAATCTAGCCCTCTTCTCCACCCCGGGCCAACAATTCAACTTCGCAGACTTCGTCAACGTCACCCCTTCACCCGCCCAGGCACCTTGGGGTGGGCGCACGCCGGGCCTGAACAAGACCCCAACTGCTGCAAGGGCGGCGAGGAGAGGACTGAACTTCGATGCCTTGGTGCCTCCACCCACGAGTAATGGGATGGGTAGTCCGACGCTGCGGAGGGGTGAGATTGGTGGCGGGAATGTAAAAGCCGGAAAGGGGTTGGCGTTGGAATTGGGCGATAAGTTGATGCCGAAGTCGTAACAGTCACAAAACTGATGTCAGAAGAGAAGCAGGAGGAGGAGATGGACCAAGGAAAGGAAGGGAGAGAAGATAAGGTGTCTATGTATATAAGCTTCACGACTTATGGGCTTCATGTCCTGCATCACTACTGCTGGTATACACCCACCTACACACGAGCCACCTAAAGCCTAGCTATTGAGGTTCCGGGTAGTGCTATGCTTCGATCCTTTTCCCCCACTACCCGCACTACGTAGTACTTGGGTTTACAGACCCAACCTCCCACGATGCCACCACGCGCCGCGACGCGCAGGGTGAAGACAACCGCGCTCAGATCACATGATGCCGCCAAGACACCTTTGGCCTAGTCTGTCACCCTGCAGCTTCTGGCCCACGATGCCAGAGCAGGGAAGTGGATCGGGTGCGATAGCAGTGGGGCATCTTTTGCAAACAAGTTACGAAGTGGCCTCTTCTGTTGTGTGTACCCAGACTCCATCTCCCCCTGGAGGTTGGCAGGCATTCATGGGTAGGTCTCCAGGCGTGAAAGCAGATGTTGAATTATGTTGTTCGCAGCTGATGTTAGCGCTCGCATCTGGTCATTCAGGTGGACTCATTCGCGCGTAGGAGTCCTTCGGGGCTGGGTTCTTGGTAGATCTCGGACAGATTGAAACGCTTCAGCTTCTCGAACTCTTTACCAACAACACTCATGCCACACACGTTCTGCCACGCCAAAAGTGTTAGCAGAGCACCACGGGAACGCGCCCCCGTCTTGGTCACAAAAAGTAGCTTACCCGGTACACTTCGACCAGAATCAGACAATCGTAGTTGGTGAGGTCCACAGAATGGCTCGAGCTGAATCCGCTAACGGCATCCGCGACGGTCTTGATAATAGAGTCTCGATGGAGTATGTCGTTGTTGCGTATGCTCGGCCGGATGGCAAACTTTTGACTGTCAGCACCGACTTCCTGATGCTGTTGAAGTTCACTTTTCGGTACCTTCTTCGCAACAACACCGTCTCCAAACGCGGGCCTCAGCACGATCTTACATAGCTGCTCCAAGCCATCTCCTAGTGTCTTCCGCATACAGCTGATAGGCGTCAAGCGCCTGACGTATCGACTGCGTGGCCGGCCCGCATTTGAAGACGCATCTTCGCAGATTCGACGGACTAGAGAGACGGGGTTCAAAGGAGCCGGCGTGCGAATGAACGACACTGTCGTAAGATGTTGATTAGTACGTCATAGGAGGCGGAACCGACAAAGAGGTGAGAGACGGCATAACACGTACCACAAGGGATGTCGAGTCTGACGAACGTGTATGCTTTCTTGTGGTTGGTGGATGACAGCTCCATGGTCTGAAGCTCCTTTGCTATAGATCCTTCAATGTCGCCGCCATCTTGAATGGCTTCTATTGCTCCTTTAGGGCCATCATCTTGATGCGAGTCAACACACTGTGAAAAGTTCAGTACGTCATCCATAAGACTCGATCGGTGACAAGTGGTACCTCGGACAGGATATCGTCCACCTCTCGCAGACATTTGGCCTCTTGTCCCTTATCACAGGTGACAAATATTCCTGCATCGTCATTGTGAATGCCAGAAGTGCTGCTGTTCGGACTTCTTCGGGTACTGGATTTTTGAGTCTTCCAAGGTTGCTAGAAAATAAAGATTCTTTAGTCCTTTTGGGCATCACAACGATTTTCGTGAGCGATCTACCCTCTGCTGCCGCGGCTTTGGCTTGTCTGTCATCTTGCTTGATTGGAAGCAGGTTAAGCATGAGACTGTTTCATGTCAGTGCATCAGAGATGTACTGGATTCGAAGCAACCGAAGCTCAAAAAGGTGCATGGTTGAGGCGGAGTGGATGGATGAGAAAAAAGACGCCAAGAAAGGTCTGGATTCATGGATATTTCATTGCAACAAGTTCACTTGACTACTCGAAGAGTCCTTTGGGGAAGTAAAGGTGCCACAACATAGTTACTTCATGCGCTTTCGCAAATCATGCTTGTGCTTATCATAAATCATGTCACCGCCGCTCCCCACTCAAAGCAATACTTTTTGAGCGCTTCAGTCATCACATCTTCGCATTCGTCCTCGCTGAAGCTTCCGCCGTAAGCTTCAAAGCCGCTGGCGCATCCTCCTTTGGCATGTACAGCTCCACAAACTGTAGGTAGGGTGCTGAAGCAAACTTGTCATCGTGGAAAAGCGCTTCCAGTTCCTCCTTCGTCTTCACTTGATAGGTCTTGTACGTGCCCGGTTTCGCCCCAAATGCTGGAACCAGATCTTTGTACTTCCATTCCTGGACATCGTTGTAGGCAGCATCCATACCGTGGATGTAACGCTCGATTGTGTAGCCTTCGTTGCAGATGCAGAAGATGGTTGGCTTGAGGTCATGTCTAATCATGGTGCTAATTTCTTGAGCCGTCAGTTGTAAGCTTCCGTCACCGACAAAGAGAAGCGTTCTCCCTTTGCCATTCTCTTTTGCTGCAAGTGCGGCACCCTGACAAGCTCCTACAGAATAGCCAATGCTCCCCCAAAGCACTTGACTCAAGGCAACGACGCCCTTTGGAAACCTTGTTTCCCAGATGCCGAAATTGGCAGTCCCAGTTTCGGTGATGACAATGTCGTCTTCCTTGAGCCATTGCCCCATTCGTGGCCAAAACCAAGCGTGTGTGATTACAGAATCTTTCGCAGCATCTCTTTCCTCACTGGGGATTTTGTTCTGTGAGACCGGAGGAGCCGCTTCCACATTGAGCTTTGGTAATCTGTCCGTCACCTTGCGAAGAACCCCTTTCATGCCGACGCCTGGATACTCGCTATAGCGTACTCGCATCATGGTGCTGTGAAAGTCAATAGTCTTTAACTGACCAATTCTGTAGGTGAAGCCGGTTGTGTTGAAGTCTGACTTGATGGCGCCAATGCTAAGAATGAGGTCTGCGGATTCCAGACGCTCTCTCACCCCAGCATTCGAGCCGTCTCCAGCATAGACTCCACCATAATTGGGGAGTGTTTCGTCCACCGCGCTCTTGCCCATCGGCGTGACGAAGACGGGCAGATTTGACTTTTGGATCAGTTCATGAGTTTCGTCGAGGACCCGGTGACGGACTGCACAAGCATCCACCAGAATGACTGGATTCTTGGCACCAGAAAGATATTTCAGCACGACGTCAACGACGTAGTCCTCTTTCTCAGGCTCGACAGGCGGATAGCTGAGATCGATGGGTGTATCTAGTCTTTCCCCTTCTATCTTCTTTTGCACCATATCTGTCGGCAAGGTAATGTAGACAGGTCTGCTCTGCAGCCAGCATTCTCGTAAGGCGTTGTCGATGAGGCCGGCTGCTTTGTAGGGATTGTTTAGCTTGGCGACGGCACATGAGATGCCCGCGCTCATGTTGGCAAAGATGTTGAAGTCCCCATTGCCGAGAGTATGGTGGAGAAGCATGCCGTTCCTTTGGCTGATTGTACTTGGCTGACCGACAATGTGGACCAGAGAGACGTATTCGCTGTAAGCTCCTGCTGTTGCATTCAGAAGGGACAATTCCCCCACGCCGAACGTCGTCATGACGGCAGACATTCCCTTGACTCGTGCATATCCATCCGCAGCATATCCTAAGAACCGTCAGGAAATCAGTCGCGGAAATGTAAGCTAACCATACCTGCATTGAGTTCATTGCAGTTGCCCACCCAATTGAGCCCGCACTTGGGGATGTAATCTAGAGCAACGAGGTTGTAATCGCCTGGCACCCCGTGGATGGAACGGACACCAAGCTCGTGCAAGCGGCGATAGAGATATTCGGCAATGTCAACAGGCTTCTTGAGCTCCGACGCTCGAATGTCGTGGGTCATGCTGAGGTGGAGTGATGTGGGATTCGTGCAAGGGAAGGCGGTGCTCAAGGCCAGTGCGGAGATGGTAGAGTGAGGGTTGGCTCAAAGTATGCAGGACCAGCAGTCGAGGAGAATATCGTCGTGTCTAAGTCAGACTGGGCACTCGATGGTCAGGGACGCAGGGCTTGGCAGGGCGGAACGTCCGGTACGAGGCACTACGACGGATGACCACTCACCGGGCACCTCTTCGGGCGCGATAGGCGCTTCAACCGGGAGTCTTCATGGTCACTGACTCACTGGTCAGGGTCCGTGGTCAGGACTTGATGCAGAAGATTCACTGGCCGGGCCACTGGACTTGCTGTCCTCCGTAGCGAAACATCCTTGGACCAATCAGTCGCGTGTGCCGTCGGGGACTGCAGCTGCAGTGAAGACCGGGTAGCTGCATGTCCAGTGGTCCTTGGAGGAGAAGGCTGCTTCAACCGCGACCAATTCCCAACACCATCTGTGATCGTTGGTTGGCCGGACGGAATCACGATGCCCAGCCCAGCTTGAAGTTCTCACCTCGCATCCTACCGGCTACCGTGCATTGCAGTGACCGCTGAGAATTGAGAAGGAGAAATGCCACGAGTCTGGAACGCGAGAAGAGCAGAGCTGCCAAGACGCCCGATGGTCCGTGCGGGCGGCTATGCACAAGCGCGCGGCAAAGAAGCGCGAGGGAAGCGCGGCAATGTCCAATCACGTGACTCATCTCCCTCTCATCTATGCACTGCGCAACTTTCCCCCCCCTATGCAGGGTTGGACCACTCTACCAGGTGCCCATCCCCATCGCATTCGAGAATGTACCCATCGCAGCTATCATTGACATCCATTCTTTCAATCCCTCTGCGCCTCTCCATGACTGTCGCCTATCCTAGTCTGGCTTCCTGACCCCCTGCAAGCCCCGACTATCTCGACATTCGGGTCTCCTACCTCCTCTACGACCTGCCATTCCACCTCGTTCTTCCCCTCTCCAGCTCTGCCATCTCTTCGGCAGCGTACGACAACATCGTTCGGTGGACATACAACTCCTAGGCTCCATATCATCACCATTCCGATCCACCTGTTTGGCCTACCCTGGAGCCCTCGCAGCCAAGCGATCGGAAATATTGCAAAATGCAGCGGAGAGCTCTGACTCATTCTTAATACACAATTGGGGAGCTCGGCGTCTGGAACGGTGCATAGTGCTAGTCGAGGCCGCCATTAACGGCGGAAAACATGAGTGTTCCTCGGCAGAGGTCGTCCTCGAGGGTCTCTAACAATCAAGAGCACGTTGATCGTTCAACGTCGTCCTCACCTTCTCGCTTTCCGCCCAGTCACTTGCGCTCGGTCGCCGATCCTCAGCATCTCAATACCTCTTCCGCATCCAATACACCATCGGTATTGATTTCGCCCGGCAGTGCAGGCTCTCCCTATTCTCCAGTGGCATACTCGATTTCTTCGGGTCTCAGGCCGAGAGCTCAGACCGCGCAGAGTAGATCTCCGCCAGGGTCGATCCGTGTACATCATCACCAACATCCAGTGGGTCAAAGAATGGTCTCCAATAGTCAAGTCATGGACAATCAGCGGCAGCAATACATACCGGGCCCGCCACCTCCGTCCACGGCTCAATCCGGTCAACCTCATATCATGGCTCTGCCTCCACCCCCTCCTCGGCCACACCATCCAGCCTCCGCACCGGGAGTCCCACCTCCGCCTCCGGGTCCTCCGCCCGCTGGTCACCCTCCCGGGACCGTTTTCGGCATACCTGGCGGCTGGCAACAATCGTGGGGTCGCCTTCAAGGCCTACCTCCAGGATTCCCACCACCACCACCAATGGCCAACCCCAATCAGGCACAAAATCAGCATCTGGCATATAGTGCAGGCCAGATGCCTCACGCACGCCAGCCTCCAAACCTCGCAATACCACCGCCGCCACCCATGAACGACAAACCACTCGTTTCAGCTACATTCATACCCGGTGGAGACTCCTTTGGACCTGGAGTTGGCATTCCTCCTTTCGAAGACTCCCAATACTCCACTCACTGGAATCAGTACCAATACTCGGCCCCCAGCTCAGCTCATTCGGATTCAAACGCTCGAGAGCTTGGCTTTCCTCCAGCACCCTCATCCAGCAGAGCTCCACCGTCTTTGCCTTTACGTGATAATACAGATCCAATCTCACCCGGACCACCCACTGCTACAAGATTAAATCCTCAACCCCACACCTCCAACCGTGCCAGCGAAACTTCAAAGCATGAAGGATCCATAAAGCGTCAGAAGACAAGTAGTACATCAACCGCGAGTGGATCGTCTCAAGATGTAGGTGCTCAATGGCCAGCTGATCGAGTTTACGCTTGGCTGGCCGCCAATGGCTTCTCAACTGACTGGCAAGAAACCTTCAAAAACTTGAACATCCAAATGTCAGACTTCATCGAACTTGGCAGAAGCGGTGGTGGAAATGCCAAGATGCATCAAGTTGTGTATCCACAGCTTGCAACAGTATGCTCCAAGAACAAGACTGGGTGGGATCAGGCTCGAGAGCGCGAGGAGGGCAAACGAATGCGGAAGCTCATTCGTCGACTTGTCGATCATTCCAATCCAGATGGCGGATCTGTTGGCCTTGGTCATCGACGGAGAGGTTCGTCGCAGGCATTGCCAAGTGCTTCTACCGATGGCAACGTCGAGAACTCACCAAATCTTCCTCGCTATGATTTTGCAACAACCCCAAGCACAGCAGGTGCGGAAGGTAGTCCTGGCCGACAGGTGCCTGCTCAGCTGTCAGGATTTGGTCCCAAAAACTCATTTCAAACCCGGAGCAGTACGCTACCAGTCTTTAGCAAACATGGCAGCCAGACATCTACACCCAGCGATCCTAGTCATCCGGATAGCCTTCATACTCAAGGTCGCAATGAGCATACCCGGAATGCCTTGAATAATCTTGGTCCTCGCGGCAGACACAGCCCGAATGCATCAAGTGATGCACCTATCCCAGGCCTCGTGTCTCGGTATCACGACGTCAGTCCACAGAGTGGTAGTCCTGGACTTGGACACACCGTACCCACTTCTGCTGGGCCGTCCACCTCTTCGCCGCTTCCAAGGGTTGAACATCATGCCAAGAGCAACAGCACAGACTCCGTGTACAAACCTGTTGGTTACAATCGTGCGAATCTGTATCCGCCAGGTCACAACGAGCAGTCAAGGCCGTCAGCAGGGAGCGGGGTTACGGAAGGGTCCACGGCTAGCAGGTTCTACGAAACTCGGCGTACTATCCAGGAACAAGCTCGGCCGTCGTTGGAGAGTGGCAGGCAAAACAGTAATGATACCACCTCCAGCAACAAGGAACCGGGCAAAGGTTTCTTGAGCAAATTCATGAATCGCAGAAGGCATGATACACATCCGTCCCCTGACGAATCTTTTTTAGAGTCCCCTACATCTCCCTACGTGCCACGTTTACCCCTGTCACTATCACTATCAAAACCTCATTTGAACGGCAGCGACACGTCTCTTGCGCCAAACCCGCCATCTGCTCCTGACATGTCTGAGGATGAGAAATCAAGTATGCGTGGTAGAACAAGAACAACGTTGGGAAAGAAGTTCGTCTTTGTGACCCCTGACCATTGGAATTATCGCCTCGTGGATACCACGGAGATGGAGACAGCAGATGCTTTGCGCAGTATCATCTGTTTAGAGTTGGGCGTTCAAGATCCTGAATTTGCTCAAATCTTCTTGACGGAGGCTGGACAGATTGAGCATGAAGGACCCCTCAATGACTCTACGCTTGTCTCATTTAGTCGACGACACTCGGATAATCTAGGATCGTTGAAGTTTTACGTCCGCAGTCCAGCAACTTCAGCTGCGTTGCCATTCCCCGCTTCAGCTGGTCTGGGCCTTTCCTTCGCTCAGCGAGCTCATCCCTCACCGCTCTTCTTGGGTCAATTTGGGCGCCGAGCGATGGATGAGGACAAATACGCGAGGTTGGTTGCGAATGCTCAAGGCCTTGGAAGTCCTGGGTTGAAGAACACTTCAACGAATGGACCGGTGGTGGAATCTCCACCATCAATGATTCCTGGAACGAATGAGAAACGAGATACCTCAGATCGTGAAGCTCTCATTCGAAAAGCGGCGGAGGATTTTAGGCGCGATGCAGAAGAGAAGCAAAAGGCGTATCAGGAATCTAGGCAGCAAAACAGAGAATCAGATATCCGAGGGAATACGGTGATTGACTTCGATAGCCCTCGACACTCTCCGTTTGAGGACAAGAAGACCAACCTCATACCTGTACGGAAGCCACCCACTGCGCCGTCCGAGTCGAATACCTTAACAAAGGTCAATTCCCTCAGTCGGAAGTCTGGGGAGAGAACGAGGCCATCAAGCCAGTTAGATGCCCTGAAACGCATCTCAGATCCGATTGCCGAAGAATTCACTGATCGTGGACGAAGGAAAGCCGTTGGACCTACGCCATCAGTCTCGCAAGGCATAGGAGCTGCACTGGCCAATGTTGGCAAGATGGCTGGAGCGCCTGCGACGATAGGTAACTCGGGAGTGGCAGATCAAAAGCCACCACAAAGAGCCTTGCAATCGGTTGATTTTGGATACGTCGGCCAGAGGGGAAATAGTCCAGGTGGGTCCCCTACCGCCTTTACATGGGCCAAAGGCAACGTGATGTTCAAAGTTCCTGACTATGGTGAAGGTGGCCCTGCACCTCACGATGTCCCTGCACCTCACGATGTCCCACAGATCACTATCCCTCTCAATACCGCCATTCAAAGAATGCGCAGACAAGACACCTCTCCTGCGGTTAGTCCAGCAGCAGAACGTCCTTTACGACCGTCTGATCCGTCAAACCGCAAATCGTATGGCCCCGACTTTGATTTCAAGGAAGAGGACATCTCTTTCGAGAAATCTCCACTCCCTCAAGAGGATTCAGATGAGGATTCAGACGATGGCCTCTTCGCCATACCCCTGGCGAACAAATCGTTGCCAATGTCGAGTAATGCAGGTACTAAAGTTAGAAAGCCAGCTTTGACTGTTGACACAGAGTCACGGGCCAAGAGAGTCCGCTCCGTCGCTTTTAAATCTCCCAACACCTCTGGACCCTCCACAGGACCAACAAGTCGTACGCCCGACACTGATGGAACTGCTTCAAGCGGTGGTCGTTCGTCATTTGACCGCCACATGTCTGGTACCAACTCGACTCATTCTGCGCAGTCTCCAGACGACAGAATGTCGAGGAGGAATTCGTTTGCCAGTGAGATTTGGGCCAGCAGACCTCCTGTCGAAAATGTTGTCGACCATCTTGACGAATTCTTTCCTGGGGTTGATCTTGACGAACCTTACCTTGAAGATGGTACTACTTCACCACAGTCAGCAGCCGACCAAAGCGCGTCGGAGGTCACAGCTCCCTCTCTACGTGGACGCGTCACATATGGAACGGAAGGTCTGCCGCTAAGGCTGACGAAGAATGATTCGGACACTTTGGGCTCCGATGAATCTACATTGAAAGCCAGGGATCGGGATACCATTGCAAACGTCGCCCAAAGATCACTGAGGAGATCTGGTGGTCTTGGCCGCATGAAATCCATTCGTGAAGTAGCGAAAGGTCGGAATGATCTCGGTCGCAGCAGATCCATTGCGACTCCTTACAAGCCCGCTGAAACTAGTAGCATTGTCCGACGTAAGAGCACGAAAATGTTCGGTGCAAACATCGTTCAGATCAGGCCAAAACCGGGAAATCGACTTAGCACCCTCGATCCTATACCTCAAGAAGAAGTACCGCAGGAGGACACACCAAAACGACAGGCAACGTTCAAGATCATCCGTGGTCAACTGATCGGCAAAGGAACATACGGACGTGTCTACCTTGGTATGAATGCCACTACCGGTGAATTCCTGGCAGTCAAGCAGGTTGAAGTCAACCAAAAAGCAGCTCACCACGATAAAGAACGAGTCAAGGAAATGGTGGCTGCTTTGGACCAGGAAATTGATACCATGCAACATCTCGAGCATTCCAATATTGTGCAATACCTTGGTTGTGAGAGAAAAGAGTTCTCCATCTCCATCTATCTGGAATATATCGCTGGTGGGTCTGTGGGCAGCTGTCTACGCAAGCATGGTAAATTCGAAGAAAGTGTAGTGAAATCTTTGACGCACCAAACTTTGGAAGGTCTGGCATATCTTCACGCTGAAGGCATTCTCCATCGAGACTTGAAGGCAGACAACATTCTTCTCGATCTTGATGGAACTTGCAAGATCTCCGACTTCGGTATCTCCAAGAAGTCAGACAATATCTACGGCAACGATATTACCAACAGCATGCAAGGCTCGGTCTTTTGGATGGCACCTGAAGTCGTCCGTGCTCAAGGTCAAGGGTACAGCGCCAAGGTTGACATATGGTCACTTGGGTGCGTCGTTCTCGAAATGTTTGCTGGCCGCCGGCCATGGAGCAGAGAAGAAGCCATTGGCGCTATCTTCAAACTGGGAAGTTTGAATCAAGCGCCACCTATCCCAGATGATGTTTCGGCAACGGCTTCAGTCGACGGATTGAACTTTATGTATGATTGTTTTCAAGTGTGAGTAAAGATCCTCGATTGTGTGTGGGGGTTTTGCTGACATTGGTAGTGACCCGTCTGATCGACCCACTGCCGATACTCTATTACGACTCTCGACGTTTTGTATACCAGATTCCTACTACAACTTCTACGATACCGATCTTTACGCCAAACTGCGCACGGTTGATCCGGGTACATCCAACGTGGATTGATATATGGCTGGTAAGGAGCTTGGGGTTAAATATCTGGGAATTCCGTGCTTGTGACTGGGAATTCTGAAGGGCATGTTCCACGTCTGAACGAGGTTACGAATACATAGGGGGCATTATGGTACACCTACTTTTTTGCGGTATTCCACTTGGTCTTTGGATCAACCATTAATGGTCATAGCTTCTTTCGGCTCTGATCTCTTCTGTTCACTTTCATTGGCCCGTGCCTTTGGCTTGATCAAGTCCTACATTCCTAAGCTGCAATGTCATTTCGGCGCGCTTTTCTTGTTTACATTTCTCAGCATCATTGCGCATAGTCTTATGATATCAGCCCACTCCCAATATCTCCTTCTCGCGCTTCTTCTGTTTTCTTGCGTGTCGCCAGTCAAGTTTCTTCCTCCCGATCCGCCTTTCACTTGACCTGCGTGCGCATCTGAGGCGCCCGCAGTTCTGGTCAAACACGGCAGATACGGTTTTGACAGCGCAGACGTCCTCTGCTACCCTACTTGGCTCACTCACCTCTGGACTCGCATCATTTGTCGAGGCAGCAGCCAGCATGGCTGTATCGCGTGGCGCGACTCCAGCGAGGGCTGGCTCTCCCAAGAGACCCACAACGCCAGGACGCACAATCACTCCTGGTGCAATGACCGAAGACATGAAATCCCCATGCAGAAATGTGCTGGCTAATGAGTCTCGTCCACGACTTCTGGGAGGAATGACCACACTTGCTATTCCCAAAACCGGAGTATTTCCTTCAACCTCTCTGTATCCATGGTCACTCGTTCTAATGTCTGTCTAGAAAGCGAAGGCAAAAGCTACCATGGCTGCTGCTGCGGTTCCGCAGTCAACTCGCAAGACTCGCTCGGATACGAAATCCCTGCCCGGCAAGCCAGATCGTCTGATTGAGGACATCATCCTCTCGACCCCCAAGAAGACGACCGAGAAGAAGAAGGCGACGCCCAAGAAGACAGCCTCGAAGAAAGCTGCTGCTCCCAAAGCAACCCAAAGCAAAGCAACCCAAACCAAAGCCACCAAAGTTACCAAGAAGAAATCACCAGCGATGGCCATGACCGTCAAGCAAGCCGCTGCTGGTGGATGGAAAGCTGTTGCTCTCAACGGTAAGAGACGTCCTCGTATGGCTGAAGAGCCCCTTCCTTCACCCGTTGGCTATGATGACGACCCTTCATACTTGAACGAGTCATTCAAACGAGGCGTCTATAGAACGGACCACGGATGGTTCGACCTGAGAAAGATGAGATATCTGGATGATAACGAGTCGAGTCGGGTTCAGAAAGAGAGAGAGCAAGGTATCGATGCCTACCTATCTCGTTGGAGATCAATCATACTATACTCCAGCAGAAAAGACCCCTTCATCTAGCATCCCCAGACAACCTTCATCCTCAGAGAGAACAACTTGCTAACCCTTCTCTTCTCCGTCTCCTCAGCCCCCTCCACCACAGCCACAAGTTTCAAAGGCCGCGGCCGACCCCCCAACTCAGCCAAAGGACCCACCCTCCCCTGCGTCATCACCTCAGACCCCAAGACGGACCCCTTACATGCTGATCGCATTCCCGACGACGGGCAAATCGAATCCCGGAAGAATGCACAGGCTGACAAGGCGACGGCAGAGAAACAGAAACAGGACAAAGAGAAAACGCCTGCGAAGACCAAAGCGAAAACAGGGGCGGGGGTGAAGAAGCCGGCGCCAAAGAAGGCTACCCCCAAGAAGAAGAAGACGGGGAAGGTGGCAGCGAAGAAGGTTGGGAGTCAGTTGGGGATGGGGAGGCCGAAGAAGGAGATTATTGGGATCAGGTAGGGTGGAGTGGGACGAAGAGCGGAGAGGGATTTTGCGTCGTGATAA
>JAABUK010010069.1_pt1 | contig 12726 bp, 13 predicted proteins | sample 5559141 | NCBI WGS metagenome assembly JAABUK01 (sample SAMN10711869, study PRJNA513367) | rock metagenome | isolation source: Antarctica rocks | place: Antarctica: Victoria Land, Pudding Butte nord | collected 2016-01-03
CAGCAACGCGTAGTGATTGCAGTCGACATCTTACAGTATAATCTGTCCGGTTCTGTTATACATGTAATGGCTGGACAAAGGCCTGTTGCAGTGGATTTTGCGCAAACAGTATGCATTGATTGCTCACACTTGCATCACCTGTGGAATTGGATCTTGTGGGGCGCCATGGTTGATTGAAGTGTACATGCATGACGCATCGTTGATGGACATCAGCCATATTGACATATAGTACATGACCCCTGCTTGTATTTCCAGTGATTTGACATTGACATGTAGCCTGCAACAGATCTGGTTGTGCATGGGAACCAGCAACGCGTAGTGATTGCAGTCGACATCTTACAGTATAATCTGTCCGGTTCTGTTATACATGTAATGGCTGGACAAAGGCCTGTTGCAGTGGATTTTGCGCAAACAGTATGCATTGATTGCTCACGCTTGCATCACCTGTGGAATTGGAGGGCATTGCCGATTTGAAAGCTTTGCCCTCCACTCTGGCTCTTGTAAACTACATGGTATCAGATTCCAAGCAACGATTACAAGGAGATCATATCAAAGCTTGTACAGCCTGTACAGTACAGGGCATGCAGCTCAATGCATAAATTTAGGGACGACTCATCTGACTCAGAGGTCTGATGTACCAAGAAAATGCATGGTCAATGATGATCAATGCGTGTCGTCCTGACATTGATGCTGTTGCACTGATGGCAACCCCCTGCAGTGGTTCCTGTTTCCCATGTACATTGCTTTCATGGTTTCTACATAGCATTCTAACCTGCCAGGTGTTTCATTACAAGCACCTGGTGTTGCCATCGCGTGTGGAGCTGCGTTTGGAGATACTAGGTACTGTCCTTGCATATACTTGAAGCTGTTCCTGCTTGCACAATACACAGTGCAAGGCTCATCAAGAAGGGCACATGTGAATTTGAAAAATTGTGAAGCTTTTATTTCAGGGATGACTACACCTCCGGGGTCCAAAAGCCATCCCAAGGGTAGCCATCTCAATCACTGATCAGGAAAAAGTTGCCTGACGAGGTATTGCGCTATCGGCGGACTGGGGCATGACTAGCATGCGATGATGTTGCCATTGCATAGGAGATTGCAGTATGCAACATATCGTGCTGGCAACAGGCAGCAGGAGGTGCTACCTCCGTGGATCAAAGCCACATATGGCATGCAGCCTGCGAACACCCACACCTTTGAGATTGCCCTCTCCTTTTGACCGGCACGGCTCGAAGGGACGCAGAAGTTTGAGAGTCACTGCAGTCGCTGCTCCGGAATTGGGAACGACAGTCGCAGGTGCTGAAGCGGTGCGCCTTGGACCTATGTTTTCTGACACCATGTGCAATAGCCGCTGCTGACACCGATCGCTACTGCTTACACCTACGGACACATTAGGCAACGCATATTGCAGTGAATTTACATATGCATGCAAGGACTCTGACTGTTCACCCGCAACAATTCTAGCTTACAGGCCCCACTAAACGTGCTTAAGTAGTGCTTTTGCTACAGGCTGGAGGTGACTCTGGAAAGTATCAAAGCTCAGACTTTGCTGCTGCCTTCACCAGTCAGCCAAAGGAGTATGAGTACTGGATCACTGAGATTGAGGGGCAAGTGCCTGAGAGTCTCAGGGGCACGCTGTTTCGCAACGGACCAGGCAGGTTGACAACTCTACCCACTTCACTGGCCTCGTCATAGTCGTCATAACATCACTACACCTGCGTTCAGGTGCCACTCAGCCCAAAGCAGCAGAAATGCCACTCTGTAGTGACTGACCCTCTGCCTGTCTGAGTCTCCTGTAGTTTGCACAACAGTCATGGAGTAACAGTTCAGACTATGCTTGCTAGCATTTTGTCACCAGCAGGGGTTACACAGAGCACACTGGGTCACACCTTTTTGCAATGCACAACAGGTTTGAGCGTGGGGATCAGAAGTACGCTCATGTTCTGGATGGGGACGGATATGTGACCTCCTTCAGCTTCAGTCAAGAGGGCAAAGTACACTTCCGGAGTGCATATGTCCGCACCAGGCACGTTTCTGCTGCATTACAATGGTGCTCACGTTCCATCAGGATCAAATTGGCAGGAGGTGCAATCCATGGCCATACACTGCATTACGAAGTATGAAACTGTTTTTGAGTTAGCACAGTCAAACTCTGGACTGCGGGCAGCAAAGAAGCAGCAACACCTGCACAAACCTTGATTTCTATCGACTTTGCTGGGCTCGGAATTCCCAGCTTAGCTTGCAATAGAGGGAAGTGCTCGTCGCGACAATTATGCCTGCTATAGGAAACCAAGGGTGTCCTGATTTGCATTTGTCCTTTAGGTTTTAGGCTTTATATCATGCATGAAAATTTCAAAGCGGTCACTTTGCCATTTGGTTGGGGTGTATGTACAAGGCTTCCCACAGAATTTGCCAATTGCAGGCCAGGGGCTTTTCTTCTTTTGCTTTTCACTGTGTGAGGCGAATGCCAAGAAAATGGTGCAACAGACATTGTGCACGGCTGCAACATTCTCAGTTGATTGATTGACTGATTGTCTGCTGCAGTGACCTGGAGAAAGAGGCTGCAGCAGATGCTGTATTGTATCGTTCTGCCTTTGGGACTGCACCCAACAAGCGGTCTGGTGTACTGAGTGCCCTGGGACTGCCCAATGCCTTCGACACGTACCTGAAGAACCCAGCCAACACCAATGCGGTCCTCTGGGGGGACAAGCTGTTTGCGCTATATGAGGTCACCCATCCTATCTGCCTGCCTGCCTGCCTGCCTGGGGCATTGAGCTGTATGAGCTGTACACAGTCAGCAACCTTGCCTGTCTGGCTGCATGTCAGTCTGCACATGAGTTGTTCTGTCACAGTGCTCATGCAAAATCGTGGGTGTGAAGTGTCTTTTGCACCCTTAAGTTCCTTTTTCTCTGTAAAATCAACGTCAGCATGACTGGGGCCACCGTGCCGATGGTCATCCAGCATGACCTTGACTGTTAATGAAGCAAGGCGTCATCTCCAGCATTGTTCAGCAAAATTATCACCAACCTACTTCCCCTACATATGCATGAAGTTGTCCGGTGATAGTATTGCTGAACAATGCTGGAGACGACATGTTGGTGCTTCATTAACAGGTAATCAGTGTACCAATATACATCATGTGTCATGTTGGGCTTATACCTTAGGGACTGATTGTATGTGGATTTTACATTTGTTGGGCATGCAGGCAGGACAGCCTTGGCAGATGGACCCCTACACCCTGAAGACCCACCCTGGGCCGGACAACCTTGGAGACTTCCTGGCTGCTGACAGCGCACCCACGAACCCTCTGGCCAGCCTATGGGCCCAGGCTGCTGGCAATGGGAAAGCTGATGGGCAGGGCCCGCCTACTGCACTGGGCAAGCCAATGGGGAAAGGCAGGAGTGATAGGCAAAGCAAGGGCAAGCCAGCACAGCCTGGCAAGGCTTGCACAGCCCATCCTCATGTTGTGCATGGGGAAGGCATGTCAGACAGACTTGCTGTTTACTCATCAAATGTGTGAGTCATCTTCCCTTGCACCTGCTTAGTCAAAGATCCCATCAAAATCATGTGATGACGAAGTGTTGCTTTACATTTCCGTGTACTTGCCTGTGGCCAGCTGTCACTTTGATACAATACATGTATCCTGCAGATAATTTTGTACTTCTGCACAAGAGACATAGCCCTGCAGTGCATCATCTGTCATGCTGCCAAGGTGGACTGATGTTGGCCTAGCATGACTGATGTAGAGTACGCAGCCTATATTAGTGATGATGCACTTCCTGAGTAGTTGCCTCATGCAACTGCATTGCCTTGCTTGAGTGCAGCAGTGGCACTGTGTACCCAGATACAGCCAGGCTCATTGTCGCAAGAGCCAATGATCCCTCGCGTGGCAGGGCCTTAGCCTCGGCAGGAATGGCAGTTTATGCTGGCAATTTATGCTGGCAATCACAACTAAAAGTGTGCCATGTATAACATGCCAATCACAACTGAAAGTGTGCATGTGTGTTTGCAGTCAGGCAAAGCTTGGAGGTCTTGAGGTGGTTATTGATGTTGGCGAGTTTGATGAGCAGTGGCAGAGGGTGGCAGGCCAGCAGTTCAGCATGCAGAACACCCTATTTGTCCCGCATGACTTTGCTGTCAGCGAGAGCTACTACATCTTCTTCTACAGCGACACCACATTTGAATTGGTGAGTCATTCCCTCCCTGATGAGTCATTCCCTCCCTGATGGCGCTTGCATCATGCAAGATTTGAAAACGGGTTGGAACAGCTGTGGAAGCAAAACAGATGGTGTTTGGGCTGCATGTGTGTCCGTTGGTCAGTAAGCATACACACAGGAGTTTGGTAAGGCAGTGCATAGTGATATGTGCTGCCACAGCCGCTGCCCTTGCACTGATTGTCACAGGCTTCATGTTTGTCTGCCTATTGCCATAGACCTTCTTGTTTCCTCTCCAGTCCACAGCTGTCGCATGGGCTTGCATGTTCAACTACAGCAAATGTTCCCATCAAGTTGCTCTTCATCCTTGACCACTGCCTTTGGTGGTCACCCCTTGTTGCCTTTTGCTGCTTGATGATGCTGCCCTTCAGTGTCGCCATTGTCTTCCGAGTGCTGATACAAAATTTAGTGCCATTACTAGCTTAGTGTCTCAATGCAGTTACGATTTGATCATTGTGTTCTGTGCCTTTTGTGCATGTCCTTGTTGTCTTTCATGCATTCATTGTCATATTCTGTCATTCCAATGTTGGCGCTGACAGCGTGTGCGCCTATACACAACAAGGACATGTCCCTACATACATCCCCAACACAGCACATTGCTGCTGATGTATGGTATATATATATCACAAGTGACAGAGACCCAGACGCTCATTTTTATGAGTTGCTTTTCTGTGAAGCAGTACATTGCCATTGATGTATAGTATTACCTGTGACAAAAATACAGAAGTCCTCATACACCCCTAAAACAACATTTCTGTGTACTGCAGGTGCAATTTCTGCTTGGGCGCCAGGGGCCGGCACAGTGCCTCAACGTGACTGACGGCCCTATGAAGATCTACCTAGTACCCCGCAATGGAGACAAACCCATTGTGAGCATCTTGCACTTCTGCCTTCTATGCAGAGGACAGACTTGCATTGCCGTACTGCAAGAGCGCTTTGAAGTCAAGGCAGCGTATCTGTTGTTGCAGCCCCCTGTGTGCTCTTAATTGGATAACGTTTTGCTTGTGCCTTGCAGGAGTTATCATATCAGGCTGCCCTTCTGTAACAGCTGCTCCCTGTCTTTCTGAACGCTGAAGCTAACCTTGAATATCAATATCAAAACACGAGGCCGGTCTTGATTTGGTGATGTGAAATAGTTTGCACTGTCTGATCATGTTGTCAATCATTGGTGTTGCAGATCCATGAGTCATGATTCACGAAAGCGAAATCTGAGACGTATACGTTACCATGGTATGTGATGGTGTGAAGCCTTGTACTTTAGCTAAAGGGATTGCATGGGAACTGATATTGGCATGGTGACGGTGTAGGTGATTGACAATGTGGAGCCCTGTTTTCTGATCCATTTTGCAAATGCCTATGAGGAAGGGGACGAAGTAGTGGTACAGGCGATTGGTTGGGGTCCTGAGATTGTGCGTGACTTGGCCGCCATGCAGGGCTCAGGCGTGTTTGGCACCTTTAGTAAGGGTGACTACAACAAGGTGCCTGTCACTAGCCTGTGGTCGCACAGGTCAGCACTGATGCTCGCATTCTCCTTTTATGAGCTGCTAACAATTCCAACTCATGAATCTCACCCATTCACCTTTTGACCCGTTCACCCACCCACCCACCCATTTGTTTACCCACACACCTGCACATGTGTCCTCCCCTCACTTGTCCAGTCAGCCATCTGCTGACTCATGCACCTACCCATTCACATGCCCAGCCAGTCGCTCGCTGCATGCTGTCTGTCCCTATAGTGTGAGCTACATATGGTGCTGTGTAGCTCCCTGTATGTGGACCAACTCTGACAGTCACTGATAGATCAACTTAACAGAAGGTGTAATGGTAGTTTTGTTAGGACAACTTTCCGGTTCTGCTCTTTATAAAAAAAGTGCATCAGCGACAGTGCAGTGACAAGTCAGCTTGAGCTGGTGCACTGTTGCCTTCCACTGCTGTTTTCCTTTGTGTCTTGTCCTGTTTTTGCTATTGCTATTGTTCCATTGGTGTGGTGAGCCCTTGTTGTAAGGTGTCCTCAAATGCCTCATGTGACCTGCTTTAGCAAGGCTTGGCCGCCATGAAATTTGGGGTTTCTCAACTGTGAACCCCAGAAAACCCCAGTTCATAGATAAAAAGTACAGCAAGTAGGACAGTCCCTATCTGCTGTAACCTCAAACACTTTGTGGGGCTTGCCTGGGTTATCATTGGGGATCCCCCTGTGTCCATCTTGTGACTAAAGCATCCCAGCCATGAGTCATCTTGCATGCCATGACCTGACAAGGTGCATCTGCTACAGGATCAATGTCAAGACTGGCAAGGTGAAAAGGGAATGCCTCTTTGGGGATCAGAGGAATGACCACCCAAGAGTCAACCCCAGCTTTTACAGCAAACCCACCAGATACGTGTATGTCAATGCATGCATGCCTGAGGACGGGAATGTGGCCAATCCACCACAGGTCTGTTCCAGTCAGCCATGTCTGCGCTGCTGTCTGAGGAGCCTTCCTTTATGGGTCCGAAAAGGCGCACAGCTTCTTCTGGAATTTTCCTGTGTTGCATTTTGTTGGCACTTCCCCCTCCCCACCCCCACCCTAAACTCAGCCGTGCTGCGCAATCTTTGTTGTTGTTTGCTAAACCATAACTTGCTTGCCATGATCTGCACCTTGCAGGCCCACAAATGTATGTGATCATGACAGGCCGTATGCATAACATATACCAATTGACTGCGCTACAGTCATGACTTGATCATGATGCTGTTGGAGTTGCAGCTGCAGTCAGACACAAGCCATTCAGGTCTATCTGCATACATGATGATCAAACATATGTACTCACAATCAGGTGCATGCCACATTTGATGCAACAACATGTGTAAAAAGAACCAGATGTTGCAAAATTTTCAATCCCTTCCTGCTTTGCTACAGCTTGGTATTCAACAGCATCACCAACCACCAAACCTGCAATGACTGCAGGCTTTCACCCGGGTGGATGTACAGACGGGCGAGACACAGGCCTGGTTCCCGGGCATACGCTGCTTCTGTGAGGAGCTGGTGTTTGTGCCGGGGCCCAAGGCAGCCACACAGGAGACCGATGGCTTCCTGCTGGGCATGGTCTACGACGCTGCAAGGCATAAGAGCTTCCTGGCTGTAAGTTCCTCGGCCACATGTGAATACATTGGTGGACCCTGATTGCAATGTACTCAAGGGAGTTAGGGCCGTGGCATCGTGTGTGCAACTGCTGCTGCGCGTAGTCTATCAGCATGATGTGTTATTACAAGAGCTTCCTTGCCTGGGCAGCCTGGTAGGATACTTGGCTTCCCATTGAATTGACGCAGAAAGGTGTAGCCTTTTCTTTTCCTTTCTTGCTGCAGTTTCCCGCAGCTTCCTGGACCTGACAGGGACAGTCTGTGCATTGTCTTATAGCTTGGGGACATTACAGGTGCAGGTGGTTTGCATGAGGGGCTGTGTCTAGAGCGCTGCCATTAGCTGAAGCAGCTTGCAAAGACCTTCCTTTGCTCTGCAGCTGTATGCAAGGTCTGAAGTGCATTACGCTGCGTTGCACAAGGGTTCCTTGTGCACAGACTAAGACTGTATTCCAACAATCACTTGGGCAGCTGATGATGTAGCATGAATGTTCCTTGTTAGTGTGTGTTGCTGCCGTGAACAACATGGTAGAATGTCTATAACAAAAGTTGTCTGGAAGCCTTTTCTGCAAGAAAAAGTATAGCAAAAGTCGAACCACATCAGGCTGATGTTGGCATAGCGTGACTGACATGCTTGCAGCAAAGGCTGTTTGCCACACAGACTACTTGGCTTGCATGGCAGCTCGTTTCTGTTTGTGAAGACAGGTCGTAATTTAATTTTGTTCCACTGTTATGTCACTACTTTATACATGCTAAGAATATGCCTTGAAAGCTTAGAAGTGGGTTGTGATATTACACCCTCAAGTTTGCAATGAGATAACATATATCTTTTGCTTGTGGTTGCAACAATTCCTGAATTTTCTGCCCTTACACAAGTTTACTCCACATTTTTGTTGTACATAGTTGCACTAGCACATTGTGAAAGAGAAATCTGGCTGCTGCAGGTTCTGGATGCTGCTGACTTCAACAAAGGCCCACTGGCCAAGCTATGGTTGAAGCATCATGTGCCTCATGGCCTGCATGGCTTCTTCTCACCAACTTACTATGGACCTAGCTCCTAGTCTTGCTGACTGCCCTTGCCCAGCAGCCACTACTATAGACTTGTGAGTTGGCTGTGACTATATCTTGACATGTATATGTACATCTTTATAGCGACTGCTGGTCGTCACGTTGGGGAGCTCCGGGCTGCCGCCTCAGGCGGCTTCCATTATGACTGCTGAAAGGCGTCAACTTTTCTTTTGTTTTGGCACATTGGGGCTCCAAGACTTGTAGGCGCATGCACTCAGTGTGAACAAATGTAGCTGCTCTGTATATGGTGCTGTAATCTAGCTGCCTTATGTTGCGACAGGTTCCTACTTTGCAAATGATGAGAAGCAGCCTGACAGCTGCCGCTCCTGAACTGGCCCATGTGTGACAGAGGAAATCATCAACAATTTGTCGGCTTGTTTATTGTTGTTGTGTTGGTCCAAGCAGCCCATGACTGGGATTAGCTCATGAGGACAGAGTAAAGCAGGTGGGAATTACCAGTACTGGACCACAACTGGGGTTATATGTGGCTAGCAACATGTAACATCCACCCCATGGCCCATGGCATGTACCTGTTTCAAATCTCCCTGAATGGCAACCACCTCCTGCATACACATCGGCGTGCCAAACGAGCCCCTGAGCTATCTAAAACACTGTATTGCACGAAAAGAGTGCACGCGACCTTGCCGGCTAGGTGCAGCACACAAAGGATTGATGCTCATGTGTGAATTGTTGCACACGTCATGCATTCATTCACTTTCCTAGTTGGGAGTTTAGCTAAGACCAAAGTAGAAGCTGTAACGCATCCTCCCAGAATGGCTGCGCGGCTTTTACACAGTCTGAGAAGACTAGAAAGCATGTGAATTAGGAAATCCCTGGACTCTTGAGCGGTGCACGACGCTTTTGTCTTGCAAGATCAACATGCTGATCATATGCCTCTGTACACCGCCAAAGCAGTCTTAGACGCTTCTCGAATTGACACGAGCTGTATAATCTTTCAATCCATAGAGATGCACAGATTTCGGTCGGTATCGCGCTCAAGCTGACCCCTTGTCTGTCGCTAGGGTAAGAGTGCCTTTCCCGCGTCCCATACCTGGACAAGTCACAAGTGCGTGTAAGCAATTTATATACGTCAATTGTTTTAACCATCTTTGCCCTGCCCATTGCCTCTAACCACTAAATCCCTCTGCCCACTGTCTGCCTGCCCATCGCCTACAACCACTAAACCCCTCTGCCCACTGTCTGCCTGCCCATCGCCTACAATCACTAAACCCCTCTGCCCACAGTCTGCCTGCCCATCGCTTATCATCACTAAACCCCTCTGCCCACTGCCTGCCTGCCCATCGCTTATCGTTGCTCATTCCCTCTGCCCACTGTCTGCCTGCCCTCTGCCTAGCCCCTTTCCTTATTCACTACCACTATATAAGGATTAGGGCCAGGCTGAATTGCGTTCAGAGGTGTTTTGAAGGCTTCTGCACTTGTCTGAAGCTGGCTGACCGAACAAGGGTGATCCTGATCAGAGGACTCATGGGGGATCAATACCACTCTACTGACAGTTTGGCTGTAGAGGTTCACCGCCAGGTAGCTTGTCATTGAGCAGCGCATATCACCCTGCAAGCATGGCCACCCAAAGGCTCTTTGTACAGCAGATTTCGATGTCGGGACTCGAGGACGCTGCTCGTCTTCAGGGGCTATGACATGCACCATGATTTGGTGCACGACTGCATCAGCTGCGACTCACTGGTGATGGATGGGCCGTCTGCCCTGTATGTGGCGCTTTGAATCATTTCTGACAAGCTAACTAGATGCTAAACATCACACATTTGTCCCAAATTTAGCAAAACATAATGCGATTCTGAAATGTATCCCATGTACGTCAGCAACCCTACATGCATCAGCTTCAAATGGTGACCTTTCACTTGATTGTTCCGCTCAAATATGCTCTTGCATAAGCACCGCAAGACGCAAGGGTCGTCCCCCCAGTAGCCACCCCCAAGGCTGCCAGGGCCTCCTGAGGGGGCCATGCATACCATGAGCTGGTCAAGCAGCCACCCACCAACAGCAACTGAAAACACGTGTTCACTTTGCTAATATACAAAGGCTGAACAAATACTGCAGGCGGTGCCGTTCCAGAAGCTGATGCCCTGCCAGCATCAGGAAAGTTGGCTTTGAGTTGTTCATTGCTTGTGTCATGCTGCAAGGAGCCAAGTGAGCTGATGCTTGAGATGCTGTCATCAATGCCGCATGAGCCTTTTCTGTTGTCATAAGCTTTGCTACTGCCTGCAACCTCATGGTTTTCAGCATAGCTGCTACTGGTCTCAGTGCTGCCTTCGCTGGTGCTGACAGAGTCAGTCTGCATGTGTCCTGTTGTGTTAGAAGCAGTGGATGGTTGCGCTGAAGGTGAGGAAGAAGCAACACGGAAGAACTCGGCAGCTCCTGGCCACCGCCAGCCCACCATTTTGAAGCGGTGAACAAACGCCCCAGACAGCAACACCACATCACGCCCAATAATCACGCTCACGAGCCACAGAGGCAGAGAACCCTGCACATCAAATACCCAGATAAGCTTATTGCTGTGAGGACTAATGAGCAGAGTCAACAGGCTGTCACATAGACCAATGGCTATCTACACCAGATGTGCACTGAGCTTGAATGTTCCAGCTGATTGGTGTTGCTGCCTGGCTATTGTCCGCAAACTATTTACAGCAATATTATCTATGATGAAAGGTGAAACTTGTCTTGAATGAGGCTGGCTGGTGGCACGCCAGGGTGAGGGGTGACCCCACCTGATAGCCCAGGGCAGCCACCACAGAGCCAATGAGGACCTTGTCAGCCAAGGGGTCCAGGTAGCTTCCCAACACAGAACTCTGGCCAAAACGCTTGGCCACATACCTGCCATACACACTCCACCATTGAGTGATTTGTGAGACCAGACCTGCAGGTACCTGACTCAGCATGAGCCAGAAAGCGTGAGCGTGGATACTACAGTTCATTGTTATCACTATTCTTGATCTGGTGGTATTAGCTTGTGGGCGCCTCATATAATCACTGCCACCGTCTAGTTGAGCATTGCAGATGCAAGTAGTGTTCCATTTTTGGATCCTGGGCAGCTGTATGCTAATGCACGGGGAACAACATGGACCTTTGGTTTTGCGCTCAGGGTGTAGGCTAATGAGTCATAGTTGGGCTGCAAGCTAAAAACAGTTTTGCATGGCAGCACAGTAGTTGATGCCAAACAATACAAGCCCAGCATTGCAGTGAAAGTCACTCACAATGCGTGGCCTACCTTGTGCGCATTACTTATAGGGTAATTGAACCAGTCAGACAGCTGAACCGTGTACATGCATCATGCATGGATTTGCATCATGCAGGGATTTGCATCAAGAATTTGTAATATCTTGCAGGTCAGAAGGTAATTCTCACCCATCTGCCCAGTCAGAGGCACCTGATATGGCAAGGCTGACCAGGGCTACACCCCACTGCTCATTCAAGATGAGCCAGGCAATGACAGGACCAGACACCAGACGGGCCATTGACAGCGCATTTGGGATATTGTAAACAGCCTGATGCGTCCACCCTGCCTCACTCAATGTCTGCAAGCAATGCTCAAACTCGACAAGACTATTTGGTTGTGCAAAAGCAGCCTGTAATTGCTGGCGTGCTATTGTTGTTTGTTGTACGCTGCTTTTGCAAAATTTGGTTCAGACGCTTACTTGTTTCGTTTGCTGAGGTCTGATCTTCTGCTTCTGTGAGTTTGCATCCTGATTCGACGGAGTATTGCTGAACTGCCTGAGCCACACAGAAGTGCCTGCAAGCTAGGGGTTGAAAGCTGTTCAAGCACGGTCATGAAGGGTTGCTTCAATAAACCCTCACAAACTCACCTGATAAACATACTGGATTACTGCACCTCCCTTGAGATGATGCAGAAGCAGCAAAGCTTGATGGCCAGTCAGTGGCACGCTGGACTTTTAGCTGATCATTGGAGCTATGCCTTGCAGCCGTGCAGATATTTTGCGAACCAGGTTCGACTAAAAACTGAAGCGCCGAAGACAGCGCATCACTGGCATTGCAGACTCGGAGTGGTGGACTGCAACGCGAAGTATGTCGTCGACATCGAAGAAAGAAGCGCAAGCCCTGCATCAAAGGGGAAGCTTGCTGAGCAGTCTACGCGGCAGCACTACTCAAGTACATGACGGGCGATTAACGTTCGCAGCATGCCCAAGACCTCTGCTTGTCCGCAGAAGTGTGTGCATTGGTTGACTGCCAGGACATGCATGAAGAAGAAGAAGAAGAAGATTACAAGCTTTGGCCAGCCAACAAGTCTGATCGCTCGTGGCAGAGCCTCAGCAACCCTGCCAAACGTCATTCATTTGT
>JAABUK010010070.1_pt1 | contig 12725 bp, 16 predicted proteins | sample 5559141 | NCBI WGS metagenome assembly JAABUK01 (sample SAMN10711869, study PRJNA513367) | rock metagenome | isolation source: Antarctica rocks | place: Antarctica: Victoria Land, Pudding Butte nord | collected 2016-01-03
CTGGCCCAGCGAGACCAGCATTAGCAGGTCAAATCAACCCAAAGATTAAAGCGCTGATGGATGGCTATCAAGGAGGTAAGCATTGTGGACCGGGCCAGCTCATGTGCAAACAAAGCTACATGCGCAACTCGGCTGACAAACAACATTGTGGTGTGCGTGCTGCAGTCCCTCGGCAGGTTTTAACCTCGGCAAGCATACAGCAGCTTCAGAAAGTCAAGAATATGCGAGATCTGGCAGAAGTATGCTCTGGAATTGCTCCAGGTACACTGCAGACCCTGAAAACCCTTCAGCTCACCAAAAACCTTGTCCATGAATGTAACAAAACCTGCTTTAAATGCTGCTATAAAGCTGCAGCTCTGCTAACTATAGGTCGCATCCTACGGTCTGCTTGTCCAACTTCAGCCAATCAGCAGGATGTTGACATAATACGCCAAAAGCTGAAGATCACACACTTGGTAAGCTTTATTTGGTGTGCCCTGTCAGTCAACTGCTGTCACGTTATGCAAGTCTTACACTGTCACAGCAAATACTTTGCCATTGAGTAAGTGCTTGGGCACACTGTTTGTGCAAAGCACACTCCAGAATTCTGTCATCTGTGCTAATTACATGCTTGCGACTGCATCACGCCTTGTCGTGGTCAGAATCTGTATTCTTTGTCAAATTTTCTACCCTTGAAAGTTTTCTAAAATGAATTATACCTTCTTTTTTAAAATTTGACACTCTTCTTTCTGGTACAGATAGATCTACGCAGCACGTATGAGCGCTCAGAAGATCCTGACAACCTGCTTGTCAAGAATGCAGAGCTGCAAGTGTCAAAACGGCAGGGCAGCATGACACAGGTATGCACTCCTTACATTGGCAGCAAAGTATTGAACCTGCTGGTTCCCAGGACGCGTCCCATACCTCAACCCTGAACCCTAACAGTGAAAACCTGCCAGGTGTCAGCTTGCATATTGTGCTGCAGTGTCCAGGCTGGGGCAGGAACTATAATATCAGTATTAACAGCAGTGTTACTGATAAAAGCAATAGTCACAAACACCGTAATGTTTACGCTTTCTGGCTCATGATGTGGTGGGTACTAGCAGGGCAAGTCTTGTCTATCCAACATGCCTGTACTGCTACTCCGACTTTGTCTGCTAAAGGCCCTCACTGCTGGGGCTCTTGTTTGCCTATGATCAGCCCTTGTGTATGCAACCTCAATGGGCAATGCCCTCCCTTAGCATGCAGGCTCAATAGGCAAAGCCATCCCTTTGCAAGCATTGCATCTGCACACCTACCAGCATGATTGCCTTTCATGATCAAAGGGCAAAAGGCACAATGTTCCCCTTTGCATGCTCTGCAGATGGAGAAGTTTGAGCCAGTGGGAGAGCAGCCTGCCCACAGTGGGTTGACCATCCATCATCTATCACTCATAGAAAGGTAGATTACCATCACCATTTACATCACCATTACCATCACCATTGCATCATCATTACCATTACCGTTACTCCTACCGTTACCATGACAATGACCATGACCACTACTACTACCATTATCGTCAACACTACCTCTACTGGTGCTGTTGCTATCAGTATCACCATTGTCATTGTCGTTGTCATCACAAACTTCACAGCAGTCTCCTCACAAACAAGTCAAGGTCACAGATCAAAAGCAGAAGCACACGCAGACATGTGTCATGGGAAGTGATGTGAGCTTCTGCCAGCCCTCTACACAGTTGCACTGGGGCAGCAATGGATCCTTCATGCATCCACAATGGTGTTGAAACAAGGCATTCTTTCTTGAGCTGGAACGCAAATTCGATATTGTTGTTATTATTGTTGTGTATTCTTCTTCTGCTTCTGCTTTCTTGATTGGGACGCTGAACACCGCTGCTGCCTGCTGCATTGCTCCTGCACACTGTGATCAGCTAACAGGGACCAAAATGTTGGTCTGCTGGATCCTGCTAAACCCTGTTATACACTATTAAACCCTGCTAAACCGTGCTAAACCCTCCTAAATGCTGCTGAACCCTGCTCAGAGGGTTGTGCCTGCATTGTAGGAGTCGCTACTATAAGGCCATCTTGTTGAAGATTCCCTTCGCCACATCAGCATATGCCCTGGCAGTCATGCCCTTTGATTCCTTCAAGGGCAAAAGTGCCATCATGGCGTAAGCACTTCCAATCTCTGTATCATCTTTCCTCTTCTGCTTCACTTCCAATGTTCCTTTTCTCTTCTGCTGTGAATGGCAAGCTTATGTACAGTGCAACCTGCCAGTGGCATGCACTCGGTCTAAGAACCGCAATTTTGCTTTTGATACAATTGGCAGAAATACCCTCTGTGCCAAGTGCTTGTACTTACGCTTAAGGATCAGTGGGTATTGCATGACAGGGTTGTGGACAAGAACTACCTCTGAGCCTGTGGCTGTTGTCAGTAGCAAAGGGCACTCTTTCGTCTTCATGTTATTATGACTAAAGTCTGGCATGCCTTGGAGCTTGCACATGTATGTTGGCATGCTTTAGAGGCTCTCAAAAGGATTGGGCCTTTCATTATAGCTTATGATACTGTTGGTGGCATGTAGTGAAGTCAACAAGGGGGGGCTGCCAATGCTGTACGAGATGATTCTGGAAACTTCTGGACCTGAAATCAAGTGTGCATTGGAGGTGATTGCCCCACTCTAAATTCCAAAAGCTAAACCCAACCTGACTGGCAATTAACAGCTTTTGTGCCTCATGTGACAATAGCTTGATTGCCAATAAACCTCTTGTTGTGGTCTTGGCTTTGGGCTACATGATGCATGTCTTTTGATACAGCACACGTACTCTGTCATGGGGCGACGTGTTGGAAGCTGGCTTGTCTCAGCATGCTTGTCTTCGTTTTGGCCCAGATGTAGCATGTGCTTTGCAACAGCCTACTTGTCGTGCTTGTGACCTAGATGGGTTTGCGTCAGCGTACTTGCCCTGTTTCCCTAAATATTGCATTTGCTTTGCAACAGCCTTCAGCCTGTCACGTGCAGAGGAGGCAATGACACACAGTGTCACAAATGCATAGACTGATGTTGCGCCGCGCAAAGCCAGTGTAGATTTCAAGTTGTGAATGCATGTTGTCGATGCCAATTCTGAGTGTAAGTTCTGGTTTCATATGTTCAAAGCAAGTTCTGGCATGCAAGGTGATCACAGAGGCTGCTGAAGCCGCTGAGCCGTTGCTCTTCTTCTGCAAAATCGGCAAAGATAGGACCGGTGTTCTTGCGGCGTTGCTTCTCTCGTGCTGCGGCGCAGAGCCTGAAGAAATCATTGCTGACTACCATAGGTGCTCTTCTTCTGCCCTGTGGCGACCTTACCCCAACTGTCTAATTGGCATTGTCTCTGAAAGGGCAATAAATATCCAATGCATTGGCAGAGCTCAACCTCATGTCGCGTCTGTCTGTCTGTCTGTCTGTCTTGTTACTCTCTGACTGTCTGTCTGTCTGTCGGTCTAGTTTACTCTCTGACTGTTTGTCTCTGTCTGTCTGTCTTGTCCTCTCTCTGACTGAATGTCTGTCTGTCTGTCTGCTTGTCTGTCTGTGTGCAAGCCTACCTCAACAGCCAGTCTACTGACGCCCTGGCCGAAGGGCGACAGATCGGGTTCTCAAGAAACAGCTTGCTTTCTTTCTGAAGCATCTCCCCAATGTAGAAACGCATTTTACTGTCCCCAGGCATTTCCTAGGTTAGAGTTCCAGTGTAGGGATGACATCTCTGAATTGAAATATATTTGGGTTTGAAAAGAGCTGTGCATACCATTACAGCAGAAACGGCGTTAAGTGGCCCTGATGCGTTTGTCTCGCTCTTGCTGAGTGTGCATTTGTTGGTCTCATCTGGGCAAGCAAGCTAAATTTGCTTTTGTAGGTCTAATCGTCCCTCATTGTGCATTTGTAGGTCGAACTCTTGCTAACTGTGCATTTGGAGGTCTAACTCTCTTTGCCAAGTGTGCTTTTGTAGGTCTGACAGTGTGATCCAAGAGATTGCTCTAGGGGGTCTTGAAAAGGAGGACAAGGAACTCAACCAGATAGATCAAGCAGTCTTCAGCAAGGTAAGCATAACTAACAAAGAGTCAGCTGTCAAGTTGCTACATTTCAGGGTTGGAGATTTGGGGATTGAGTACAGGGTTTGTCTGCAATAGGTTATCAAGTAATTGCATGCGAGTGAGACTGATCCATGCAGCCATCACAATGGCCACAGTCTCTTTGACTGGTAGCTGTCGAGAAGCCACTGTCCCAAGCCACTCACAAGCTGCTGGGCTGATCAAAGGCACCACACTGATACTAGCAGCTTGCTTCATGCATAGTAAGCAAGTTTAACTTTTGAAAGAACAGAGTGCAATCATCTGAATGCTGCATACATGCATATACAGAACTGGAAGAATTGCTGCATATATGTATATACAGAACTGGAAGAATTGCTATACATGATGTTGCAGGCACCAGCAGAGGTGATGGCAGCCACCCTTTCACACCTGGAGGATGCGTATGGGGGTGCTTCAGCATACCTGCAGAGCATTGGCTTCACAAAAGAGCAGCAGCAGCGCTTGGCCAAGGCACTGGCGGTCCCAATAAGCTCACAATGACTGCCTCCAGCAATGGATTTTTGCAACTGTATTCCCTGTACCGTTTTGAACCCTTATTCTGGACCCTTGTAACCCATAGTGCCTGGGACTGTATTCCAAGTAATCATTGTGCAACACACCATATGCGCGTCATGTGGTCTAAAACAGCATAACGTTACTTGTCCTATTACACCTCCCATTTATGGTCTGCTGGCTGTCCCAACAATACCGTAGTGGTCCGAATGTTCCTCGGTTTTTAATGTTCCTCGGCCTCGGCTGGAATAAAGTTTAATCGAATAGATCCCCGTTTCATTATTTAATATTTTTAATGGTCCTCGGGACGACGCAGCAATACTTTCAATGACTTTAATGATCCTCGGACACCCTTACATGTTCAAAACAACAACCACCATCAGACGGCTGCTACACCATTGGATGCCCCAAAACAGGCAAAGGATGCACGAGCGGGTCCCTGACCGTGCTTAGGGGCCCGAAACCAAACTTAGCTAGGCCGGCTTGCCTCTTGGCACTCATTGCACAGTCCAATGCCACGCACAATGCTGACTAAGTTCTAATGATCGTTTCGATCAAGTGTGAAAGCGCATGGCCGCCGTGGCAAGGTCTCATGAGCTTGATCACAAGCAAGAGCAACCTTTCGCACAAAATCGCGGTCTTTTAGAAGAATAATGGAATATTTTTATTGAACCTCGGAGGAGGATATTAATTAATTTATTGGTTTTAACTCGCCTCGGCTCAGAAAGCAATCAAATATTTAAACGAGGAACATTCGGACCACTACGGTAGTGAATGTAGTCTGATTGATTGATCGATTGGTGCAATTGTGATGTTTGTTCAATTGCTTGTTGCACATATGTCTTCACTCGTGTGTCAATCTCGATTTGGCACACAACATGGTACGTGGTGTTGAGCATGTTCTAAGAGAGCGCAAGGTGACTTTCATACGCAGATGTGGCTTACACGCAGTACACACTACGCAGGTCATACATTACAACGCGTGTCTTTGCAGGTCTGCACGCAGCCTCTGCTCCCTTACGCGCACACCGAGCTTTTGCACTGTGTCACTTGCAAATGGACAGCACATACAAGCAACAGTTGTACACCTTGAGTGAGGCATGTTACGCCAATTCTGAAGCCAAAATCAGGTTGGCCACCATGATGTTTATGCCTGGCTGATGCAGAGACCTGTGCAACCAGCGCTTATACATGCCACATCCCCATGGGATACAGAATAACCACCAGAACTGGCCACCCAATGTCAGCCCATTTGCACATTTACAAAATAGTTGACAGCTCATCATCAGCTGACACACTTTTGCATGCTGAGCTGGCAGGCTCCATGCCAGGGATGGCTTGCAATGCTTTGGCAACATTGTCCCGAGAAAAGCCATACGTGTTCAACTGCTTCAGCAGCTGCTTGCCATCACAGGTGCCGAGTCCCAGAGCTGCGCTCACTGCGACCCTGCGCTGCACACATCCAACCTGCAGGTGCAGATGATCATTCAAGCAATGCTAAGTATCAGGGTCACCTCATACGCTGATTTTGAAATGCAGATGGTCAAGAATACTGTGAATGATTGGCCAAAACAGCAAAGCATGCAATACCATGCACCCTAAATATGCTTCATGAAGCAATGCTGTACATGCCTGGTGTTGCGTCATGCACAAGACAATGTCTTCCCACATGAACCCACCCTTCGGCTCAGTCAAGACATTGCCATGATCATGGCCGTTTACCTGTTGGGAAGAACTGGTCCCCATCTCCACCACCAGTCCCCAAGTCACCAGATCTGCCCTGCTGAACTCCTTTCGGCCAGGGCAGCTAGGGCGGGCATTTGAAAGGGCCTGCCTGTATTTGAAACAATGTTTACCCAATACATTTTTGTTGTCAAACCGCATGTTTCCTCCTGGTTTCTTGCATGTCATTGCGGAAGCAATGGAATGATCTGTGTCAGCAGTATAGCTCCGGTGGTAAAGGTAAGTGATGCATGAACTCAAAGACAAAGCTGAGTCAGCAAAGGCAATGGCTCAGTCGCAGCTGCAGCATCACATGTTTGCCACAGCACACACGTTTGCATTTCACAGCACAGTAGCTGTTGAGCAAGGCCGCTTGCAGCACATGTGAGCAGGCATGAGTGATCACAGCTTTTTAAACATGACTTCACAATGGTAAGGCATGAAGTGCATACCTGATTTGCATTGGGCTTGCATGCTCCACCCCAACATCACCTGCGCTTTTACGCCTGCAGCCAGCAATGATCATTGAGGTGTTACAAGACAGTACCTGCTGTTGAAAGGGAGCCACCACAGCAGCGTGCCTGGTACAGTGTGGAGCAAAGGTCAACAGCATAGAGCAGATTGTTGCTATTAGTGAGGTGTCAGAACACCTGAGGTTGTTGACAGACACTCAACTTACAAAAAGAGAGCACTCCAGACACTGTCACAATAGGTAAACAGATAGGCATCCATTACCGATTGCTGCTTAACATTCAGTATGTGTACCTGATGTCGCTTGCAGCTGTGGCCTGATGGACTGGGATGAAGGCATGTAGGCACTGCCCAGAGAGACAAGCATCCACAACAGTGCGAGATTGGCGTCCAGCAACATCTGGATCTAAAAGCACAACTACTCGCACGCCTTGGCTTGCTGTCTGTTTTAGCACCTGAGCTGTGGCTGCTGCACTGGACTTGCTGGCGCCATGTAAGACAAACACCTGGCATGCTATTCTGGTCAGAGAGTAGTAGCGTGCAAGCTGAAAACACTGCCTTTTTTTGTGCATCGTGTTTGCGCATTCAGCGCTGTATTTGAGACAAGGGAAAATGAGGAAAGTATAGATCGTAGATTACATGCATCATGTTACTGGGTTCATTCTACCTGTGCACTGACAGCCTTGCGAACTGCTCGCTGATCACTCAAGCCTTCTACCACAACCAACGTGTCAATCCAAGCTTCGTCAGCCACACAAGCACGTCTGACATTTTCCCCATTGTTGCATGTTGCGCTGCCACATCGGATGCGAGGGTACGCAGAAGGTTGACAAGACTTGTGCAGACATAGAGGGCTGGCACCACACGTCGGGTGTGACTGCGTTGCAGATAAGAGAAGCGTATATTTCAAATTGCTGTGATGATTGCCGAATGCACGGACACCATAGTGACTGGTCGACAATGGTCGGGTAGCGCGGGGCGGCAGCTGGAAACATGTGCTCATGCGCTGTTGACCCCTCAGTTGAAGAGAAAAATGCTCGTTGCAGGTGGCTGGTCAGCTCATACAGCAGCAAGACCTAGCTTGCTGGCTCGCATAGGAGACTGCCGCCGCGAGCTGATGCTTAGCAGTGCTTGGGGAAAATGATATTCAGCGACTCGAAAATTGCAATACCCTACTGAATGGATTGCATAAATTGCGTCATCGCACAAGTGACACATGTTACATGTTGTACAGTCCACATGCAAGACTCCAAAATCAGACCATTGCGTTTGAGTGTCACTTCGGTGTCATCTCTCTGCTACAGTTTCACTTCCATAGTAGACAGGACGCCTGAGGGGAAATCTAGCAAATGTCCTGAGCACCGTACGGGCACTGGGAGTACGCGTACTTGCCAAGTTGCACAACATTCTCCCGCTAAATCATATTGATAGTGTCCTGCGGGATGCCGACTAGTTGGCTGAGTCCCGGCGCGAAAGAGCCCCTGCGGAATAATAAATACATTCCCAAGAGCCTTGAACAGTCTCCGAAGTTGTCAAATTGACCATGGACAGGCTGTCTTTGCAACAAATGAGCCATTGCAAGTTTTGCAGGTGATCACCTCAGTTCATTGGTCATGAGGAGGTTGCGCAATTGCATGATCATGAGCTTTCGCTGCAATAGCCAGGTGAACTGCCTGCCTCAAATATGTACATGTGTTGCATAGCTCAAGAGATCTGTGGTACGACAGTGGAACGTATATGTAGGTAGGGTCGTGCAGAGAAGCTGCAGGTTTGCCCTAATTTTTTTCAGGGTGCGGGACGACTTCGTGCCAGTGCGGTAGTGCTGCTGCGCATGCCAGACTGCTCTGGAGAGAGACAAAGCTTGCTACTAGTGAACATGCATATGCTTGCGTGCAGCTGCACAAACTGCCTATAACTCAGTAGCACGTCATGATGAGCTACGTCGTACCTAGCTCATCATGAGCTGGAAAGCGGTAAAATTGTCATTATCATATGCATTATCACTGTTGCCAGCTTCCTGTGCTCCTCCGTGGTTTGCCCTTAACGACTGTCTGAGGACGCTGTTTGGCCAACGTGAGGACCACAGCAAGGCCACGGGGGATCATGTGACTATCAGTAAGGGGACAAAGAGACCTTCTAAACGAAAGGTCGTAGGGTTTACGTGTTGAAGAAGAAGCGCTGCAGGCGTTTATTGTTCAACGAAGCCTTGAAGGTCACAAAACTAAATATCTCATTGTTATCTGGCGCTGGACTAGCTCTCGTCGGCAATTGGCCGCCAGAGCAATCTGAATTGTCTTTAGGCAAGAGGATTCGGGCCGCGTCGTCCCGATTGACTGAGACTGCCAAGGGCGTTGATCAGCAAAGTTGGCTGAGATGCCGGTCGGAATGATGAACCTCTTTAGCGCGACCGACCCCAAACTGGCCATCTACAACTATGCCACATCTTTCTTTGGCGGCGTGGCCCCTCTTGTGAGTGTCCCATCACCGACTGCGGGCGCGTGTGTCTGCCAGCTCCTATGCACATGTGTAAACCGACAGTTGTTTTTCAGGACTTGTACTGCAGTGACGCCGTTTGCTCCGTGCTGACGGCTGACAGCCATCAGTCTCGGCATGCAGCGTGCTGGTATTTGCATTGCTGCGTTAGGCTATATCTCCAAAACTGTTTACCGCGGGCCATGTACCTGCCGTCTGCATCAACCGGTTATGCCTCTTTTTACCGTCCCTAACAATGCTTCTGCTTTACACCAGGACCAATGGGTCGGATACGTCCTCGTCTGCTGTTTCGGATTGGTGTTCACGCTCATCACTCAAGGTATGTCAACTTGCCACGCTGATCGACCTTGTCGACCGCCGGAACTCAGGTCTGTAGGGTGCTCATCGTTGTGCCACTGGTTTGCAGCTATGATCATGGCTGATCAAAAATTTGGGTCTGGTCACAAGAACTCTGAGGACTTCCAGACCTGTGGACGTACCATCAAGACTGGACTGATTGCTGTGGGTACGCAAACTCACTTGTGTATTGCCAGCGTCAACCTACTTGTCACCTGCTGCTGTTTTTGCACATCTGCCAATGCACAGCAACACTGCTGAACAGAATTGGCTACTGCATGGACTGCCTCTGAACCTCAGTGCATCCACCAGTACCCCCCAAATCCACAATGTTCACCAATTGAGTAAAATGCCCTGTGTAAATGCAGATATTGTGAGTCACTGGACATGGGCTGCAACTCTGCTGCAAAGCTCCAACCAGGCTTACCAATACGGTGTAGCGGGACCTTTCTGGTATGCCGGTGGAGCCACAATCCAGATCATCCTCTTTGGAATCCTGGCTGTTCAAATCAAGATGAAAGCGCCCTCAGCACATACAGTCCTGGAGATTGTGCACGCCCGCTGGGGAAACACAGCTCATCTGGTCTTCTTCTTCTTCTGCTTCCTGACCAACATTATTGTGAGTGCCATGCTGATTCTAGGAGGAGCTGCTGTGATGACAGCCCTCACTGGCATGAACACTATTGCGGTAAGCTCCGAAACCACATGCGATTTCACTTGGCTGATGCAACAGCGAAAGTTGGCACGAGTTCGATTCAGTCAACCAATTGATCAGTCAATGCAGTTTTACCTCCCTGTTTCTCAACGCAGGCTCATGGCCACTGTATCTGTTGTGCTTACTAGTGCAGCATACTTTACTAGTTGAGGATGCCATTAGTGTGTATGAATCAAGATCACAATACTGTCTTGCACATGCTAATTACTCCATATGCCTGCAAGGCCTTGTGCCCGGCTTCTTCCCTTGTGACTTTGCACCTCAGCCCCCAGAGTCTGTCTGAGAGTATATATCTCCCCAACACATGACTCTGCCATGTGCACACACATTGCACTAGAAGAATGGGACTTGCACACAACCAGTCAGGCGTCCGTGTGTGCGTGCAGGCTGCGTTCTTGATCCCCATCTCAGTGTGCGTGTACACAACCACCGGAGGGCTGAAAGCCACCTTCCTATCATCATACATCCATACCGTCATCATCTATGTGGCCCTTTGCATCTTCGCCTTCACTGTGTATGCCACTGGCAGTGACTTGGGCAGCCCTAGCAAGGTGAGCACCAACTTCCCAAGCATTCTGATTACCCTAAATGCTCACTTGGGTGTGTCAATGATGTTAACTGTTTCATGGGCCTCCCAGTGCTGAGTATACTCTCAGCTGTCTGTGCAGCCTCACCCTTGCTCTTGCTGTTGCCCCTTTGCTCCTTGGCCCCTTTGCCCGTTGCCCTTGCCCTTGCTCTGGCCCCTTGGCACCCCTGCTCTGGCCCTTCGGTCTCTTGGCCCCTCTGCGCCCTTATCGCTTTGTGCCCTTGCCCTTGCTCTGATCATGGTCCAAGGCATCAGCACAACTTTGTCAATACAAGTGACAGCAGGCATTGTACAAATGAACTCAAAGTCTGGTAGCGCACCCAAAGTTTGCATGGGCCATGACCTGCTGATGTTGCATGTAGGTCTACCAACACTTGGTGGTCAAGGCTGCCTCAAAGCCTGTTGATGGCAACAGAGATGGATCCTACCTGACCTTCTTCAGTTCCAATGGACTCGTTTTTGGCATCATCAACATCATTGGTAAGCCGCACTGTTGTTTTTGACACCAGCAACATCATTGATAAGTTGCATTGTTTTTTCCGGCATCATCAGTATCATCGGTATTTAGCACTGCTTTGTTTGGGTAAACGATGCTGATGATGCGACTACATCATGGGGCTGACTGTATCAACTGAGAGATAGTATATATACGCAGTATAGCATATATATATATATATATGTGATAAATTTTGCAGTAGTTTGAAGACTGTACAGTATATATATGTACAGTCTTCAAACTACTGCAAAGTTTATCAGCATGTGATGCTTTTCAGGGGCATGCAGCCAAACACTGCAGCTGTCAATTAAGGCTGCAGTTGCGCATAACTGTCTTCTGCGAACTGCTCTGCCTGTAGGGCTGCATGACTAAGCATGTATACCTTTTCAGCATGCATGCGATAAATTCTGCTTTTCTTTTTGTTGCAGGAAACTTTGGAACTGTGTTCTGTGACCAGGCGTACTGGGTAAGCATCCCATTTATCTTACAATGCGGTATACTGATGTCCCATTTGCACATATTTGGTACATGCTCCAGTACATCTCTGTGGCTGTCTGCAAGCTCTCAGTTTGCATTTTCTGTGGCAATGCTCTGTCTGCCACTCTTCACATCCATCATGTAAGCCTTCCTTGCAGTTGCACAGTCAGTGGGCATTGTAGCTTGGAAGTATCATCGTTTGCTTGCATGTGTACGCTGCAGTAAAGCTGGTGCACCAATGCATTGATATATGAAGAACAACATTGACGTGTCGTCATGTGTACAATGCGATACAGCTGGTGCAGCAATGCTTTGAACTTTGTGCAGAAGAATGTTGACGTGTTATGATGTGTGTGCAGCAATCAGCCATTGCAGCCAGGCCTTCAGCCACCTACAAGGGGTACCTCCTGGGTGGACTCCTCTGGTGAGTCATCACTCAGTCATCACTCAGTCATCACTCAGTCATCACTCAGTCATCACTTAGTCCTCACTTTGCCCTCACTTGGTCACAAAGTTACAAAGTTGACATCTGTTGAGGCGTGGGAATGCAGTGGTGGTCGTTGCATTCACAGCTCGTGTCCGTTCTATTTTATTTGCCGATTTCCTGGTTTCACATCCAGCTCATGACTTCAGCTGTGGTTGTTGATAATGTCCATGCATGCTTTGTATGCCATAAGGGTCATGCTCTATATGCATGCCTGCATTTTGACCTGGGTATTGACGTGACAACTTCATGTGTGGTTGGTGCATCCTCACTTTCCCAAAGCCACCCCTGGCCTGCTACCATAGTCAGGCATGCAAAGCTTGTGCATGCTGTGGCTAAGCATGACTCATCTCAT
>JAABUK010010072.1_pt1 | contig 12722 bp, 17 predicted proteins | sample 5559141 | NCBI WGS metagenome assembly JAABUK01 (sample SAMN10711869, study PRJNA513367) | rock metagenome | isolation source: Antarctica rocks | place: Antarctica: Victoria Land, Pudding Butte nord | collected 2016-01-03
TGTGTCGATCATGCAGTGCGGGGTGTACCTGAAAGGGTGATTTCCAGGCCTGCAGCATCTGTATCGTTGCCCACTAGAGCATTGGCCAGGCGGAAGGCCAGGGAGTCCATGGGGCCTGAGGGGGGTACCCCAATGTGCCACAGCTTGGTCCTTCCTGGCCAGTCCTGTCAGTCAACAGCAGCTCAGTGGTGCTATATATGTGTATATGTGAGTGTATATATGTGAGACCAGTATATATATGTGTGCTGGTGTGTGTGTATATGTATACATGTGTATATGTATTGGTCAGCATGAACATTGCATATCATTTCAGGTAGATTACATCACGTTGTCTCATATCACAGCGTACTGTAGTGGTGGAAAAGCCCCGATCGGTTGGGAACAGAGTGGATCATGCACAAGTAATGGAACACTGCCTCTTGCAAGGAGACCTTCATTTGACAGAGCCTGCTGGCTTGTACTATGACACTCTAGCTTATGGCATAGTGGTTGCCGATAGGCTCAAAGTCCAAGGCTAGTTGCTGGCTGCACTGATGGTTCAAATGCTGGCTGAATTAGTGATTCACAGCACAGCACGGCACAGCACAGCACAGCACAGCACAGCACAGCACAGCACAGCACAGCACAGCACAGCACAGCACAGCACAGCACAGCACAGCACAGCACAGCTCACCTGCACAGTGGTGTTCATTCCAGGGTCTATGACCTCGATACCATGAGGAGAGAAATTCAAATCCTTGAGGAAGCTTGTTGTGGTCTCTCCAGCTGCAAAGCGTGGGTCAGCCATCACACAAGCTAAGTAGTCCTTGTTGCTGGGCACACCCATCACCTGCGCAGACAGTACTCGTGTGGCATGCCTTTCCCAGCAATCTGATTCAATTCAATTTGATTTGATATGATTGATGTCCTGGGGGCCGTAGTACCCAACCACGGGGGGTAGATGTCAACCCTGCTGCGTGTATGAATGCACATGCGCATTTGTGGCAAAGGTGGGTCATAGGTCGGCATCATCCCTCTGATCACACCATGGGGCCACGGCCATGAGGGACGGGGGGGGGGGCAGGGGGGGGGGTGTAACCATGGGTGCACTGCAGGTGAGTGGGAAAGGAGGCCAGCCTTGACACCAGCTGAGTAAACTTCTTACTGGCCCTCTCATTGGGTTCTGACACAAGACTTGGGCAGGTTTGAGCAGATGCAGCTGGGTGCCCGTCCTGATCGACATTGGCTACAAGGGCGTATCTCTAGCTGCATTTGCTCAACCATGCCCAAATCTTGTGTGTGAATACCCAATGAGAGGGCCAATATCAGACGTTTCAGACGGATATAGTGGTCTAGCCAAGCTGTAGGCTTGCACTGACAGATGGACAAATACGTAGAGTTCAACTGTGCTGTGCTGTGCTGTGCTGTGCTGTGCTGTGCTGTGCTGTGCTGTGCTGTGCTGTGCTGTGCTGTGCTGTGCTGTGCTGTGCTGTGCTGTGCTGTGCTGCAGAAGGCCGACTATCTGCACAGCTTGGACGCACCTGTGTCTCTGCAAGTGCCGCACTCATCTTCTTCGTAGCAGCTGCTCTGTCAGGTGCAAAAACCATCAGCTTTGCCAGCAGGGAGTCGTAGTGAGGGCTGATGGTCGTGCCTCGCTCAATCCAGCTGTCCACTCTGACGCCTGCAAGGTAATGCACATTCATGACACAGCACTCTTACTCCTGCAAGGTACTGTACAGTTGTGACACAGCACTCTTACGCCTGCAAGGTAATGCACAGTCGTGACACAGTACTCTTATGCCATCTGCCATCTGGCATGAAGTTTGGGCACATATGCAGCTGCACATTGCTGCATGCTTGCATGATTGCCTAGTTGTGCAGCCGGGCAGCAATCATTCTGAAGATGATAGCGAGACAAGACTGCTCATCGGACTGATGACCTAAAAACCTAAAAACCCTAGAACCTAAACCTTGAACCCTAAACAGCTCACCAGTCTCAGAGCTGCATTCTGGCCACTCAACTAGGCCCAGGGTTCCGGCTGAAGGAGCAAAGTCCCTGAAAGGGTCTTCAGCATTGATCCTGACTTCGATTGCATGGCCTTTGTGGCTTGGCTTGAAGTCAACAAGGCTGTCTGCCTGCAACACACACTTGGAAAAGATTACCTGGGCAGCTTGGTACAATACTTGGCTTCTTAATTGAATTGACATCAAAAGGTGTGGCCCTCTTTCTCCACTTTTTCATCTTCAGATGAGATTGATGCTACAGACCATGGCATATTATCAGCTGCATGACTGATGCAGGAAGATGTTTCATGACATGAGAGCTTGGCAACTACAGGTTGCAAGACACTGTGCTTTGCGCTATCACACCTGTTTTGCGCAAGATCTGATTCGAATGCTGGATTGTTTACGATATGCATTTGAGCATCAGCATGTTTTGTTCAAAGCATACAGCAGGTTGTGTGGGGTTACCTTGAAGCCTGGGCATTGTAGCTTGAGTTGCCAGGCAACTAAATCCACCCTGTTCACCATCTCTGTTATGCCATGCTCCACCTGCAAGACAGTAAATAAGAAAAGTTCTACGCTTTTCAGCGATGATAACGGGAGCCTCCTAAGGCGACAGCCCAGAGCTCCTGCAAAACTGTACACTGCTGATCGAAACCTAATGCGTGCTACCATAATGCATACAGCAACGCTATGACACTGCTGTAGCATGCAAAGTCTGGAAAGGAAAGTCTCAGCGTCCATAGCAGGGTCACAGCACCTCGGCATGCACAGCAGGGTCTCAGCATTGCAGCATGCATAGCAGGGTCTCAGCATCTCAGCATGCATAGCAGGGTACCAGTACCTCAGCATGCATAGCAGGGTCTCAGCATCCAAATATTTGTGCAAACGACAAAACATGTGCGCACCAGACAGCGGCCCATGCAAAAGGTCATTGACAAAACAGGAACAAAAGCCGCTGCTATGTGCCACATGTACGTCATGTGTGCAACTCTATGTCTGACGCAACATGCGCACATTGCATGTGACAGCAGCTCCTGGGCAGCCCGGTATAACGCTTGGCATCTCATTAATTTGATACTGAAAGGTGTAGTCTTTTCCTTTCTTGTTTTCCCTTTTCATGTGACAGCACCTAACCTGCAGACGCGTGTTGACTTCCAGAAAGTAAAACTTGGCAGTGTCATCGTCTACCAGAAACTCTACTGTGCCAGCAGACCGGTACTTGGCGGCAGCCCCCAGCCTGTGTGCTGCTGCTGCCAACTCCTGCCTCAACTCTGATCCCATCTTATCTGCAGCAGACATGTGACACTCACAATACATCATCCAGCATGTGAATGCAAGCAAAGACATGAGTGCTGCTGAAAGCAGTCAGTACTTCACTATGTTACGTAACACGACGATTGACACTTGTTGATTTGACTGGCAAGCTACTGTCCCTCTGCAGTTGCTGCTCAGCTCTGCTGCTGTTGATTGGTTGGTTCCCGGTCTGCAGAAGCACCTGAATGCAGCGCTGTGTTCCTGTTTTGCATGTTGGACTGATGACCTGATCCTGGTCGTACTTGCTCTGGCCGGCATAAACTTTGTTCAGCTTGATTTGTATCACATCAACACACACTATTGTTGGGCCCTAGAGTGAACAAATGTGTTTGGTCAAGAGGTGGGTGGGTGGGTGGGTGGGTGGGTGGGTGAGTGAGCAGTAAGTGAGTGAGTGAGTAATTTTACCTACATACGGCGAAGGGGTTTCTTCCACAATCTTCTGATGCCGCCGCTGTATTGAGCATTCCCTCTCAACAAAAGTCACCATGTTACCTTCGCCATCCCCAAACATCTGCACCTCAATGTGGCGTGCACGCTGGACATACTTCTCAACAAATACGCCAGCATCTCCAAAGTTGGCCTTGCCCTGCCTGTACAGTCATACAGCAGACTGAAGCCCATGTGAATGTGACATGCAGCGGATACTGCTGGAAAAGCGTGAGCTTTTGCATTGCAGCTTCATGCTTGTAGAGTTTGGTGCCTAAGCACAGCAGACAATGCAAGTCACTGCCTAGCAAAGCTCAATACCGCATAGCTGGTGCTACGCGGGTGTAAACTTGAGAAGCATTTCAAACAATAAACATACTTTGTGAGGTACAAACAACTGTGGCAACCTTTGACCTGACGCAGCTGTATGCTCAAGCACACGCCCAGCGCCTGTTGTGTCTGGCAGTCAAGTTCGCGAGAACAACATAGTAACAGTACAATAGTACAGTACAGTGATGCATCAGTACAGATGCACAACGATAAGGCAATGGCAGACTTAGAGCCATGGCCAACTTTGCAGCTCCTATATCACATGTAATGAGCTTTTTGACATCCTTGAGTATTCCTTCCTGCTGATAGCCTGACTAGATCACGGGCGAGGGCAGATTGTCCTTGATAGACTGATCACAACTGCAAACTCTGCAGCTCGAGTAGAGTCATCACAAGCAGTTGAACAATGGTTTCAGCGCTGATGCACATTGAAGACAAAGATGCAATGCGAGCTGCGTCTACAATCCTGCAAACAGCCCCCATGCGGTCCCATACATGCAGTCCCACACATGCAGTCCCACACATGCAATCTCATACATGCAGTCCCATACATGCAGTCCCACACATGCAGTGCCACACATGCAATCCCACAGATGTCGTCCCATACATGCAGTCCCATACATGCAGTCTATACATGCAGTCCCAGACATGCAGCCCCGTACATGCAGTCCCACACATGCATTCCCACACATGCAGTCCCACACATGCAGTCCCATAGATGCAGTCCCATACGTGCAGTCCCATACTTGCAGGTCACACCTGCCAGCAGTCTCAAAATTCTTGACCAGATCATCCTTGGAATGGCAGATGTAGATGCCAATGCCTCCACCCCCCCCTGTTGCCTTCAGCAACACTGGGTACCCCACCTGGGAGGAGCCATCACAAGTGGGGTCAATTGAAGTCAAGACAGGCAGGTGCAGCAGAGTTGAAGAATGCAACCCAGGTGCATGGCCAATTCAAAATGCAAGCTTGGAGTGGTTGGGGTCGGTTGGGGGTGGAACTTAGGGTGGTTGTTTGGTAGGTGACATGCATCTTGAGCTGTGTAGCAATGCAGCTCCAAGATTGCAGAGAGGCATGCTTGGCACTGTGCAAGCAAAAGGAGACATGTATGCAGGCAAACGCGCTGCTGCTCTGCATGCATGCATGTGTCTGTGACACTCAGCATGCATCAGTGCAATAAATGTACAGATGACATCGATGCGGGTATGTATGCATGCATGCATGTGTCTGTGGCACTCAGCATGCATCAGTGCAATAAATGTACAGATGACATCGATGCGGGTATGTATGCATGCATGCATGTGTCTGTGGCACTCAGCATGCATCAGTGCAGTAAATGCACAGTTGACATCAGTGCAAGTATGCATGCATGCTAGGATGCACATGAAGGCATGAATGATGATACCTTATCAGCTTGAGCCTGAGCTTCTTCCACTGAGCTCAGCAGGCTGCTACCTACACTGAACAATAAAATGAATGCACCAGCAGTTTCGTGTCACCTAGATCCACAATGGTTGCAGATGACATGTTGTATTGACACCAATGCTTTGCATGAGGCAATGTGGTTATTCTGATTACTCATATGTTTTGTGCAGCATGACTATGTGGAACATGCCGTGAGCCTCACAAAGTATCCGCATGGAAGCAAGTCATGTGCCTTTCATTATGTTGTAAATCCTAAGTCAAGGCACAGCATGCAACAATTGCATTGTGGTTGTGTTGGAGCTTGCTTGCCTGCCAAGATTGGTACTTTAGCGTTTTCAGCAAAAGCTCGGGCATCATGCTTTCGGCTGAACAGCCGCATAGTGTCTGACTTGGGACCCAAGAAAGCAATGCCAGCTCCTTCACACATGTCCACAAACTCAGCGCTTTCACTGAGGAAACCATAGCCTGGATGCACAGCATTGCACCTACAAGCAAAGCATCAGATGTCAATGTCATGAGACAGTGAAACCAATGCTGGCAACGAGAAGATGCTGACATGGTGCACTCTGCATTACATTGTAGGGAACGGAGATTCAATGCATGTAGCTGATGCCCCGTATGCTATGTAGCAAACACTGCATGACGGGGTGTGCTGCAGGCAGTTCAGCAACTGCGATTGGTAGACAGCTGGTTTGGCTATTGTGACCCAGGGATCTGCAGAGCCTGTCCTCAGGCATACTTGGTTGTTTTGGCCACCTCCAGGAGCTTCTGAGCGTTAGTATATTCTTTCGGAGAAGAGCCAAGGCAGACAGCCTCATCGCCGTCTTTCACGTGGAGGGAAAGGGCGTCTGGCTCGGTGAAGACCACAACCGTCGGGATTCCGAGGGCCTTGGCTGACCGAATGACCCGACGCGTGATCTCGCCTCTGTTAGCTATCAACAGCTTGGGCTTTGGCGCTGAGCCTGCATGCAGTCGGCTTGCCGTGTCCGTTATTGACGCAAGATTGTGCCCCTTATGCTGGGATTTCTCGCCCTTGTCAACCTTTTCTTGCTGGGGGTGTTGCCACAAAAGGTGGAGCAACGTTTCAAGGCATAGAGAGTTCAAAATTTTGTTCTGTTGTTTGCAAGCAAGCTTGGCGACGGGACTATTGGGGCAGTGCATGCCAGCACTGGCAGGTAAGGTGGCTTGTTTTGAGCAAGCTAAGGCAGCGGACATGGTTCAAATCAAAGCATCACCGTTCGGTTCTGCCATGTTACTTCACGGGATTGTACGAGTGCGTCCGGCACAGCCCGCACGATCCGTTGCGGGTGATTTACACCAGGGCGGATTCCCGACCGGATACAGGGAGGTATCGTCAACTTGATGACAAACGCACGGATGACCAGCAAATTTGTGTTTCGTCGCGACTCTTACATAGGGTCGACTGGCCAGACATCTCGTTGCGCCAGTGCACCTCTCGAGTCAAAGGGGCTCCCATGTGACATCCCAAATTTACGTGAAGATCAACTGTGATGAGTAAACGTCAAAGCACGTGAACAATACCTTATCGAAGCCAGATCTTGAAGACCAGGAAGCATTTCTGCCGATGTGCTAAGACAACAGACACAAAAAGCAGGTGTCAATAGTGATGCACAGTACTATGCCTGTGGCAAGGCATGCCAGGCAACTGCAAGACAAGGGTTGGACCAGAATCCAGATTGGGTCTTTGAACGAGAAATCGTCATCTGTAAGCTCTGTGAGGTACCTGTTTACAGAGTTGAACCGGTTTAGACTATGGAGATTTATCTGAATCAAAGAGCAATAAGGATGCATTAATTTGAGAAGGTAACATCCTTTCAATGCATCGTCCTCTGCGCGAACCTCAACTTCCCATCCTTCCAATCGGCAGGCCAACTTGGGTGAATCTGCGTTAAAAACGTGTTTAAAAGCTTTAAAGGACTTCTATTGGTCCACGACCTCATAAAAACTTCCTTTGACCGAGGTGGAACATGCTTGAGACTTCTGCATTGGTGATTGTTCAGAATTTGTGACCAGCCTGTCCTCAGGTGTGTCCACTTCTGTCTGTGAACAGTCTTGCAAGGCTCTGTTTTCTGGCTATGCTGGCTTGAGTGAGTCAGCTCATGTCAAACAAATGCTGAGACCGTCGTGCAGAGACCTTTTGGCAACCGGGCTGCCCATGTCAGGTTTCTCTTGGATACCACAGGCAAGGTCTGCATCCTGCTCCTTACAAGCCTCCGATGCTGGTGTTTGGTGTTGCACTGCGACAGCTCTGTTGGGCGACGCTGCCAGTGGTGCTGTGGGACACAGCGAGACTGCACATCCTGTGTTGAGGTAAGGACTGGCAACAACAGGGAATGTGTTAGCCTGGGCAGCTTGCCTGTGCACTTTGCCAGTAGCATCAGCCTGTGCTGGATCACTCTCCAGAAGTTTTGCTGTATCTGCAGGTATCCATGCATCAGTCTGGGTAGCAACTGATGTCACACATGCAAGCACCTGCTTGTTGAGTGGCTGCTGCTGCTGCTGTGATCCCAGAGGGTGTGCCTCTGACTGCAGTGCCTGACCAGCCTTTGATGCCATGGTCTTCCTCTTCTTGACTCTGGCCTGCTGACCTGCTGCATCTGCATGTGACTCTTGCAGTGCAGTTTTGGCTCGACCTTTTGGTTTTGCATGTGCGTGACCTTGGACAGCTTGTTGCCGGTTTGCAGTCAGCTGCTGCACAGCCTTGTGAGTTTGCTGTTGCTGGGCAGCAGGTGGCTTTGGCTTCACAACAGCTGGTGTGTCACACAGGGCTGGACCTAATTGTGAGGTCTGTTGCAGACCTGCTGCCTGACAAGTCAGCAGAGGCAAACTTGTGGTTAGCACTGCAGCCGGGTGTGGGGCAACAGCTGATGGCTGCTGTGGCTGTTGAGCAGCCTGAATCACACCAGCACACTCATCCTGACCCACAGGTCAGCGCAGCAAGTTGCGCGTGCACATATCTGTCAATCAAATATTCAAAGCAAAATGTGAAGCCTAAGGAGGAAGCCTCACAGCTTGTCAACTTGCAGGACCCAAGTGCGACAGGCAAGGCTTTTGATGAAGCATTTGAATGGCTGACGCAAGGCTTTACATCTCCACTACACAACAGCAACAGCAACATTTCAAACATACACAGTAAGTTCCTGTTTTGACATGAGCTGTAACATGATCTGTGCATAGGGCAGGTGTCCATTGTGACCCAAAGATGCTAGCCGAATATCTAATATCACAAACCATTGACACTGTTGTCCTTGAATACATCTCATGGTATAATCAGCGCTGACACACCCCACACGCTAGTAGTCGGGACAGTAAGACATTACTGATGAGATGTTCACTTGCAGGACGGTACTATGCTGAGCTGAACTCAAGCCATGCGCAGACGTGTGATCATGTGGTGCGCAGCATGTCAAGCAAAATCACCATGGTCAGCATTGAAGAGACACAAGCGAAAGAAGGGCACTGTCCTGAAAATACGTAGACGCAGGAAGCAGCAGAGAAGGCATGAGCAGCCCTTGCATCTTACAAGGCACTGCCCCTGAAGTCACAGAAGCACATACCTGTGGGCTTTGACTGTGCAATGATGTTCTCAGCATGAATGGGATTCTGGATGCCACAGGCAAGAATGCTTGTCATTGAAGCATTCCCAAGTTGAAAGGTACAAGTGACCTCGTGTGCCCACAGGTCATCTGTATACTTGACGTAGGTTGGATTGATCTTGCTAAGGTACTGCTCAAGCTCACGTTTGGAACTGAAGAAGGTCATTATTCCTGTATCAACATCAGGTATCCTTGCAACTTTGTGTCGCAAGTGTAGAAAATGTGTCAGTGACACAAGCTGTGCAAAGACGCGTTGGACTTGCAGCATATGTGCGTGTAACTTTTTGCTGCTGCAAATAGACGCATGTGGTCCGGGTCAAAAGTTGATGCATCTGTACACACCTGTAGGAAACCTCACGGGTTCAGCAAATGGGGCATCATGCTGCAGCTGCTGTGGCTCAGAACAACCAAGACCCAAAGACAGGAAGTTTGCCAACCGAACAGGCTGAAATTGGTCCGTGGTCCTAACCGATCGGGCACTCAGGCCAAGACAAAGAGCAAGACACAGCTGCAGACCTAAGTACGGTGCATGCGAAAGCTGCGCTGGGCAACAAAAGACGGTGTTGGCGTAAAGTTTGGTCAGCTGCAGCAAGCATGAACTCCGCAAAGACGACGCAATGTGTGCTCCGTGGGCCATGATGAGTCATGATTTATGACATGCCGAGGGCTGCAGGCCTTTCACTGCTTGCACCTGGCCATTGCACATTAAAGGTTGCCAATGTCGTGCCCCGGGCTTTGCGAGGCATTGCATTCTGAGTTGCACAGTGCACCATTCTGCCCCAGCCACAATTCGCATTTGTTAAAAAACTGCACGCAGTGGTCTGAGCTGATGTTTTGACTTGCCGCTGTGACCACGGAGTGGCCGTACGACAACTCGTCGTTCTGCCGCTATGGCACACTTCTGTCTGTGACACACGGCACAAACAGGCAGTCGCAGTGGTGCACAATCGCGACTCGTTCAACGAGCAATAGCACCCAAAATAGCCAGGACGGGTGACGAAATTGCTGGGGTTGGCAGTGACTAGGCCTCCTGGTCTGGTACGGTGCTGTAGCAGGCATGGGGTCGGTATGTGGAAAGCCCAAGTTGAAGCACACAGATTCACCAGTACAAATACGCACTGGTCCAGTAGCAAAGGCACCGATGACGCAACTTCCTCCTGGGTGAGAGCTGACATCTCTCTCCACATCAACCCACTAACATTGAAAGCTGTGCATGTTGTGTTCTGCAACGTACTCTCCAGCATCCTGAGCTTGCTTGCTCAGGTAGCAACATTGCTGCAGGGCAAAGCTGCGCAAGGACGCCAAAGTCAGGGATGTATACAAGTTTGGCAAAACATTAGGCACAGGAGGTATGCTTGTTGGAGTTACAAATAATAGCTGATTGGTGACCAGCAATGTGCTCAGACTAGCTCATTCTACATGCTTTGCATTGCAGTGCATCACACCTGATACTGGTCAAATAGTGGTCAACTGCACTGTCCTGATTGATTCAATTTGTGCAGTTTATACACTGGTTCAATTGTTCCACTCATAGTTTCAGTTAGGTCGAGCTGCTGCTCCACACCATTGCACACGTCTAGGTTATCATGGCCAACACACTGTACACAGCCGAATCATCAATGCCTCTTGATCTTCAGGCTTTGCGGTTGTGAAGCTTGCGATGGACAGACACACTGGTGAGGAGTATGCTGTCAAGATCATGGCGCTACCTGAACCCCACGCTAAGGCTGGTGACAACGAAAACACCAGGTATTCAGCATGTGCTGTTCCCTCTTCCCTCTGTTATTCTGTCTTTATACAGTCAGTTGATGACATACTGCCCCTCTGTCTTTTCATCCTTTGATGACCCTCTGTCTTCATACAGTCAGTGTGATGCTGTGTAAAGGCTTTTGTGAGCAAATGCTATGCTTGCAATTCATTTGCACCTTTAAAGCTACAGGATACCAATGTACAACCCAACTGCCAGATTTGGCAACTGTGCTTGATCTGATGACAGCAAAACTTGCCAGCATGCAAATTGGCTTTATGCTCCAATAACTGCCATCCTGCATGCCAACTCAACCCGTAATCTTGCTCGATACTGCACTTACATGCATCTGTGCATTCGTCTGCATGTGGCCTCCCACATGATGCATGTGCTGTTGCCAGAAGTGCAAAGTTGCCTAAACAGTGTTGGAAATCAGCTCATGTGACATTGCAACCCTCAATGCGTGCAGAACAGGCTGCACGCTGGGGGCGATTGCTGCATGCTTGCTGCATTCATTGGTACATCCGGGGTGCATGAGACAGGCTGCTCTGAAGAGACAAGACTTCCCTCACATGTACATAGCTCATCATGAACCAGAAAGCAGTTGAATCATTATTCTTAGCATTAGTACTCATAGCATCATTATTCTTCCTCTTCTTCTTCTTCTTCTTCTTCTTCTATTGTTCTATTTTTACTATGATCATTACTATTCTGAGCATTATGATTGTAAGCATGATTGATGCATGCTGCTGACAGGGAGGACATCTTCAGAAAGATCAACTTTCTATCATTACTATCATCCTTATTCTAAGCATACTTATTCTTAGCATTATTGGTGCATGCTGGTGACAGGGAGGACATCTTCAAGGAGATCGACATCCTGGTGGGCATGAACCATGAGAACGTCATCTTCTTCTTTCATTCTATCATCACTATTATCATATCTTAAGCATTATGACTCTCAGCATGATTGGTGCATGCTGGTGATAGGGAGGACATCTTCAAGGAGATTGACATCCTGGTGGGCATGAACCATGAGAACGTCATCTTCCTGAAAGAATACTTTGAGGAAGGCAACAAGGTGTACCTCATCACAGAGCTGCTGACAGGCGGCGAGCTCCTGGATGCAGTCCTGGAAAGAGGCTCCTACAATGAGGCAGATGCGCGGCTGTCCTTTGTGCAGCTGCTCAGGGGCATTGAGTACTTGCATAGCAAGTAAGGGTTTCTTTGGTCTGCCCTATGGCTTGCTTGTCTTATGCCTGTGTGGTACTCTGCAGCGTGTGCCTTGACAAATATGCGACCTGGCCGTGTCTGGTATCTCTCCTGTGCCTATCTTGTGCCTGGCGTGCCTTGTGCTTTGCCTACCAAACATGCCACTCGAAATGTAGCATCGGCTGCAGGAGCATGGCCTAGCACAGCATGACACAGCACAGCATGGCACATCACAGCACAGCATGACACACATGGCACAGCACAGCATGGCACAGCACGGCACAGCACAGCAGGGCATAGCACAGTGAGTGTGGCGCTGCAGAGATGTGTTCTCAATTCGGTCAAAAGCCATTCTGTTCTCGGTGAAGGTGCATCTAGGCAAACCAAGCAGGATGTCATGCAGGCACGGTTCTTATCATGTCTCATTTGTGTCTGGTGCAGAGGTGTTGTGCACCGAGATCTGAAGCTGGAGAACCTGCTGCTGGCCACTCCCAACGACATTCACAAGGTCAAGATTGCAGACTTTGGCCTGGCCAAGAAGGCTGCAGAGTCTGCCATGGCCACCATCTGTGGAACTCCCCAGTATGTAGCGCCAGAAGTCATCCAGGTCAGAATCCTGAACAAACTCTGAATTCCTTCTATTTTTGTGTTGAATTAGACCAGCT
>JAABUK010010073.1_pt1 | contig 12722 bp, 13 predicted proteins | sample 5559141 | NCBI WGS metagenome assembly JAABUK01 (sample SAMN10711869, study PRJNA513367) | rock metagenome | isolation source: Antarctica rocks | place: Antarctica: Victoria Land, Pudding Butte nord | collected 2016-01-03
TATAAGAGAAGGGCACAGGGAGAGCGGTATAGGAGAAAACACAGGAATAGGGTGTAGAAGAAGAGGTAGAAGAGCTGGAAATGGGAGGGGGGGAAATGCGGCACAACAGCTGAGGGGCTCAGCAACTGAGCCCAAGACGCATGAGCTGTGACAGCTAAGTGCATGCATGATCAGAAATACTACCCTCAAAGTGGGCAAAGGGCAAGACAAGGCTGACACTGTCGTCCAGATGCATGCATACTGTTGTGGGGTTGAAGGTCAGACAGGGATCAAGCAAGGCAGAGGGGTACAAGCATGCTGTACATACCCTGAGCGCCAGCTTGACTTGCCACAAATGTGTTGCCTTGGCTGACCAGCTGGTTGTCACCAGACATATACACCGCACCACCAGCATTGCCAGCTACATTGCCCACAAACGAGCTGTTTGCCAGATTGACCAACGACCCCATCTGACGCCCCAGCTTGTACACATCTGACGCGTAGATGTACGCGTCACGCCACTGTGGTATGACCGTCGCAGCGATGTAGGTCTCACTGGAAGCTGTGGCGTAGATGGCACCCCCTTCAGAAGCTGAACAGTCTGTGAAGGTACATCCGTTGGTGATAACAGCACTGCCATTTGCAACAGCTACTGCACCACCATACAAGGGCGTGCTGCTATCTTGGAAGGACACGTTGCTGAGCTGCACGCTGTACCCTTGCAATACGCTGAGCGCTCCTCCACCTAAAAGGGCCGAGTTCCCATCGAAGCTGGTGTTGCTGATGACGCAGAAGGCAGCGGTGAGACCACAGAAGGAGTAGGAAGCATAGGGCAGGCTGTCTAGGTAGCTTGCATTGTACTTGCCGTAGTCAACGTTACTGCCGCTGGTATGGCAGGAGACTGTGTGACCAGCACCTGCTAGCTGAACTGCGCCGCCACTGTTTGCTGTGTTGTCTGAGAAGGTACATCCTGCAGTGGAGAGAGTGAGTGAGTGAGTGAGTGAGTGAGTGAGTGAGTGAGTGAGTGAGTGAGTGAGTGAGTGAGTGAGTGAGTGAGTGAGTGAGTGAGTGAGTGAGCGAGCTAGAAATTCAGTCAAGCAAGTGGGCAGGTGGGTGAGTGCTTCAGTGAGTGAGCGAGTGGCTGCAACTGGTCTGCAAACATTGTCATCATGTATTAGCATCACATATTGTCATCACATTCTTGTACATCAACAGCAGCTCACTGACCTGTGATGCTGACAAGCCCAGCACTGCATGAAGATGTTATCAAAGCATCGCTGTTGATGCTGATGGCTCCCCCTGCTCCTCTTCCTGCCTTGAAGTCAGTGATGTTGACTCTGCTGGCGGTGTTCCCTGAAAAGGTGGATGAAGTGATGTTGAGGACATTGAAACTGGCAGCATAGACAGCGCCCCCTCCCTGCCCCAGGGTCGGGTCTGGGGTGGTCCCTGCAGGCACAGCCAATTTGGCAATCAAATTGATGAACTCTGGCATAGCTTGCTTGCTTGTACAGTTGCTGTGTTTATCGTGAGGGATAGGACATCTGATTGTGATGATGTATGCTTCACGGTGTCATGCAAGGCTTTTTTCTGACGAAATGACATCAGACAGTGTGCGTTTATTGATGTTTGGCCAGCAAGAACGAGTTAGGACACAGTCAGAGAAGTGCATCCAACTGAACAACACACTCTCCAGTGCAGGTAACACAAGAACAGTGAAAGACAGCAGTGCAGGCAATGCATGTGCCCACCACTGTAACCTCCCAAGAGGTGGTTAGATGCCAGATCATTGATGCCGTACAGGCTGTCAATCCCAGGGACTCCTCCAACAGCCCCACACCACAGACTGGGGACAGCATCTTCACTGGGACGAGCACCAGCTGCCATGGCAGTTGCATCCACAACATACAGATTAGCTGCTGTGGCTGCGTTGCCTGTGAAGCTGCTACCGGTGGCATGCAGGGAAGAATTGCCATACAGCAACACCCCCCCACCCCCCCGGTCACCCATGGCCTGGTTACCATTGAATGCTACCCCCTCCAAGTACAATGCGCTGTCTGAGTTGACCAGCACTGCGCCAGCTAAGCAGCTGCCTGCATTGTTGCTGAGCTGCGTGCCTTGATCCATCATGACCAAGCTGCCGTTCATGATCATGATTGCACCCCCAACGCGACCCGTGAGGGATTCAAAGGTGCTGTTGCTGATAGTGACAGCTGAGCCAGACATGATGACTATACCTCCAAAGTCAAAGTGCTGGTTGCCGCTGAAAGCGCTGTCCACAATATGCACTGTGGAGTTGCTGATGATCAGTGGGGCTGATTGATTCACAAGTGCCCCTGTGGGCCCTCTGACCAGGACACTCTGCAGCTGAGTCAGCACTGAGCTGGTGAGGGTGAGAGCTGTCTGATTGGCTATGACAAACCGCCCAGCAAGATTGTTTGCGGCTGCGTCCTGCTGGACCGCCCCTGCATTTGCAACTCACGGAGTGACCTCAGACACAGCAGGTATGCTGTGTCCCACACGCGCAACAGTTTCAGGCATGCCTGTCAATGTGAACACATGAGAAGAAAAGCAACCCAGAAAACCAGCACCTTGGGGAGATATTAACAGCAATTGGCATATCCTAGACGTCAACAGCAATTGGGATACCATAGACATCAACAGCAATAAGTGACTCTATACAACAACAGCAGTTGAGTAACAAGCATGATCAAGTGAATGTGTGCTGAGCATATTTTCAAGGCATGCTTGTATAGAAGAGCACCTGAGGGACAGCCTGTAGATGTGATACTCCCATCAGCTGCAATGGTCACTTGGCAGTCCTGTGCATCCCCCAGGGCCAACGCAGACGTGATGTCACTGTCCTGACAGCCAGCATCTAAGCAAGACAGGGCGGGAGTAGTGGTGCCAAAGGTCCTGACCCCGACCAGACGCGCCCTGATGGGCTCACACATGCCCTGGTTGCCTGGCCTCAAGTACTTCAACACGCTAGACCTGTTGTTGGCCCAAGACAGCGGGATGCCTCCGGTCAAGCTGTTGCCCTGAAGGTAGATGGTCCCAAGCTGAGGCAAGGCATTGGAACCTGCCCAAGAGTCTGGCAGCTGCCCGGTGAAGTTGTTGTTGTTCGCTTGGAGGATCTGTAGATCAGGCAGGGATCCCGGCTGCCCCCAGGCGGCTGACAGAGTGCCTGTCAAGTTGTTGCTGGCCAGGTTGAGCTTCTGAAGCTGGGAGAAGCTGCCTACTGTGCCCCAGGAGGGAGGGAGCTGACTGCTGAGCTGATTGCTGTCCAGCTCAAGATCTGTCAGGTTGCGCGTGCCTGAAGAAGTGCCCCATTCGCTTGGCAAAACTCCGGTCAGCTGATTGCTGCTGAGAGTCAGCGAGGTGAGATAGTTGAAGCTCGCACCCCAAGCTGCTGTCAAGGAGCCTGTGATGTTGCATAAAGCAAGATTGAGGGACGTCAAGTTTGCCATGCCTGGCTGCCCGGACTGAAAGGGGAGGTCCCTAGTTGTGTTCTTGTTGAATGCACCATTCAGGTCGAGTGTGGCAAGGCTGGGAAATGACTCGCTCTGCATCCAGGCATCTGGCACATTGCCTGAGATGTTGTTGTGACTCAAGTCCAGCTGCTGAAGGGAGGGGAAAGAGGTTGACCAGGCATCAGGTAAAGAGCCAAAAATTTGGCCATTGCTCAGCTGCAGCAGCTCGAGGGCATCAAGCTGATCCAGGTAGTCTGGGAACTCCCCTGTGATGCCGTAATTGAGCAACTCAACCTTTGTGATGCGCTGCTGGCTGTTGCAGGTCACACCTTGCCACCCTAAGGTACAGGGACTGCCAGGGCGCGACAGCCAGATCGTATAGTTGGTTTGGACGGCGAACTGCTGCAGAGCAGCAGCATCGGTGGTGGTGTTGCCCGCCGAGACCAAAACTGGACGGCTTACGGACAGCAAACACACTGTGAGCAGAAGTCGAGCGGCGACACAAGCCCTCTCGCTTAGCCCAGTCGGCCACGCAGTATGCTTCCCCATTGCATATCAAGATGTCAGCATCGACGCCTATACGCTGGGCTCGCTGCTCAAAGCTCTGCTCAAAGCAAGAAGAAACTGCACGTAGCGATGATCATGAGGCAACGTCAACTGGTCGTGACTAATCGGTCAACGCTGGTTCCCATCCTCTACTTTTTGGCATGCAGAGCTGCTGCAGTGTCGGCAGATTGCTGCAGATACTCGAATAGTCAAATTCTGAGCTGAAACAAGCAGCGTGTGCCATGCAGTCAATCGGATGCTCCAATGTCCTTTCTGGGCTGGATTGCATGAGGTGCACACAAAGATCTTTCACTTCCTGGCGACCGTCTGCGATACCCCATCTTCAGCAATGCAGACGCAGCTTGCGACCTCGGAAACAGCGTTTCGCACAGCCTCAGGTACGTGCCGCCTCCGTGTGGTAATGTGCCATCTACTTGCAAAGCTTGCGTGCCAGCACAAACTCATGTATCAAGTTGCAGCAAGGAAGCCACTGAACAGACTCGAACTGCGTCGTAGGCCAATCTTGATTCTGGAACAACCCTTGCAGTGACGCAGCAGTGCGGATCCTTCAGTAAGTCGTGGGGAGGTCTCTTCTGACACCAGTCTATATGCTGTCAAAGGTCTCAACTCTACCTTACGTATTGCAGTCTTCACCATTCTTGGCGAGGCAGCTTTCACCAGGAGTCAGTTGCCAGACGGAGCAAAAGGCAGACCGTCAATCATACCAACAGTTGGCGCTGCAGCTGCATTTGCTGCGGTATGATGCCTCACCTTGGCATTGCAAGTGGCACTGGAATCATCTCCTTCTGTTGTAGCACCAGTCTTCACCCAAACTCATGGCCCTTGCTCATGCTTTGCAATTTGCAACAGGCAGTTGCATGTCAGCATTGCTCGTGCCGTGACACAGCATGGTATCAGTGCAGCATGTGATCTGACACACAAGGTGGCTGTCTGCAGACAGTAGGGCTGCTCAATGCAACTGGCCCAGATGGCGCTAAGGCTGGGCTAGCCTTGGGCACACTCACATCCCTAGCTCTTATAGTACTATATGCCAAACGTGCTGTAGACACAGGTGAGCTTTACCTGTAGCATCTACACACAAGACCTTTTGACAATCAGATTAGCTTGAACACCAAACATTGGATTGCAGTCAAGCTTGCAGTCAAGCAACACTGACATGACATGCATACTGCTGCATGTCTGCGGTGAGTCGTGGCTTCTGCAATCGCACTGTGAGTCTCATGATCATGAGCAGTTTGATCTCTTAGGGTGCTGAACTCCTAAAGACATTCTGCTGCACAACTAGCTACAGTCATGCCTTACCAGCATCTGTACTAACAAAGCTATACATTTGTGTTTGCAGAGGGTGACCCAGCTGCATGGCCCGGCCCAAAGGCATGGCCAGCATCCTTGATTCTTGTCAGCTTCTTTTCCGTCAACATCTGCTTTGGGGCGTTGCTGAAGGCTCTTGATCCTGTTGTGCTAGACAATGTTCCACCGCTGAACTGGTTGTCTCTTCTGGACTTTTGAGTATGTAACTGCCAGGTAAACAAGAGCAACAGTGCAAAGCCTGACAGGCTGATGCAGCCCAATGACATAGCATGGCAGCACCTCCTGATCCCTGGCATGCTGTTACCACTGATTGCATTACTGAACTCGCAAAGTCTGCAGCTAAGCTTAATGCTACTGCAGTGTTTGTGGATGAAGTGACTAAATATGTCATACATTTCATTTTATGACTTACAGTCTGGGGTGTGGAGCCAGTAGTGACTCATCAGACATCCTGGCTTGAAAGCACAGCTCATACTATTACCTTGTGACAGGGAAAGCTCAGGTTTTCGTGAGGTCTATAATATTATATAAATGGACATTGTGGCTTGCGTACATATACACATACTGTCTGACATGGTGATTGGAAATCATGAGCCTCATCAATAACTGCATCACCATACACCTGCAGACGAAATGAGCCCAACGCAGCTGCATCAACCAGATTTTACACCAAGCTAAGCATGAGCTAACGTTAGCTCATGTGTTAACACAGCCATGTATGGCAAGTCACAACCAGCTCTTGCCATATTCGACTAAAAATTCTTGTTCATCTGTCCAGCTTTTGAAAGGCACATGCAATTGCAAGCTTGGGTTGATTGAGCCGTTCTGTGGGATACATGGACTCTCGTTCTACCATTCGCTGGCTGGTGTTGTGGTGTACTTGTGGTGTACTGGATTGCATCTTCAGATGCTCTTGTGAGGGCATGTTTGAGCCTTCTGTGAGCACAGGTCGAGCTTGAACACAGCATGGGTCTTGGATTTGGTCTGGACCATATTGGTTACATACGAAGTCAGTCTTCAAATGACCAGTCAGCAACCTTAGCAATGTCTATGCCTGACTCTAGCAGCTGCACCATCTCAATCTTGACAGACAATATGCACTTAGTCTTTGAGACTAAGTTGGGAGAGAACTGAAACAATTGCGCAAGACTTCTGGAACACATCAATTTCACTCAAATGACACAAGCATGGCCTGCAAGGCAACCCATGCTTGGGTAGTGCCCTTCTCATCATGTCCACTTCCCGTGTCAAAATCATCTTTGGTAAAAGATAAGGAGGGGCGCGTTTTGTGCCTCTGTATTGCAACTGAATATGCTGCATGCGCCGCAAGAACGTGGCGAAACGGCGTGTGACCAGATGGCAAAAGCAGATCAACATCATCATACTCTGCAAAGGTGTGCTGCTGGAGATCCACAGAGCTCCTGTGAAAGTACAAACATCAATCTCAACTGTCAATCAAATAGGCCTGAACAATGTTTGCTATGACTGACCAGCATGGGGGTGTAGGTGATGCAAGATGGTGAACTTACTTTGTGGTGCTGCTCTTGCCATAGTCAGACAACCGTCTGTCCATAAGCTTGTCAACAAGAACACGAAGCTTAAAGGTGCCTGAGGAAGGGTGGTACATTACAGCTATCTCATGCGCACGATATGCCTGCAAGCCAATCAACATGTGAACAGAAACATGCGCATAGGCGGCGAACAACAACATCTTGTCTTGCCTTCTCAAAGGGATCTGCCCAAAGCAGACCATTCCGTTCATCCCAGACATCTTCAATCCCCAAAACACCGCTGCCAAACTACAACCACATTCTGCGTCACATGCGCATCTGGCTCACACTGTAAGAACGCATGCAAAAACTGAAGCTTACCGCAAACGAAGTCTTGGGCAAAAGGTGGGTTGCTGCAATCATTTTGCTATCCAAATGCAGCCTTGAGATCATGCATTGCATTGTAAAGCTTGGCAAATTTTGCACTGGCTGAAGCAAGTGTGCCCCAGGAGGTGGCAGTCCAGGAGGGTGCAGGTGAAAGTAGTACTCAAGCAACCGTAACTTGAAGTCAAAGGCTTTCTGCTGGGCCTCCTCTTTGCTAAGGCTAGAAGCTGACCGCCAAGGGTTGGAAGCTAGCATCAGGGCTGAACAGACTGCCAGCATGTGCTCAGTATTGGCTAGGATCTTGCTGATCTTCAGCCTTTTCTCGCTATGAACTGCAGTCAAGAAATTACACAGCAATGTTGCCTTCAGTGGCAAAATGCCCCACACAAATCCCATGCCAAATTGTTGCATACAATTCATGACAAGCTCTCAAGCTAAGGCTGTGAGGCTGCATTGGTACACATTGACATGCCATCTCTCAAGGTGAGTAGGCACAGTCAGCAGCAAACCCTCAAGCCAGACAAGAAGCTGCGTCAAGTCTGCTGTCCAAGCAACATTTCCAAGTGACACATGAAGATGCCGCAAGGCACCACTGAAAGGCTGCAAGGCTTTTGCTCAAATGTTTGTGAGCACATGTGCAATCTTACCAGCAGCCCTGCTACATAGTGACATGAGCACCAATGCGCATGCAGCAGTAGACAGGTCAGAGGAATTGGGAATTGCTTGAGTATAGCCCTCCTTCTTACTCAGACTAGTCAATTTGTTGCGCAGGAGTTCTGCTTGAGCTCCATCCCCAGCCTGCTCTGCTGAAGCCAGCTCCTGCTTGACTTCTTGAATCTCTGCCTTCACACGGTCCAAATCCTGCTGCTCTGTCTGCATCTGACTGTGACCCTGCAACAGATTATTGTGTACCACCTCCAATATATGGGGGCGCAGGCAGCAGAAATCTCTGATGACTAGCGAGAAGAGGTTTTTTTGGAGCTGAAAAGCAAAGTCAAGTTGTAGCAGGAGTAAGACAGGCTGCAGCAGCTAGCAGCTGACTTCAATACATGAGAGTCCTAGCTTGGCAGCTTTGACAGTGCGTCATGCGACAGAGCTTAATCAGGGCTTTACTTGACCACAACCTAGCCTGCAGCAGTTTGAGTCAAGATTGATGGGACTACCCTATAACGGGCAAGCCTGCCTATTGATGTCAAAAGTCGTAAACAGCTTCAAACAAGGCATGCTATGCACACTTGTTGCTCAGCTTGGGGGGGGGGGGGGTGGGTGGTTGGCCTGTGTTTAATTTCACATACTGTTTCGGGCTGCATTCTAAAGCAGCAATCCAAGTTGAGCTTACAGGCAGGGAGACCACATACTGGCCCATTGTTTGCTAGAGACAGTATCAAAGGGCTCAAACTGTGAAGCATTGTGAAGCAGACTGGATGGACAGTGTTGATACCTAAAACAGGTCGAACAGGGAGAAAATGCTGAAGCAGCTACCCTTCTTTTGGACAGCGGTCTTGAGGACGCTGTTCGAGAAAGCCCGTCTTCACTGATCGTCCCAGCAGGACACAAGATGCTCCATCTTTGAGCGAAGCTTCTTTTGACGGTCCCCGGACGCAACGTCGTACATGGTGACGGGGCGTCTCTAGCCCTTCAGAGCTTGCTCGGACGTCTCCGAAACCACAAAGTCGGCCTAGCTTTCGGCGTGCACTGTTGTTTCAGAATTGTCTAGCTCTCCGACAACATGGCCACTCAGTCAATAACGGGGCGTTTGGTGCCTCGCGAGCAAGAGTTTCAGCGCACATTACCTGGGCCGGCCACCTTGGAGGTGTGCATACAAGCAAGCGCATGCAGTCGTTGAGCCTGCAGGAGATATCGCGTAGACGACGTGTAGTTCGACGTGATGATAGTCAACAGCAAGCGAAGACGAGTAGCCGCTGGAGACAAGTTGGACAGTAAATCCAAGATGCATATGACTTGCAACCCTGCCCTTCAAGTAAGAGTGTGAGATGTTCGGCCTGTCGTTCAAGCTCTTGGCACTCTTTGCACATAGCATAGTATTGGCAAAGCGGTTTTGCAGTCTCAGAGTGACCCACTGAAGAGAGCAGTAGAACAGTTGGCAAGGAAGGAGCTGTTGCAATTTGCTTCTGCTGTCCGTAGTCGCATCTGCCGTGGCACGCCCAACAGAGAGTCAAAGGATGCGTCAGGCTTTGCCGATAAGGTGGACAAGCACATTCAGACGTTTCTCCCCTATCTACAGCACACAGGTAGGTTGTACACGTGCGTCCTGTACTTGCCACTGTCACGCAGATGCAGATGTGCACAGAATGCCAGCTTCAAGCTAAGCAACTTGATGTTTGCATGCAGGAGTTACAGCTGAAAGCTTCAAAAGCCATGCAACAGCATCTTTCAGGTCACGCAGCGAAGACAGTCCAACAGATGAACAACTTCGACACATGGCTGAAGATTGTCGGGAGTATGTTGATCTCATGCACGGAAGCATGATGCATGAGTGCAATCTTGCCGTGAACTTTGATTGGGTGCGGTCAAACCTGTTTACACTGTCTTGAGTTGTTGTTACAGATTGCTGTGTTCTAACAGTGCACCCTGCACTTAAGGTTATTCTGCTTACGGAATGTTTTACTGGTGCAGCTCTTCTCTAACAGGTAGCTCTTGGTTTTGTTTGCTAAGGGGTCATGGACCCTGTCCTGCCAACACATAGGATATTAACGTGGCTTTACACTGTGCAATGCTCAAAGAGAAGCGCATTGATTTGAGATTGGCACGAGTCTTGTTTTTGAACCAGTGAAACACGCCATGTTAGCTGCAATCTTTGCGCAAAACCATGCAATCAGACGTTGAATTTACAACGCTAGGGACATACAGGTCACCAGTGTTAGTAAGTGCTCTAGGATCCGGATTGAAGGAGCTGCAAAGATCCTTTGCAGCTACTCTCATTGATAAATGTTGCTGGCAGACGACTCTCAGACCACCCACTGCTGTTACTCAACTCTCTCAAGGCTCTCTCTAATCTATAGCAGAGTCAAAGATGCACAACGGCTCAGGTCAAGGATACACACACATGTGACATACACACACAGGTTCAGACAAGCCAACAATGGCTGCATGAGTAGAACCCTCTAAAAGGTCAGCTGCTCAGGATTCTCAATGACAGACTTGAGTTCCAGCATGAACTCTGCTGCACCCGCTCCATACACAATGCGGTGATCGCATGTCAAATTGCATTTCATGACCTTCTGAACACCAAACCGGCCATTGTCATCCACAGTGACAGTGGGCTTGCTGCCTCCAACTGCCAGAATGGCTGCTGTGCCTGCATTACCAACAGAGCTTGCACTGATGGGCTCACCTCTCCTGATCATCACAACCACACAGACAGACTGCACACAGCGTGTGTCAGGCCAGCATGTGGTGTACAGTGGGAAACAACTGTTACGAAACAACAGTCAGCAGGGAGAGCCATTACAGGAAAAAAGAGTACTTGCATGTGGAGTCATGGGTTCATACAGCAGGAAATGACTACAGTAGGCTGTAAGCAAGCCAAATGACGCACACACAGACTGTCAGCCAGTTCCTGTTGATTGATAAAAATAAGAAATTTGCTTTCCAGCTCATGATGAGCTAGGTACGTGCAGAACAAGTCTTGTCTCTCCAAAGCAGTCTGAGCAATGTTGCCACTGCATTCTGTTTATTGGTTGCTGATAGATAACAATGCACAGCTACATATGCAAAGTCTTCACTTACCAGGCGGTAGGATGGCGTCAAAGGTGTCTGCGCCATACATGCCCATGTTAGAAATGGTGAAGGTTCCGCTGTTGAACTCATCAGGTGCTAGCTTTTTGGCCCGGGCACGCTTGACCAGGTCTGCCCAGTTGCGGCTGATCTGGTATATGTCAGTGCTGTCTGCGTCCTGCACACACAAATGCACAGTAAGTTTAATTACCCAACATCAATGCTCTGCATGCATAAGAACAAGCCCTGCACAATGGCAAAGACAAATGGCAAAGAATAACATGACCACAACTGACATTGCACCTCACAATCTATTGGGCATCCTGAATCATATGCATGCCTTTCATGACCTGCATGCACTATGTTTCCAGGCAGGCAACACAACACACAATATGACAAACGCAGGTATAACCCTGCTTCCCCAACAACACACATGCGGGGGTTGTGCAGCAACAACCGTATACCGCGAGTGTTACTTTTGTTGCCAAAAATATGATCAGGACAACATGTTACATCAACCTGAGCAGTGCATGTTGCTGTGTTTGCTGAGCCTGACCTTGAGTACAGGTGTGATCAGGCCCCCATCTGGCATGGTGACTGCCATGGCAATGTTGATGTGCTCGTTGTAGGTGATGCCCTTGCCATCAGCTGTACACGCTGCAAGAAAGCAGCCACAGCCTGTCAGTCAGCGCCGTCAAAGCATGTTGCAGTGAGGCAGGACTGTCAGCATGCCAGAATGCACGCCGGCAACTCTCTGCACAAAACCTGGCATAGGGTTCACTGTCTGTATCTGCACTTTGGTTGGAGATACATTAATGAGAGGCTGGGCTGGGATACCAGACGCATTCCTGCCGTTGCAGATTTGTTTACCCAGATGCTTTTGCTAAGTAAAGCTGACAGCAAGCTGTGAGATGCCGCATGGATGCATCAAGATTTGCAGCTCACCAGCATATAGAGTTGGGAATTTGGACAATGCTACACCGGCTGCCTTAGCAAGCAGACCAGACATTGTGACACCCTTGGGCTTCAGCCTCTTGTACAGAGCGTCCAAAGCATCTGTGTTGATGCTGTATGCCACCCGGAACTCAGGTACCTGCAGTAATGACTCATGTGAACAACATGAAACTGCGCTACAGCGCAAATTCCTCAAGGGGACAGTGCTGGCTAGGTCATACAGCATCTGCTATTACCCCACAGGCAGGCAGTTTGTTTGCGCCCTCAATGCATGACACCTCGTGGGGGGTTTGACAAGACATGGTCATGACCCACGGCACTGACCTTGAGGCTTTCCACCATGTTTTTGGCGACAGCAGCTTGAAGAGCATTGAAGGGCTCTGTAGTACCCTTGAGCTCTGACACTGATGTGGAGACAGGCTGAGGGGTTGATGGCTTCTTGTCTGCAGGAGGTGCCTGAGCAGCTTGTGAAGGCGCGGCTGATGGTGTGGCGGGAGCAGCTGGTGATGGAGCTGTTGCAGCTCCATTGCCTCCCTTCTTGAAGCCCTCAACGTCAGAGGCTGTGATCCTGCCAGCTGGCCCACTGCCAGCTAGGCTGTTAAGATCAACCCCTAGCTCCTTTGCTAGCTTCTTGGCATAGGGTGTGGCAATGATGCGACCGTCTGCACGTTTTTGAGGAGCGGGAGCTTGTGAGGCTGCTGGAGCTGGCGGTGGTGTAGGAGGGGCAGGAGCTGCTTCTGACTTAGCAGCAACAGGTGCTTCCACCTTAGCCACCTCCTCCTTGGGTACTTCTTTTGATGCAGGGGCGGCGCCGTTGCCGTTTGAAGCG
>JAABUK010010074.1_pt1 | contig 12722 bp, 1 predicted proteins | sample 5559141 | NCBI WGS metagenome assembly JAABUK01 (sample SAMN10711869, study PRJNA513367) | rock metagenome | isolation source: Antarctica rocks | place: Antarctica: Victoria Land, Pudding Butte nord | collected 2016-01-03
TATTTAACTTCCTCTTACTTTTTCTAGATAAAAAAATAATAATTAACTAGATCCGTTACTAAATTAAAAAGAAACTTTTTAAAAAAACTAAATATAATATTAATTAAACTATATAAATCGTAGTATTTATATTACTATATTAAAGGGTTACCCTCTAACGAGTTTATATAATATATAATCTTTAAATAATTAGTAGTAAAATATTCAAGACTAATTAAAAATTTAATATTTACGTCGCGGAACTAGTATAAATATTTACCTTCGCTCGTACTTTTATAAAAACGTATTTTATTAAAATATAGTATTTTCGCCCTAATAAAAATATCCCTAGTAAATATAGTTAAATTTATTATTATTCTACCGGTAGGTATAATAATTAGGGGACCTTTATTATAAATAATAAATTCTATTAATACTCCGCTAGTAGGCGTAGAAATAATAGGATTATATAATTCTTAATTTTAAATTTATAATACCCTTAACTTTTATTATTATTTAAGGCGACGGTTTTTTTCTTTAATAACTTTAAACTATATATCCAAAATCTCTTCGGGGGTAATAATACCTTCGAATTTATTATTATCTTTATAACGAGAGTCGTCGGAGAGGGTTTAATTAATATTATTATTACTTAATTCTTTTAAATATCCCGAGGTTAAACCCGATATTATAATAATAATAAATCTTTTCTTTAAAAAGATTTAAAAAATTAAAACTATAATATTTAAAGCCGTTAGCGCAGAGCTAGCGGCTTAGTAATAATATAAAAAATATAAAGTAATTACGGGGTTTATTACTAGGTAGTTTTTAAATCCTAAATTTAATAATAGAACTAATCTCTAAAGATTCTAATAAAACGGGGGAATATTAACTCGATATAAAATTACTAAAAATTAAAACCCCGCGATATTAAGGCTAGAACCTCGTATTAATAGTAATAATATTATAGAGGTAACGGAGTATAAATATATATAACGTACTAGCGCCTTTAGCGGGGCGTAAATATATATAATATACTACTACTTTACAAAATTATATTAAATATTCGATAAAAACCTTAAAACCTAAAGAGAAAAATAAGAGAAAGAATATTATAAATATTATTAAAAATTATAAATCTTTACTATTAATAGGGTTTTAGTAATATCGGCGGCGGAGTAAATTATTTAACTCTATTATTTAGAAAGAACTCTAGTTATAGGAGTAAATATATATAAATAACGATTTTAATATAAATATAAAGTCTTTATTTACTTTTTAACTTTTCTTCTTTTATAATATCTTATTATTTTCTATATATATAACCTCCTATATATTACTATCGATAATTATATTATATTTAGATTTTTATTAATTTATAATAATCTCGGTCGTATCTTTAATCTCTTTTCTTCGAGGTTATAAATCTTATTTATATATTTCGTAGGTAAAACTAGAGTTAATATATTATAATTTAAATAAATCTTTCTTTTCTTCTTTCAAATTCTTTCTTTAGTTTTATAATTATTAAAGTAAATAAAATAATTTACTATATCTTTAAATAAGGTACTTATTTATATTTTAAAAGAATTAATATTATCGTAATATTTATTTTATTTTTAAATTATTAGTTTATATCTTACTTTACTAGCGATATATATATAATTTAATAATTTTAATATTTAGTATATTAATTCAATCTCTACGATATACGATATTAATAATAATATTTAGATATTTAATATATCTTTAATTCTCGCTCTTTATAAAATAACTACTCGCTTTACTCTTATCTCTTATTTATTTATACTTTTCTACCTCCGTTACTTTAAGCGGATTAACCTAGATAATTATATCCTATATAATAAAGTTCTATATATAAAATATACCTATTATATAAAGAATAAGTATTTATATAATTCTATATATCGTTTATATTCTAAAACTAAATTATATTAATATATTTAGATTTCTTTTAAAGTTTATACTTTTATAAATTTTCTTTTTAACTATTTAGAACGTCGAGGCCCTAATAAATATCTTCGTTAATATATTATTAAATATATAAAAGATATTATAATTTTTCTTTAAGAGACTAAATTTAAAAGTAATAATATTAAAAGAGGGAAGAATATATTATAATTAATATCTCGATTTATTATAAATATCGAGGGTATAAATAATATTTTTTATATTCTAGTAAATTAATATAATTTAGATATAATTTATATATTAATAACTTTTTAGGGAGGAATTTCTACCCGGGATACGGGTATATTTGAAAATAAAATTATATAATATTAACCTAATAATTTATTTAAATTAACGGACGAAGATAAAGCCGACGATAAAAACGAAACTAAAAACGATACTTGTACGCGTTATATATAAAACCTCTTTAAATATAACTCTCCTCTCGGTTTTAATCCCGTTATTAATTAATTTAATATATTTATTCTTTATATTCGCTTTATTATTAATTCTATTTTTCTCTCTAGTAATATATATTAAATTATAATAAATAAACATAAAGCTTTTTTAATTAAAGATATTATTATTTATTCCGATTCTTTTAAGCCTCGCCTTTAATATAGCGGTATAAAGAATATAAATCGCTATATATTAAATAAATTAATATCTTCTTATAAAGTTTCTAAAGAAAAAGTTAAAGATAAAATTAATAATTCTAATTTTAATTTTATTTCTAGTTTCTATTTTTTAACTCGATTTCCCGGCCGCGACTTTATTTATAAATAACCAAGTTTTAAAATTAAGAAAACTAGCCGTTTTAAATATAAATCTATCTACGAGCGTTATATTAACTATAAAGATATATCTCGCTCGAAGTTATTAATAAGAAGTAGTTAATAATAACTAGTAATTAATAATATTTCCTTTTCTTATTCTTTATTTTCTATATCTTTTCTATTTATATACTCTCTTTCAATATTTCTCGTAGTTCTAGTATATTATTTAAGGTATTTATATTAATTTATTTATTCAAAGTCTTTAATTAGTATCCTAGTTATTTTATAAAATAAAATACCTCGTTCTTTATCTTTTTCTTTTTTAATACCTTTTCTACTTCTTATTCGTTTATATTATTTATTAATTCTAGTAGAGGTATATTAAGAATCGAAATATTATTTTGTTATTAATAATACGACTCTAGAAGCGATATATAGAAAATATTATAAATTCGGTAGCTAGTTAATAATACTAGGTAGTATATTTATATTTCGATAATATTTAAAATCTTAAATAGTTTAATTACTTTATAAAAGAGTTTTTTATTTAGTTATTTTTATATTAAATTCTTAATTAATAATAATATAAGATTATTTATATTAAATAATTTCGATTTATACCTTCTATTATAGTTATATTTCTACGCCTCGACCGCGATAGTCTAAACTTTTATTAGGTACTCTTTTAAATTATTTAATTTTTTAATTCTTTTTTATATAGACGATATTTCTCTTTTATATATCTCGCCCTCGAGACGCGGTCTAAAAAATAAATTATAATTATATATAATTACAAATAATATTTATTTTATTATTATATATTATATACTATAATATATTTATTTTTTTATAAATAAAAGTATTATCTAATTATTTTACTCGCTTAAATAGAAGGTTCTTAAATAGTATTTTAAAGTTTAGTTCTAGTATTTTATCTAATTATTTATTTATAAATAAAATACGATATTTAGATACCTTTTAATCTTTATTGAATAATATATCTTTAACTAGAATATACTCGTAAAGATAAAACCTTTATTAGAAATAATCTTATCGGGAACTCTAAACTTTAAGATAATTTTTTTAAATATTAATTTTATTAATCTCGTAGAGTCGATTATTTTAATAGTTAGAATATATCGTAATATCTTTATATATTTATTTATAACTATAAGGACCGTATTATAAACGCGTCCGTATTATTTATTTAAAAGTAAATTAATAATAAAATTTATTATAATTTTCTTTTACGGCCTTATAAAATATAATAAAAAATTAATCTCGTTATAAAGATAATATCGATATATCTTAACCTACTAATATATATCGTACGTATCGATATATTTTTATATATCGGCTTTAAGAGTACTCTAGAAATATTTTTTAATAAATAACTCCGTTATTTTCTTAATATTAAAATATCCCGTTAAAATATCGTTATAATATTATTCTAGTAACTTTTCGCGGACTAATCCTTCTTTAAATATATAAATCTTATTATTATATTTTAAAATTAATATAGAATCTAAAGTTTATACTCTAGCGGAATACTAGTAATTTATTTATATAATCTCGGCGATTCTTATTTACGAGTAGGAATTATTCTTTTATAAGCGCGAATTATCTCGATTATTAATAAATTCTTAACGTTATAAATTGTTTCGTAAATTACTATTAATTTAGTAATAATACGTAGAATAAATAATCTATAATTTATAGTTCTAGTAATAGGGTTAAATAGTTCCTCTACTATATTATAATTAATTTAAATAAATATTTTATTTAAACTCCTTGAGATTTCTTATTTAAATATTAACTCTCTAGGCCTAAATAAATATACTATTAAAGAATATATCTTTTTTATAATAAATCTTAACGACCCTAATAACGTAAATCTTATATATATTAAACTTTATTTAATATTAGCGGATATACTATTTAACGCTAACGAAGTATTATCTATATTTAAATCTTCTATATCTACGAATATATCTCGTATTATAATAAAAATAGGGTCTTAATTAATACTTTTTAAATTTAATAACTTTTATTATAATATAAGTAATATATTATCTAAAATCTATTCTAGTCTTTATAATTAAAATAACGCGAGGGGCTATCGACTAGATTACTCTTTTTAAAATAATATAAAATTAAGAGATTAAAAATGAAAGTTTTATTACCTAACGCGCCTAACGATTATTTAATTATTTAATATTTATAAAACTCTTTAAATTATTATAATCGGTTAAGATTTTTACTTTATATAAACTACCCTCGAGGTAGTATTATTATTATTTAAATATTATAACGATTATCAAGAGCTCTTTATTATAAATCTTATATCGAATTTCTAAACCTTATATTTTACGGGACTAGAAAATAACCGGATATTATTCGTTATTATTTTATAATTATATTAAAATCGTAGTTACGATAAAATTAGAAGTATCTATTTTAATCCGAATTTTTAATTCTAGATTAAAGTATATAAGAATAGGTATATATATAAAGAAATTACAAAGTAGGTAAAATATTTACTCCGCTTCTTTAGATTATTTAAATAGATTAAATTTTTTATTATTTTTATTATTTTTTAATAAACTCGTTAATAGGCCTATTATCTACAAATAACGATAAATTAATTAATAATAAAAATTAATAAAGGCTAAAAATATTTATATATTATAAAAGGACTTTAGTTTTAGTTAGGATCAAATTATATTAATTTTATATCCGTTTATCGATATATCTTCGGTATTTATTATAAACTCTAGAAATTTAATTAATTAAATAAAGAACTCGTATTTCTTAAAACTCGCGAATAAAGAATATTTTCGTAGGCGTTCGAGTATTTATTATATATAATTAATATACTTCTCTCTTAAATTAAAAAAAATTAGGATATTATTTAAATAAATAATATAAAATATATCGACTAAGCCCGTTAATAATTTATTAATATAGATTTAAAAAGTAGTAAATATATTCGTTAAACTAAATAATATTACTATATATTCGAAAAGATTATATTATATACGAAATATTATCTTCTATTTATCGCCTTCTTTAATTCTTATTTAATAATAAATATCTTTTAAATTAAGCTTCGTAAATTATATAATATTATTTAAACGGTCCAGTGTCTTAGTAATTAAAGATAATAAATAACGATTCTTAATAATAATTTTATTAAAACCTCGGTAGTCGATATAAAATTATAGTTGTTTTTTTAGAATAAAAAGGATAAAGGCCCTAGTAGGGTTAACGGAGTATTTAATTTAACTCTTTATTAAAGTATCGTCTAGGTATTTTTTTAACTCTATCAATTTTAGTTTTAATATATTATAAAGGGGCCCGTATAACGTGTTACCCTCTATATTAATTATATAATTATTATTTTCATATAACGGTAATCGACCTATTTCTTTATCTAAAAAGATATTATTAAAATCTATAAATTCGTCGAGAAGCGTAAGCGATACGATAACGAAACTATTAGAAAATATTATATTAATAATAATATCGTCTTTCTTAACCTCGTTTTTATTAATAGAATTTTAATTAAAAAGACTAGCTTTAGTATAAATTAATATATAAATAATTAACTATATCTTTAATAACTTCGTAAAATCCTTAAATAATTCTAATATATATATATTCGGCGCGATACCGAACCGTTAAATATATATATTATAATCGATTTAGATTTTTTCCTTTTTTATAACTAGTATATTTATAATAATAGGCGAGCCTTTTTTATTAATAAAGTAAAAGATATCGCTATACTCTTTACTTTATCTCTATAAATCGGTTAATTAATAAATAATATTATAAATATTATAATAATAAATAGATTACCCGCTTATTTATTTAAAAGTCGATAGCGGCTCGCTTTTAAAACGCTTTAAGTTATACTACTATATAAATACTTTATTAATAATATTTATCTTAACTCCTAGATCTTTATTTATTTTAATATAGATAATTTTTATATCGATATTAATTAAGTTCGCGATAATTTTACGGATTCTTCGTATAAAAATCCCGTAATTTCGATAACCGTAAATTATTTAAATTCATATTAAGACTAATTTAATTATAACTTACCGTCGGGCCGCTTTCGTTTTCTATATTTAATTTTTAACAATTATTTTCGATTTCCTTATCTCCTTTACCTACGATAGTATATTATAAATTTTTAATATTCTTTTAAATTATAATAATAGAGGCCTCTTTCTTAAAGGCTTTCTATTTATATTTTAATTTTATAAATTATTAATCTACCGTAAAATTAATATTCTTTAATAAATCTCCTATATTTTTATTTAAAATATTAATCTTATATATCTCGCCTTCGGGATAATAATTTCTAAAGAAGTTTTTTATATTTTTAATAAATTACTATTTAAAAAGATTAAAAAAGATTTATTTAATTATGTTATTATATTTAGAGTATTTATAATAATATAAAAATAAATATAAAGTCTTAGTAGGAAAAGAATCTTTATATTTAAATAATAAAATTAATTTTTAAAGACTTAGAGCGAGGGCTTTAAATTTCTTATTTCTAAAAAAGACTCTAAAATACCGGAAACTATAATATAATACTATAATATAAATAGTGTAACTACGCCGTATACTCTCTTTATAGGATCTATATATTATATTTAATAAATACTATAAAGTTAGTTTTAATATAGTATAATAAATAGGCTTTACCCTCTTTATTATATTATAAAAAGATACTACCGTTAATATAATCGAATAAATTTATTTCTAGAATAGTTTCTTTCGTTATATTAAAGTATTTAAATATAGGAGTCGTTAAAAATTTTTTTTTTAATAACTCGAATACTTTTTAATATTAAAGAGTCTATTCGAATAGTATATTCTTATATATTAACTTTATAATAGAGTAGACGATTTTTAAGAAGTTTTTTCTAAAATATTAATAGAAATTATAGAAGTTTATAAATACTTAAATTTATATAAAGTTAGCCGGTACTAGTTAATTAATAATAATTTAAATTTTAGAGGGATTTATTAGTAAATCTTTAATAAAAATTAATAATTCTAGGAACTTAGTTTTTTATATATAAAACTCGTATTTTATAATATTAATCTAGAGTCCCGCTTCGCGTAGTTTCTAAAATATTATTCGAATATATTATACGTACTCCTTACGCGTTTTACTATAAATAAAAATATTATCGAGATATATTTAATATATCTAGTTAATATATTTAAAGAAGAGGTTATTTATATATTATTATTATATAATAAATCTATTCGTAAACTTAAAGAGTAGTATATAGTATTTATAGGATTTTAAAAATATTATAAAAATAGTATATTCCTTATTATCGAGGTATATTTATAACTTATTAAAAATTATAATAATATTTAATTTTATAAAGTATTTATACCCTTAAATACGGGCTAGTATTTTATCGATTAAAGGAATCGGGTAGTAATTTCTTTTAATAAGAATATTTAGGCGCTTAGAATTAATATAGAACTTTATACCGTTATTTAACTTCTTAACGAAGAGAATAAATAAAATAAAAGATATTTAATTTAATTAAATTAAATAAAATAAAATCTTTTTTAAAATTCTTTTCTAGATATTTCTTAATTTAGTTTAGTTTATATCCCGATATCGGGTATATTTTACTCTTTAGAAACTTCGCTTTAATATCTTTATCTTTAAATTCTAATTAATAATTATATAAATAATAAGGAGGAAACTTATTAGTTTTAATTTTATCGAATAAATTTATATAATTATAATATTTAGATAGTAGTCGCTTCTTAATCTCTTTAGGATTAAATATTTTAGTTTTATTTATTAAAACCCCGTCTAGATTATTTTTCCATAGTATAGTTATTCGTTTATCGATTTCTTTAATCGTAAAAGAGAATAATTAATTTATTTTATCTTTCGCGAGGAGGTAGAATAAGGTAGTACCGATTTTATAAATATCTAGGATTTTAGGGTCTCCTAACTTCGTTAATTTAATAATTTAAAAAATAGGAGTAATTCTCTTCTTATATAATAATTAAATAATACGAGGAGGAGGGTTATTATTAGGGTCTATTTTATTAATATATTTATTCGTCGGTTTAGGAAATTAGTTCTTAGATAATAAAAAAGTAAAATCCTTTTAAATAAATATAATATTTCTATTATAATTATAGCGACCTAGGGCGAATAGGATTTTATTTTATAATATATTTAATATAAATTTATATTTATTTATTTATAGTTTATCTAAAATAATATCGTATTATTTTAACGGGGTAATAAATATCGGGTAAAAAATCTCTTTATAACTCTAAATAATAAAGTTTAAAAGAATTATATAAGTAATTAATTTTTAATTTAACCGGCCGTCGAAGCCTTTTAATAATTTAAATTATAATAATAGAATAAATTCTATTTATAGCTTCTCGTAAACGTTATTTATAATAGTCGTATTTATAATAATATATACCCTAGAGTAACTATCGTCTATAAGAGTATTAAGCGAAAACTTTTACTAGCGAGAAAATAAAGTAATTAATAATTTAAAGAGGCGGTATCCTAGCTCGTCTTTTTCTATAAATATTAAATATACTTTATTTTCTCCTTTTACTAGGTTTTTTTTAGAAGAGGTTATTTATTTCCCGAATTTAAATTAGAAATAATAATTTACTCTATAGTATCCTAAACTTCGTAAATATTATTTATATCTATTTTATATATTCTAGCCTCTTCTTATATCTTTTTTCCGGTCGTACTTTAAATTAATTTAGGGTAATCGCCTCGGAAATATCTAAATTTATTATAGTCGAAGTATTTAACGGAGTTTAGAGCTTTCGTTTTAATATACGACTTCGTTAGAGTTAACTTTATAAAGGGTATATATTATCCGAGGGTAAAGATATTTACTAAACTATTAAGAGCGACTCGGGTACTAGTAGTAACTTTTATAATAGTAGACTTTTTAGTGTAGGTAGAATATTATTTTTTATTTATATTAAATAAGTATTTCTTCTTCGCTTTAAGAGTAACCTAATTTTAATAAATTTTAAAAATTATATAAAGATATAGGTAAAGCTTTTTATCGAGATTTTAATATAATATATAATTATCTCTATTTATAGTTATTCTAAGATATATATATTCCGAGTAAAATTTTTAAAAAGATTAATTAATAGTTTAGAATAGTATACTCTAAATATTATAAATAATAGTCTATTAATTAGAATCTTTATAAATATCCTAGAGGTAAGAAAGAATCTCTATAGTATTTTTATATAAATTAATAATACTTATTCGCCTCCTATTAATAGTATATTCTATAGTATTATTACTAGTTCTTGAAATAATATAATTAACCTCTATCGTAGGAGTTAGGAAGTAGTCGGTATTAATTATAAATTTCTTAGTTATTTTAGCTACTTAATTATCCTAGGTTAAATTAAATCTATTCGTAAAAATTAACGGATTTAAGAGTTTAGGTATTAATTTCCTAAACTAGATTTAAAGAGCTAGATTATTATCTCGATCCTTTAATATATTAATTTATTATTATAATATTTATTTATTTTACTTTAATATTTAAATATATCTTTAACCCTATTAAATTTATTTTTAAATAATCTCGATGTTATTTTATATCTTATTATAATAGAGGGAGGTATTATAAAAGAAGTCTCTTTTAAATTATATTTAATTAAGTATTTAAAGTACCGAAACGGGGTTATTCTTAATTTATTTATAAATTTATATTTTATTAAAAGTCTCTTAAGGAGTACTAGCCGAGTTCTCTTTAATTAAAATATTATTTAGTAATACTAATTAACGTTAAATATTTATCTCCTAGAGTATCTTTTTTATTTATCGATTTATAGTTTTTTATTAGATTTATAATATATTATTATATACTATAAAAGCTTGCGTGATTAAATAATAATATATTTTAATTTAATATATATTAGGAGGGTATTATTACTTTCCGTTATTTTCCGTTATTTTCTTTTAATTTATTTATAGTATAAATAGTTCTTTAGTTTCTTTATTACTCGTTTAAATACGAGTCCGATATACTATTTTATTAAGACTCTTTATATTCGATTTACTTATATAGTAGATTAATTTAGAGATATTAAATCGTAGTAGAGCTCCTACTAGTATTTTCTTTAAATTCGATAATTATTTAAATAAAGAGAGTATAGAGTAAACTAGTTATAATATTAGAACCGATATAAAAACGATATTAATATAAGTATATTAAATAAGATAATTAACTAGAGATTAAAGATAGTAGTTTTATATATATAAAGATATTTAGGAATATTAAAGCGGTAGCGGTATACTAGGCCTAATCGGGTATAATAGTATATAGTTTATTAAATATAAGTCGTAGGAAGACGAGTATAGTCGTAATAAAGATCTTTATAGAAATTCGTATTTATATCGTAAAAGATCGTTTAATTTATAATTTAATATTTAACTAACTAGTTAATTCAATAATTATTTCGTTAATTAACTAATAATAAAACTAGTTACTTTACTATATATAATTTATTCTAATAATTAATAACTCGATTATATTAACTAACGATATATTCTCTTAATATTTAGTTTAATATTTAGTTTAGTATTTAGCTTAATATTTAACTCGTTAATTAATTTAATATTTAACTCTATTTACTTTATATAAATTACTTTATTTATAGTAATAGGAGTAACTACTTTAATATAAATAAAAATAAAAGTAGAGACTATACTAGGTTATATAACTATCTTTAACTATATTTAATATATTTACGTTATAGTAATAAAAGTATACTTTACTTTTTAAGTTAGAAATAATAATAATACTAAACTACTTTCTAAATAGAATAGATATTAAGGTATTAATTTAAGAATAAATTCTAGCCCGCGGCTTTATATTATTTTAAAAGCCGTTATATTTTTATTTTTAATTTTAATTTTAATAACTCCGGTTTCTTTAATAACTTCCTTAATAACTTTAGCTCTAACTTTTTCAAAAACTCTATACTTTAATAGCGACCCTATTAATAAAAATAATTATATTAATAAAAAATAAAAATAAAGAATTATATTAAATTATATAACTAGTCTTAATTATATTTAATATACTCGTTTAATAATAGTAATAATAATAGTAGTATAACTTTTAATTAATTTATAAAGGGTAAATATATTTAATTCTATAATTTAAACTTTAATAATTTAGTTTTCGATCTAGTTATATCCGGATTAACCTCGCGCTAAAAGAGTTTTAATTTCAAATATATTAGTAAATAACTATTTTTAGAAATCGCTAGTTATTTCAAAACTACGTTAAAACTATAAATTTACACTAAGATTTTATTTTATTAATATATATTTAAGGCTCTTATCTTTCAATGTTATTATTTTTATAATATTAAATAAATACGCCTTTATTTTATTAATATTATAGTTTCTATTACTAGTTATTTATATTATCTCTATATCTCCCTATCGCTTTATCTCGTTATTATAGAATTAATATCTCTATAGTACTTTTACTAAACTAAATCTATATAGCTACGCCGCGGAATAGAGAAGGGAAGGGATAAAACTAACCCTTATTCCCTTCCCCGGAGTAGGGAAGGGAATGGATAAGGAAGGGAAGGGAATACTAAAAGAAAATAAGGAAGGGAAGGGATTACTTATTATTCCCTGTCCCTACCCTCCCTATAGGGCTGGCCATGTATACGCGCATACATGCCCCATTACTGCCCCCATATATGGCCATGTATGCGCGCATGCATGCCTCATTGCTGCTCCCATATATGGCCCATGTATACGCGCATGCATGCCCCATTGCTGCTCCCGTGTGGCCCATATATGCGCGCATATATGCTCCATTAAATGGTACAAAGATTAGGACAATTCGGAAAGCGGTTAAGAAACGCCAAGCCTTATACCTAATTTGGACTAGCGCAGTAATACGC
>JAABUK010010075.1_pt1 | contig 12721 bp, 10 predicted proteins | sample 5559141 | NCBI WGS metagenome assembly JAABUK01 (sample SAMN10711869, study PRJNA513367) | rock metagenome | isolation source: Antarctica rocks | place: Antarctica: Victoria Land, Pudding Butte nord | collected 2016-01-03
TAGAGCCTAGAGACTTTGCAAGAAGGCTATAAGGAAAGACAGAAGCATCTTCATCACAAGATTTTCCTCTTTCCTCCTTGTATAGCCGGCTCCTAGCAGCGAGCACAACCCCAGTCACTCCGTCTGGCCAACATTTGGTGGAATTTTGACCCCCTTTCCCGTGCCCGTCGTGGGCAGTACAGCATTTTTCATCCACAGAGAAGGACGCTTCGTAGGAGTTCCCGCCGTTTTGGGCAAAGGATGAGGGTTCGCATGTTTGGTTCTGGGCAAAAAAGGTCAAACCGGTTCCTTTATTCTTGGCGAAGATAGATAGCGCGAAGGGTTAGCCGTGGTTTTTGACGTCTTCGCTAAAACAGAAGAGCATTTTTGCGGCCGAAGTTTCAGCATGGGAGTTGCAGGTTTGGAAAGACGTTTCAGACCGACTCTTCCGTTTGCGGTACAAGAAAAATCGAAAGGCGTTTTGGTTCCTTGATAGCATGCAGCATTCTGAGACAGGGATTTAATTGTACAGGATCGGCAACAAAGACCAAAATTGCAAGATATGTTAGGAATTGGTTTTTGCGAGCATTGCAGAGATACAAAGAAGATGGCCTTTACGTAAAGAACAAAGATCAGTTCCCAAGTCGATGAAACAGGATCGCGGCACCATCAAAAAGTCGGACAACACGGATTTTGTGCGAAAACGTGACGCATCTGTTGATTATTGGGTTTGTTTGTCCACTTCATGTCTTACCCAGGTCCTTCGAGGTTCCTGTCGTTCGTTCAAAATAAGGGTTCACTTCGCAGGTCAAGATTAATTATTTCTTGTTTCCATTTGCTCACGGAGTTGTTCCTGCATCCACTGGTGCCCCTTCCGTCGCTGGATCTCAGCTAAAAGATAGTCAAACAATTTTAGGTAAACAAGCGGATTGGTTGTACATAAGAGGACTTCAGGGCTAATCAGGGCTATGAGGACTGAGGAGTGGGGGTTGAGTATGTGAAAAGTTGTACGAAAGTCGTTCTGGTCTAGGTTCTCATGATAGAAAATATGGGTATCCGTTTCGTTGACCGAGCTGGGCGAAACTAACATCCTCAAATCTCTTCGTTTACCCGCTGAGACCAGGTTGTCCGCTTACCCACTGAGGGGAGACTATTCACTTGTCGAGCCCCTTGCTGAACTTTCCAGCTTGTAGTCCTTTCGACCTAGTATTTCTCGCAGGGGGGTCTGAATCTTCCAGGCCAGCAACTTGAGCCTCTGTTTGTTTCTCTGCCACTTTATTGCCTGTTGCCTTCTTGGCCCGAGAGTTCTTGGCCTTGGTCGTTCTCGCAGGGGCTTCTGGTTCTTCTTGGCCTGCAGCTTCGTCGTCTACCACTTTGCCGCTTTTCGAGTTCTCTGCCTTAAGGCCTCTAGCCTTCCTCTTCTTCGCCGGGGACCCTGGTTCGTCCTTCTCAGACGGGCTGTCCTCTGTTGCGTCCAGCTTCCTTTTTTTTTTATTAGTGGAGCTGTTAGCAGGAGATTTGGAACCCCTATCCCTCTCCCGGTCGACAGTCTCTCGTACCGTTTTATGGGTGGTGTGATCGAATGCATATCGGCACTCCCCCTTCCATGGAGCAATGTAGTGTGAGATTTCACCACCTCGAATCAGTAGTACGGCCCCCGACTTATACCCGTTGAGTTTGAGGCCGATTTGATTAAAGCACATCGCAGCGCCCTGGAAGTTCCCAATTTGGCACAGTCCTGTTAGACCCTTTTCCCAATCGAACTTGTCAACGTGCTCATCTGTTGGCCTATTCGAGATAATGACACGCAACGTATACGTCTCGTCGTGATCGTCATTCGTTGGTGGCAGGCGAGCAAACCTCGGGGAGTCCCGGTAGACCCTACGATATTCCTCTCGCAGTTCCGGGTCCCACACACCAAACCAAAAGTCGAGGACTCTCGTCATACTCCCAACAGTGTAGTGCAAATACTGGAGCAATAACTGCTTGAGAGCTGCTCCTTTGACAAGAGAGTCTGCGGTTTCAACTATGGGTTCGTCGGACGAGTGTCCTCTCGCGTGCCAATGCCCGTAGTGCTCAGAGCCGCATTCTTTTTCCTTGAGGTGTGGATTCGACTCCATGTGCAGTCTTTGCGACAAATGTCGTTTGTTTTCTTTTGGGTTTGGGATTTTCAAAGAAGGAGAATAGAAGAGCTTGGTGTCGGCCAACATCCTTGCCACAATATCTTCGCCAAAGGCCTGGTAAAGGCCCTCTGGATCAAGAAAGATAAATATGCTATCATGCTTGTCTAGAGCAAGGTATAGTTCATTTTCAGGCGGAGTTCTGAGAATCCCATCTTTGGTACTTGCATACCTGTTTCTGTGGTTGATTAATATCTTATCTGTGACCCTCCACATTTTCCAATTGTCTACCACTGTCTTGAGGTACCAAGCTTTGTCCCCCTCCGATTTTGGTTCTTTACTATTGTTTAGGGTATCGAACTCCTGCTCGACCTTTGACCAGGAGTCCCGACCTGAGGCATATAGCTCTTGGTAAGCCATTTCGGCGGTCTCCAACGGCTTGTCAATCTTTGAGCCTCCTGTCTTGCCTCCTTTCTTGGTTGTTTTTTTACCTTTTTTCTCGAAAAGAGCCATGGCCGTTGTGTACTGCACAGCTTTGTCTGAAGGACTGGGATTCTCAGCAGACCAGGAAGATAGTGAATCGTTAAGGGCTGCCAAGAGATTGCTGTTTTTAGTCGGCTTGTTCAATTTCCAATCGATTTGATGAAACTTCTCGCAGTATACATTCCTACCGCGATAGACGTACTTTCGTGTCTCGATCTCACCTGATTCATCCATTTCAGACGCGGCTTCTTGTCGTGCAGCGTCCAGCTGTTTTCGAGCCTCTCGTTCATGAGCTAACCATTCCTGCTGCGGGTTATTGAATATTGGGCAGTCCGCTCTAAAAGGCTGGGGCTTGCTATCCCACACCGGCAGCTTGGAACGCAACTACAAGCTGCTATCAGCAATTGATGCCAGGGAAATCAACTCATTTTCGGCTTTCTCAACATACCGCATCCATTTTTGAGATTTCACCTGCGGCTGGCTTTTCTGCTTCAGGCTCTTCGGCATCATTGGACTCGAAATCGCCCTGGTCTGATTTTGGGTCGGCCATCTCTAATGTTCGCAGAATTAGTCAACTTTGCGCACGCTCTTTGGAAAGCCCCTGTAGTTTATAGTAGAATTTGGGTCTTTCCGAAGATTCCGAACAGAGAAAAGTAGCGTCTACGTCAAAGAATTAGAACACATCGTTATTCGAAATCTAGATGAAGGTTTTCCGAAAGCGGTATGCATAAAGAAAGCGCAGAATCGTCCAGTCTGTCGAGAATTTCTTTGTTAATCAGGCGGTATAATTATGGAAGTTGAAAAACGCTTAATGTGTTTCATATTCTTTCAATGAGTATCGCATTCTCGAGAGTCCTTTGCGCATGAGTATTTTTTGATAGTTCTGAGCCCGATCCCCTAATTTTTCCGTTTGCGGTGATTGAGTGGTGTCACGAAGATCATGAAGGAGTCTCTGCTTTGATAAAACCCAAATCCTAGTATATGGACCAATCAGGCACTAATTTTAGATTAATTCGTTCAACGGGTAATTGAGAAGGTCGGAATAGGTGCTAATCGCAGCTGTTTGCCTTACCACAGTATAGGAATTCAATACTTGATGCGAGATTTGTTGGTCTTGCCCAAACCTTGAGGGGTAACCCTATGGTCGTCAGGCTTACCGAGGGCTACCAGATATATCTGCCCTTGCCCGCTCTATATCGAGTTGTTCCTGGGTGATTGTTGGTTTGGAATGCCTTTGTAGACACAAGCAGCTCGGTGTAGAAGTCTCATAACTTTGCATAGTACAGCGTCATGGCTCCTTGATGCACAACTTCTCTTCACTATACCATGAGCTGTTCTCGTTAAAAAGGAATCTTTCATACTTATTATAGCTTCGAGTGGTAGTGGCTGTCAAGCCCCCCAGGTCTCGCGGTTTTTTCACCTGGCCATGCCTGACTAGTCGTACCTCCCGGGATACTTGCCCTATTGCTGGTCTCTACATACCTATGCCCAGAGTAAATTCCATTAGAATTTATTCGCAAGCTTTCCAGGCTTACTACCCCATGCAAGCCAATGTACGATCAGCTACAAATTGTTGTCTGTAATCTGGTCCAAGCCAATACGACACAAATGTTCTTGACTTACAGCAGCATTATTATAGTTCAACTTTCACCAATTCAGTCTGCCTGAGGCTGCGGAACTTGTTCTCTATATCGGCAAGAGCGTGTACTGTCCTATACTGCAGAGCTTCTTTCGAGGGTTTCGCAGTGGCGGCATCTCTAGAAGAGAGAAGATCGTCAAACTCAGCCAGAAGTTTGCTGTTCTGAAACAGCTGGTCCAAGTCCTAATCAATCTGGAGAAACTATCCGCAGTATACCTTCCTGCTGTGATAGACGTATCTTCTAGTTTCGATCTCCCTGGATATCTCTCTGTCAGAAGTGGCAACTTTCCGTGCAGCATCCAGTTGCCCCCGAGCTTCTTTTTCATGAGCTATTCAATTCTAAAGGGTGCAAACGGCAGGGTATATCTTGTTGAATGGTTCGGGCTTGCTGCCCCATTTGAACAAGTTTCCCATAAGCTATAAGAAATTGTCAGTAACTTAATCGAAAACGGCATGTTCAAGTTTTCTCGACTTACTGCAGTATCATGGAAGTTCTTTTTACCCTGAATCGAGATTGGACTGGCCATCTCTATGGATCGTGAAGTGATTACCGAGGCCAATTCGATACTGCAGATGGAGCAGACTGGAAGTAACGCCTTTAACAAAGAATTAGAAGGTATAGATGTCACGAGGCTGAATTTGCTGGTTGTCACGAAAAGTACGTGATGAAGAAAGACGGATATGTTGTGTTCGGAAGAAAAATGCCTTTGTCGATCAGACGATGGTTCCTGGAAAGTAGACAAGTCCTCGGGATCTTGCGTTTTCTTCAGATAGGTTGTGTTAAAGAAGTCTTTGCACACGGTTGTTGCCTCGATAATTTCCATTCGGTGCCCTGTGAAGCTAAGTTACGTCACGGCTACCGTAACCGAGTTCCTTATACACTCAATGAAATCAACTCCCCAGATACTAATTCATCTAGCGACTCGAGAGCAAATTTTCTGCAATGAAGGACCAAAAGATTAATCATACCCGTCTATCTTAGCCACGTTGCTGATACCAAGAGCCGTATGTTGATAGTACTAGTGTTCGTTCATGTTTCGACCTCCACCTACTCCACCCTAGAGAACATACTAGGTTTTCCACGATCCAGCACATTGGAAGGAAGTAGATTCTTGGGGTTTCTAACGAACGAAAACCTCAATCTATTTCAGGGCTTAGATACATCGGCCCATGGCTGCTTCTGCATAGTGCAGATTCCAGATGAATATACGTTCGAATGGCAGTGCTTGTCGAGCTAGGAGCTTCCAGGGCGGCAAGGCCAAAGACATTGGAAACTATAACTGTATCGACATCTTCGCATATATATAGCTTACCATACCTCGCGCCTATTATCGGAATGAAGATCTTGGTGTTATATATAGTCCTATGACCTGGTAAATACAACTGTCTTCGCCAGAAATCCTGGTGGGCGCTCTATGCCTGGGGAAGTTGATACTAGGGTCTTGATCATTACTGACCTCATATACTGCCAGTGCTTAGACGGCTGTCGGATAGCCTTCAAAAAATCGAGGATTGACCAGCAACATGGTGGTATAACCTCACCCCGCCGCATTATTTTGTAATGTTGCTCTGATCTTGTGCTCTTCGAGAGCATGTTCACAGTCAAATGGAAGGCAGAAATATAACACGAATGAATGTATCAGTGAATATCAGGATTGGCAGCAGTATTATAATTAATCTCTGCGACTGCAGCTACGGTAGCAAATAATCAGCTGGCAAGAAGACTAGGAATTAAGCAAAAACGAGACCGGAAGGTATAGAGCAAATAAGACGGCGCTTGTTGACGTATGCTCTTAAAACAAACGGACCACTGAATGGCGAGATTGATCCGCCCCCTGAAAGAAATCAATGTACCGAGACTGCAGAATTCCTGTAGAATCAAGGCCCGGAAGCTTGAATGCCTCCACCGGCTCCGTTACTGACCGCGTGTGTACTTCAGGTCGGCTGTACGATTCCACCCAGCTAACATGGCGAATAATGCTGGATAATTATCACAAGTGAAGGTCGAGGCTCATCAAATGTACAACTCGATGGTGCTAGTACTTCGACTTGTGAATTACATTTCAAGTAGTTAGAGTTCGAAGTGCGGAGGCGCATCCAACTAGTAGACAATAGATTGGGGGTTCGGTCAAACGTTGATGCCCAGTCGATGAGGCTTGCCACAAAAGATGTCTTAGACAGACCAACTCATCAAGTATCGAGTGTGCGAGTGGGCTCTCTGCTATGTTAGGAAAATTTTATATTGCACAGACGTATAGTCTGGCATCGGAGTAGTTTTAGGTCATACCTCTTGGACCAAGAATCTTGTTGTGCCCTAGACTTATACTCGATTAAGTATTGGAATAGTGGTGACACATATCCTTTGCAGTTGGCACAAAGATATAAGGTTATCTTTAGTTCAAGAACAAGAATGTTTCAAACGATCTAGGCTGTTATCTCGCATTAGCAATATCTAAGGTGAGGATATCTATTGCCCCGGCCGCTGTTAGTTCGTCCATCACAGTAGCTATGTGCTTCTTCTCGACCATCGAGCTTACTGCAACCCATGCTTCATCTTCCAGGGCTGTGATGGTAGGCGCTCGTTTGCCCGGGGTGATTTTAGTAGCTTCCTCTAGCAGCTTGCGTTCGACGTTGTATTGACAGAGGACAAATCGCTGGGCAGCTTGCACGTTGTCAGCAGGGTGAATGAGGTTGCATAGAGGGAGGTGGGCTTACTGATGACCCCTTTTATTCTCGAGGCGATCATGTTTACAAGCTTTTGGTTTGATGGGTGTTTCGACTTGATCAGGACAGCTGTGCTTTCCACAACGGTATCGATAGCTTTGAGGCCGGCGGCTTTCATGGTCTCTCCAGATTCTGTGCATCTGTCAACTCAGAAATCCGTTTGTGGATGTACATGAGGCTCTGACCAACAAGATCCACAATCCCATCCGCCACACCCAACGCACAAGCAGCTTCCACACTCCCTCCAACATACTTAATTTTCGTCTTCAAAATATTTCTGATAGGAACGTCCCCATTCCTCAGCTCTTGTCCCTCCAATCGCGCAAAGTACTTTTCCGTCAACCCTACAAAGCTCGTCACCACGTTTTTCCCTACCAAATCCCTCGAATCTCTGATTTCCCCTTTCTCCGGTACCTGCACTTTCAACGCGCATTTTCCGAACTCTAGATCCAGCACTTGCTCTACGCCTGTCGTGGCTGTAGCGGGGGATATTGACTCATGCTCAGCCACTTGATCACCGCCGGTTATTCCGAGATCGACCCGGCCTTCGCCAACGAAGGTTGGAATATCGGCCGCTGGCAGGAACACAAGGGCTATATGATGGTTTTTGACGAGGGCAATATCGAGGCGGGTTTCGCGGCGGAACTGGATATCGGACCCAGCAAGGAGGTCGAGAGTGGCTTGTTGTAGGCGGCCCTCTGGATATAGAGGGTAAGCTTCTATGTGATGAATCGGAAGGGGAAAGCCCACTCTTAGGAACAGCAAATAAAAGCCGACCTTCTAGGCTTTCTGATCCATCAACTGGAAGCTCTTCTCATAGCAGGAGATTGAGCTGTGAAGTCGGAAATGCTCGGAATGCTGGACTTACTGATTCACGAGATCCATCCTCAGTACCAATTCCGCTAAGAACGGGCCCTGAGTAGATAAAGACGACCTTTTGAATGTCAAACAGTTAGATTCGTACGACTAACAATGGCCTGTATGCTGGAGCCCTAATTGTGACTTGGGAGATATGATTCAAGTGAAAACGCCTTTCGACATCTCTTTCAATGAGTTTGCGCAGGTTGAATATCGTGTGGATATTGAGAGAAGGGATTGGGCACCATGAAATCACTCAATGGCGTCGTCTTGGTCGAATAGTAACTAAAGAAAAAAGTATCCAACTGTTTCCGTTTTTGCAGGCACGCAGCCCTACCCTCCCGCTAGCCAATATCTTATCTTAGTGTTTAAAATTAAGCGAGAACCTCTAAATCGGACGCACAATCGCATTCAACATCGACAACGACAAGCACAGCTCTCTTCGTCCACGGCAAACTTCCCGCACCCAATTCAGCTGCCTACGTTCAAGCCGCAGGTAAAGGGCCATACAATCTACACATAAAGCTAAGGAAGCCGTCCACATCCTAAGAAAATGGACTCGTCAAAGGTTCCGGTCAAGTTGGTGAAGGTCACTCGTGTGCTCGGCCGTACAGGTACATCTTGCGTCTTTCCACTTCCATGTCATCACAGGTTCCTCCTTGAAGCCTTTTGCTCTCTTCATGATATGCTAATGAAACACGAATGATCAGGTTCGCGCGGAGGTGTAACTCAAGTCCGCGTCGAGTTCATGGACGACACTACGCGGAGCATTATTCGCAACGTCAAGGGTCCTGGTATGTCTTCAATATCCAAAATGGTACAGATGGGAAGATATAACTGGAGTGGTAAAGGTTTGAGGTTCACAATAGGAGAGATACTAACCGATTTTGGGAATTATAGTGAGGGAAGATGATATTCTGGTACTGCTCGAGTCCGAAAGAGAGGCAAGGAGGCTGAGATAGATATTGTTGGGAAAAAGGTGAAGATGAGAGGAGGTTTGGCAATGCTATTCTGAAACCTGCGAAGGGACGGTTACTGGCTATAATGACAATTGAAAATACTGCACAGGCTGTCTAGAAGGAGAAGCTGGAGACAATACAAGCATACCAAAACTACAGCTCACATGGTTGCGGTGAGACGAGAGTATCCCAGGCTTTCAAGATTTGAGTTGTGGCTCTGACGTGCAAGCTCAAAGTCATCTGTGTGCGGATATCGCGTGCTGTTATATTCGTTACTTAAGAAAATTGGCCAGCTCAGCAGGAAGCCCCGAAACTAACCAGCAGGCAAAGCAACTCCGACGCCTGTCGGTGATCCCAGAGGCTCCCTACCTAATGAATTACCATCCTCGAAATTGCCTCGAGTTGCAACCCTTTCTTCACACGCAAATCGGATCCGCCACCTCATGGACGTGCCACCTGCACCGTTCCTTCGACCACTCGAAAAGTTCATACATACTCCGATCCCGCTTCATCTTGTGAAATGCAAGCGCAATCCCTACCATAAACTCCATTTGAAACCCCTTGTATTTTTCCCCGCTCCCAAATATGGTCGGCAGATCTGCCTTCCTTGTGTACAGGTCCACCAGGAACCTCTTGATTGGGGACGCCCCGGATGTGCCTGACCAGGCACGGCGGATGTCCGGACCGCCAGGGAGCACCTTGAGGACTGCGTTCATTCTTATCATATGATCTATGGTCGTGTTTTGCAGCCGGTGAGCGCCGTGTGTCTCGGCGAATATATAGATCTGGATGGATGTCTCCCACCCTACGTCTTTGACAGTTTCGTCTTCCTTGAGGAAACTTCCCGTATACAGCCAGAGGTTGAACCTCTCAAAGATGCCCGCGTCTTCACCCTTGAGGACGACGACGCCCTCTTTGGCCTCCTTGAGATTACCTCTCAAAGCAGCTTTAAAGTACGAAGACTGTCTACATAGAAGGCCTCGGTGGATCCCGAATGTTGTTGCGTCATCTCCAACTTTGACGTAGACAATGTTATTGTATGGGGACCTGTGGCTTTCATTAGCCAATAACAAACCGGATTACTTCAAAATTGGGCTTACTCTTTGGCAGGCTTTTTAACCTCTTTAGCAGGCTTCTTCTCCTGCTTACTTTCTTGCCTCGGGGGTCTGGGCGGAGAGCCTCTGATTGGTGCCGACATCTCAATACGCTGTGCTACAATATAAAGGCCAAGCGCATGACACCTTAGACTTATTGCTCCAGTACGCAAGTTGCTATGCAAGGAGAGATTGGGCGAGATTTTTATCTTGGTGGCTCGAAGATGAGAGGAAAGTTTGAGAGTGAGGTGCGTCCAGAATTGTAGGATCTTACAACCAAATGGGACTGCGGGTTCCTTAATTTCTAGAAACGTGCTGCGCTACAGTTCGACGACTGAGTAAGTCGCTTGACGTAGAGGAGGACAGATGGGGAGTTGTGTCTTGTGGCGCTGAATGGAGATGGCGCGCTGTTAGTAGGTGATGTCTTGACTTGCTTGAACGAAAGAGATGTCGGGGTTTCTGATCTGCGAAGGATTGCTGCACTAGAGCTGATTGACCAAACAGAGATTAAAGCCAGAGGCTTCCCGCTGTACTGCGCTAGAGATCAAATCCAAAGGAGAACTGCGTCAGAGGTGACGGGAAGATGAAATGGCGAGTCTAGAGTGAGAGAGTGTCTTGAAGCGTAAAACTGGAAGCAACCGTTGAGTTCTTGATATACGAACGCTTTAATCGACTGTATTTTTGGCTATGTACCAAGCGGGAGAAGCCTCAACAAAATTAAAAAAGTGAACTTTTTGCAGGACCGAAGAGTGCATTTCCTGCAGTCTCGGCCCCTGAAGTAAGCCCTGGGTGATCCGATCACTTCGGCTTGAAGAAATTATGAAGGAAGGGTCCAAGGTGACCTGCTAATTTTAGATAAACGTAGATACGAGGAGATTTAGAGGTGAGAGAGCCGTGACTCTGGCGCTGTTACGAGCAAGTACAGAAGAATCTCAATAGCATATAGAGAAGCGTAGAGATCGCAGCGACGAGAAGTGAGAGTTCTAGGCCTCTGAAGTAAGGGTTGGTTCACAACGATCAGAAATAGTGGTCGACAAAAGGAGATTCAGATCGGTGTGAATCGAGACTTTGGCGGATTTAATGAGTTGGGAGGGGAGAGGAGAACGAATCTAAGAACTGCCTCTGGTTTTTTTCTGGTATGGGGAGTTTCTGCGGAAGAATTTGAGAACTGCCCACTGAGATGTGAATGAATGTTTCATTAACCGGGTTTGATAGGAGATTCCCATGCCGTCGTTTCTTTCTACAGGAGTCGAAGCTCACTCGATAAAGACTAGGAGACTGTGAACGGTAAGGATAGCCTGCATTGTAATTCTAGTTCAACTATGTAACTGAGGATGCGAGACCTGTTCGATTTTAAGGGTGAGGATGAAGTCATGAGCGAGCCCCTTAGCTACGAGCAACGGCGAGTTATACGAACAGGATCCTAGGACTGCTCAATGAGATCGGGAAGGTCCTCGACCTTTACCTCGCCTTGAAGTATGCCTAGAGATTATTAGCACCGGGTCTGGTAAGCAAGAACGACAACCGGAAAGGCAGGTACTTACGGTACACCGCTGTCAGCAGAGGAAATTCATCTTCCTTTCCCCTCGCTTTCAAAAATCCATACACCTCATGTGCCGTCGAGGTTCCCTGTAGCATCTGCCCGTTCAATTCCTGCTTCTCCACCTCGTCGATACTGATATTCTTCTCCACGCTCATTTTTGCACACCGGTAATTCCTCCCACCAGAACAAGAAGTAATCAAATCGGCAACACCAGCGCTCTCTTCGGTAAAGGTCCTTGAGTGTACCGAGTTTTCAAAGAACATCTTCCCAAATTTGACCATTTCCAGCAGTCCAACCCGCATGACGGCTGCTTTGGCATTGTCTCCCCAGCCCATGCCTGATACGAAACCAGCAGCGAGAGCTACAATATTCTTTAAACCACCGCTTAATGACACGCCAGCAACATCGGAAACGACACGAACGTGAAAGTAGGGACGGTGGAAAAGCAACTTGAGCGTGTTGTGGTCTAATGGAGGGTAATCCGAAGGCTGTGCAACTAGCTTCACCTTTGACTTCTTGCCTGTTGAATCTTTATGATCCTCAATTCTCGTAAGATCCAGCTGGGACGATTGAGGGGTGGGGCCTTTCGGGGTTGGATTACGAGAATCCATGGGCGGAGGGTCGTACGCAACTGTTGTCTCGGAGAACTTCTCTGCTGCGACTTCGTTGGCAATATTTGCGCCCGAGAGAGCACCACAGTATATCCCAAGCTTTTCCCCTATAGATTCCGAGAAAAGTCTAACGTTGTCGCTAGAAACATTCACTCCCTTGATACATGATACTCCCCGAGCGTAGGGCACGATGTGACCTTTCAGTTGATCGCATAGCCCGCCGATAAATTGGTGGGGGAGGTTAAAAATGAGTATTGTCGAATCTTTGACCGAGTCTCGTATTGAAGGGTTAGCGTATAGGTTGTGGGGTAAAATAATGCCTGGAAGGTATTTGACATTTTCGTGAAAGTGATTGATAAGTCTGGTAAGTTTTTGAGGCTCTTTGCAGAATTCGGAGGTAGGGTTGTAGTGCTTAGAAGTCTCGGGAACTTTGGTCTCCTCCTCGAATACCCACATGTGTACCTCGGGTTCGAAAAGCTCAGGATGGTCTTTGGTGTTCTCGGCGACCATCTTGGCAATTACAGAGCCCCTTCATGGGTGTCAGCGCGAATGCCAGCTTGGCCGAGCCGAGACCCTGGCTGCAAGCGCTCACCAGTTGCCTGATCCTACCACTGTCACCTTGTGCCTCTTCTCGTGGGACCCAAGGGTCGCCATCGTGGATGATTTTCTTGATCCCGTTGTTAACTTTTTCTCTGGGCAGGTCGAGGTGCG
>JAABUK010010077.1_pt1 | contig 12720 bp, 16 predicted proteins | sample 5559141 | NCBI WGS metagenome assembly JAABUK01 (sample SAMN10711869, study PRJNA513367) | rock metagenome | isolation source: Antarctica rocks | place: Antarctica: Victoria Land, Pudding Butte nord | collected 2016-01-03
TCTGGGCATTGCTGCACTCAGCTGGACTTTAATTGTGAGGACACACTTGCGTCTCTAACACTGGTCTGATGTGCAGAGAACATAAGCCCTGACAGGCGCCGCAGTCTTGCAGCTGACGCCAGGAAGGGCATGAGCCGTACCAAGAGCCTTGCACCACTGGCAGCCTCCAAGAACCTGGTCAAGTGGTCCTCACCAGCAGAGCCTCAGACTGCTACAAGGAAGCTGCCGCCCATCAAGAGGGTGTCCAGGGATTCCAACTTCTCTGAGAGCCCACGCAGCAGTGCAACAGGTGACATGCAGTGTGTCGTGCTGGCTCAAGGGTTCTACTGCCAATCTGACAAAGTATTTTCAGCATGCACTGGTCATCCTTGCAAGGATGTGCAGCAGAAACTGGATGCGATGACTCTATTCCATTCCACTCTTTGACACTCTTGCTATGACTTCTGAGTCTGTATTGTCCCATGCACTTCTAGCGCTGTATCATCTTGCTGCCCTGTTAGCCCAGGAACCCAGTGTCGATGCCACAACTATATGTGTGTGTGGCAAAGGTGACAGCTTTGACATTGAGAGCGAGATAAGCTCAGTGACGAGTCATGGCAGCTTCATGAGTGTGGTCAGGGCCGCCAAGCTTGCTGCAGACCAGGTCAGTCATCATCCAGCTCTTTTGCAACACAACCAACCAAATTTGCACCTGGGTGCATGTATACAAATATGGGCCATACCATGCTGAATGAGAGTTAACAATGGGCATATCAAGCCTCTCATGTGACTGTCATATCTGCGGATGAGCGCTGCTCAAGGTCAGTGGTGGCAGCCTCAATAAGTAGCATGCCCTGTGCACAAAAGCTATACATTCATCTTTGTTTGGCCTCATAGATGTGCTCTCAGTGCATTTATGGCTGTTGCTGTAGCAACCTCCTGTCTTGGTCACAGAAACTGTCGGTACGCCCATGTCAAAGATGTGAAACTCCTCTGTTTGCACTGTAGTTTGTGCAGGAGTTACATGGAGTCTGTTTCTTTGGAGCCTAGAACTTGATGCATTAAGCTTGGTGCATTCTGCCGCCATTCATAACATGGCGTGCTGTGCTGGGTACTGAAGATCTGGTATTTCTCATCAGCAAGTTGTAGCCACAGATGGCCTCAGCCTGCAGCTTTGTAGATAGTCAGATCAATGTGTTCGCATCAGTGCATCATTGCCTTTGGCTGACCTAGCACAGTAAACAATCAAGGAAATTGGGCCTTGCAGCCACAGAGGGCTTGATTCAGCCTGGTTCATTAGTTTGTAACTGGTAGGGGATTATGAGCACAGTTTGTGCATACAGGGTATTGCTGCAAAGCTAGGGTCCCCAATTAGGAACCAGCGCCTGGCAGACATTGTGGCCCACAGACCTCAGGCCACAGTACGCTCTCTCAAGTGGCTGATTGGCATATTTGACAACATCCTCAAGCAAGTGGATGCCAGCCAAAAGAAGGCCAGCAAACTGTCAATTCCAGAGCTGACCTTTGGAGGGTTCCAGCGCAAGTATGGAGAGCTCATGGCATCTGAGTACATGGCAAGCATGGTCAACACTGTTGCCAAGTACAGGCTGGTAAGACTGACAACCTGTTGCAAACGAACAGTGCCCTGAAAATGCATGGCTTGACAGGCCAGCCTTCCTCTGAGTCATGATCATGGCGCAGCAACTTGTCAAGCTTGCAGTCACTAACGCTTCAGTTCCTGGCTTCTGTTGTCGGCACCTCTCATGTGGACACTTGTGCAGAACAGTGCAAATTCACACGATCTGAAAGGCTCTCAAGGGCCCTAGCCAGCTGGACCTAGCTGCCTCACAGTCAAGGCACTAAGACTGTTGCTGCCCACCACAGCAACAGGATGAAGCCCATCCTCTTTCATGTGCCGCCACCAGAGGCATCTGACCTTGCCATGGCCTTCCCAACATGCACAGTGCGATGTTACAGATGCATGCATCACACGTGAGACATACGAGTGATGGTACCTGGTGACACCGACCAACTAAAATCTTGCAGGAAGATGAGAGGATTGAAGTGGTGGCCAAGTTTCTAACTGAAGAGTGGAGCAATGAAGCACTGACAGCTTGTGCAGCAGTGTACAGGATGGGTGCCGCACCCTGCCCATTCCCATGCATTGAGTATCCAGCTCCAAGTGACAACACCCAGATCAAGAGCTCCAGGCAGATAGACCTCACCAAGGTCAGCTAGTACTGTCACTCCTGGTTGTGTCTATACAGCATTGGTCTGCTGCTCCACAATATCCTCAACCATGTCTATCTCCACCATGTCCTCAAGCCTGTTTGTCACGATCCAGGTGCATTTGATGTTTGTCTATGCCGACAGACATCAAGACTTGACTATCTCCTGTGCTGAGTAGTAATGGCCTGCAAGCTGAGCATTCCTGAGACGAAAAGCGGATGTGGTATCTGATCAGACACACTCACACACCCATTTATTTCAAGCTATAGCTCAGTCAGCTCACATCAGTACATGGTTTGTAATGACCCGACGTAGTTACATGTCCAACCGCGTCTTGAGATGTTTTGATGTCCTAGACATTTATTAAATGGGCGTGTTTGTTGCAGGCAATTTGGATTAGTGACAGTGTCCTTGGCATACGCTCTGTGGAGACTAGAGCAACTTTCATCAACCAGCTGCAAGCAGAGTGCACCGAAGCTGGTCCAGAGGACATGCAGTGGCTGGTTAAGCCTGTCAAGGAGGACCCCTCTGTTGCCTTAGGCCCTCAGCTGTTCAAAAGCAAACCAGCCCTTAGTTCAAGCGCAAAGGATCAGGAAAGAACCGCGTCAGTCAGACCAACTTCTGATTCAACAAGTAAGGCATGGCTTGTGCTCAGGCTGTTGACATGCAACAGTCTTGAGAGTGTGCCTGCATGCAGACAACACCGCTGTTGTTGGTTTTGTTTTTCCTGCGAAGACATTATTATGTTTTGGGCGAAATATCGGACCTGCTGTGCAAGCATCCTTTGTGTTCATTTCATATGCTGTGCAGCTTGCCATGCATCCTTTTTTGCCTGTCGACCTGTTGGACAGAGGCCGCTAGCTGAACAGCATGCATGCCTTTGTGTCAGCTGTCAGCTTGCCCAGTCCAGCTGTTTCTTCAGCTATGGCTGTGAGATCATCCCATTTGTACTCAAGTGGGGCACGACTAAATATTGCAAATGCAGGCAGCACCTCCCATGGCTGGAAGCTGAAGAGGATCAAGCTGATGTCCTTGGTGTGTGGTGAGACTGTGCGCATTGAAGCGTTGCGCATGCAGCAGCTGCCCTACGTCTTCCAGCGCCTGCCCCTCAATGTTCATGGCAACTTGCCCCTCTCCCAGGTTGATATCTTTTCAGCCTTGTACTCGCACACAGTACAACATCTGGGCTTCATGAAACCACACTTGCATCTGCAAACTTTACTACAGTGCACACCTCATGTTGTCCAATATAGCATCTGTCAGCTCATTCTATCATCTACAATGTAGGAACCTGTGCACATCTCAAGCATTCAGTCTGCTTGTTCATGGCTGCACTGGCATGCAAAGAACATAGCGACAGTTGCAATCCCAGTCACACTATCATGGTCCTGACTGCACTGCTTTCTGCAGCAGTCCATGAAGCTGTTGTGCCAGGTGCGCGCGAATGCAGGTGCGTGACTTCATAGAGGAAGCTCTGCCAGCCAACTCGGGGGTGGATGACAGGTCCTTGGAGGGTCTGGTGGCCAGCTTTGTGTCAGAGGCCATGGCGGCACAGGTTGCCTCAGAGGGCATTGCTAGCCAGTCCTCCATGTCCATGGACGCATTCTTTGCTGCCTGCCACACTTCACAGGTCAGCATGCGCCTCAGGCTTGGTGTCTTGTGTGAGTGATATAGAACGCTGTTGCAAATGCATTCTGACTTTGATAATTTGTTTCTGGGCTTCATTCTCAACAGCAGGGTATGTCAGACACCTCACAAGCTTGTGAGGTGTCTGACATACCTCACAAGCTTGAAGTCAAAGGGCAAGTCAGGCAGGCTGGCATTCGATATCTTGCATGATTTTATCACTCGTGTCAAGTGGAGGGTTGACATCAGCATGTTTTGATAGTTCTCAGCCTCTAGACAGTGTTGCATTGTGCCTGCACCGTATGTCTACCTAATCTTGCAGCGTAACAGACACAACAAACATGCCATGTCTGAACAGCCAGTGCAAGGTGCATGCAGTCCATTCACCGTTCATTGACTTGCCACTGGACGATTCAGATGAGACCAAACAGCTCTGGGTTTTGATTCTGCAGCTGGTGAAGAACTACATAAAGGTGACCCTGACAGGGCCTGCCACGGCCCTTGGGGAGGACACCAGTCCCCAGGAGATGAGGGACAGCTTTGTGACAGTGCTGGTGGCTCGCCACTTTGAGGCCATGTGGGTGCACATGAAGCAGGGCCTGGATGCCCTGCCTGCCCCACATCACAGGCTCATGGACCAGGTCAGCATGCTGTTGTGTCATGTCTGTGCAAGGCTGACAGCCCAATCAGGCTGAATCATGCCTCCAGGTCATAGACCCAGAGTGGCAACTCTGCTTGAAGTGTCTGATTGACACTCGTGGTGCTCCAGTTATAGGCCCAGAGTGGCAAATCTGCTTGAAGTGTCTGATTGACACACTTGGTGCTCCAGTTGTAGCAGCGCGACCTGCTGCTGCCCTGACAGTGTGCGTCACATGTACCATCATGGGTCTTTTGGACCTGTAAGCTACTCTACTCTTACACGTGACATGAAGAAATGGCCAGACATCAACCAATCTCATCACAACATGTACATTGTCATACAAGTGTGTGTTTATGTGTAAATTTTATTGTATGTGCAGGCCATACGTGTGACTCAAGAGCAGCGGGGTAGCCTGAAGCTGGAAGCCTACAGCCACCTGCTGCAAGAGCTGCTCGTCATGCAGTTGCACCAGGTCTCCATTGCATCCGCAGAGCGGACACATAGCTCTGACTTCATGCAGGTGAATGCCTACCTGTCAGCTGCTGGCTTTCAACACTCAAATCACAGACACTCGACACATGAGAGGCGTGAGCCCCCTCCTGTCTTGACAGAGAACTGTCTCTTCATCAGAGTGTCATGTGCATTGGCATCAAGCTGAGTTTTTATCAGATTTGCACAAGAGTTGTTGACTTGAGCACCTAAAGCATGTTGAGACAAAGATAAGTTTTACAACCTTGTTAGATATACTTGTGATAGGAGTCCTTTTGGGATGAGGTGCATAGTTGTAGCTCTGTCTGTAACTACAAAACACGGACCTTTTGGTGGGGCGCAAAAAGCATTGAATGACTTGTTACATTCAGACTACGCATTCTCAGAATTTTTGCAGTTGTCTGTCCCCTGACGTGTCTTCAAGACAGAGAATCTAAACTGATTGATTGATTGAGTTGGAGATGGGGCCATCCATGTATGGTGGATTCACATGAGTACTCATGAATAGTCATGGCGCATACTTCTGTCCTAAGGCGACATCACCAAGATGTGGTGGTGGGTGTGTGCAGGGCTCCAGCCTTGAGCAGGTGCTGAGCCGTGTGGAGGATGCAGTGCTGATGCTGCAGGGCACCTCCTACATGCTGGCAGAGAAGGGCCCTCTGCTGCATGCCCGCCGCCGCCGCCTGCCCCCCTCAGCCAGGGTAACATCACCCCCCCCCCCTCACTCATGTCTGCGCACACCATGCTGTGACGCCATCACAAATACTTTACCGCGTTCATGCTGCTATCTGAGTCTGCATGACTGATGTCATAGCATGCACAGCATCATGTTGTCGCATTGATCTGAAGTGACATGGAATGCTGCAATGGAGATGGAGGCCTTTAACTGCAGCAGTAAAGTCAGCGTGTCTGCTACTGTATGTAGCTGCAGGTAGTAGCATGCTGTCACTTGCATGACAGATGTCCAGTAAAAGAAATGCCAGGTATCGGTGGCAAAGCAGAAAGCAACATCATGTGCAAATGTACACAGGCAGGCATCTGTCAGCATTCACGACATCAGCTGATAGCATTCATGATATCAGCTGATAAGTCTGTGGCTGTTTCTTCTGATCTTTGTACAATTGGCTCTGTAGGTGGAAGGCATCAAGGCATTGATGTATACCTACAAGCAGGTACAGGACAGCTTTGCAGAGCAGGTTGTGATGTATTTGCAAACGGCATGGCGAAGGCACAAGGCAAAAAAGCTTGCACGACTAGCAATTGATCAGCTTGCTAAACAGCAAGCCTCTGCTGGCTCTAGCACACTTGGCAGCGAGCTTGATGCAACTGTCGCCAAGGCTGCAGGTCTTGATGACGCAGAACATTGACCGTGCCAGCTTGTAGGCTCGTATGCCATAACTTCGTTCATGCATGTGTAATCAGGAGCAAATGAAAAGCACAACACTCATGTTGAGGCAGATGTGGCCTTTTGGAGTGCAGTGCAATTCAGTCGTAAATTGATCACATGCCTGCTGTAGTGAGTTAAATTCAGATGGCATGCATAAGAATGAGTACTAGTCAGGACCAGTCAGACCCTGTCACATGCCAGTTGCATTTCACAGCTTACAAGTGAACAAGTTCGCTTGCTGCAGATGCCAGAATCACTTGCAGGCAGTCACTGTGCAGAAGTTGGGCAGATTTCTGCACGTCTCAAATCAGGGGTTTAGCTTCATGGTTCAGTGGTCAAGGGGATGGCTGTATCTTTGCTGCTCGTCCCAAGACCAAAGTCAATCAATTGGAACATCCATATTTTGGTGCACGTGCCTTCCAAATTAACGGTTTTGTCACAATGCTGACCAAAATGTGGGCACATGACAAGTTTGAGAAGCAAGAGCCAGAGAGTCCACTGGCATACAATGATCTGACAACGTGTTAAGGCCAAGGGGTAGGAAGCAACATCCCTGCGTGTGCAGAAACCTCGGCTTGCGATTTGCAAGCAGGTTTGAAATCCCGGATCTGCCACCATCGATCCCCAAATCAGTCCAACGCTAGCAATTTCCGTGTACCACACAGGTCACAAACCATCTGCCACAAGGCCTGTTGGCTTGTACGTGGAAACCGCTTGTGCACGGTCTCTTTGCGTTGGAGAATGACAGGTTGCTGCCCCGCTTGTGGGAGCAGTGCGCTCGAGGAAGCTGCTGATGCCCTGTACTGCCAGGCATGTGGCCTGGAGGTAGAGCAACAGTGTCCTCAGGCACCGGAAGCAGGGCTGCATGGTCACTTGGTTGCAGCAGCAATGCCTCTAGCGCACCCCAAGGTGAGGACGCTGATACCTTGACGTTGTTTGGCGTCACACGTCGACTCTTGTGCTGAGAGTATGATATCGCAGGGCCCAGACAAAACAATTATGCTGGTGATAATCAACCGCGTGTGCCTGCCACAAACCATTCAGGAGGAAATCCGCAACTTGATAGATCTAGCACACCCCAAGGTTGGAGGATCAGGGAGCATGCCCCTTGCACACCTGGCAGCGGCATGCACCAATATTGTCGTCAGACTCAATGGCTTGCCAGTGCTACTAGAAGACATCTGTGCGGCTGTCAGCACACGAGCAGACATCATTGCGTGTGCCAGCAGAAGTATTGCAGCTCAGCTGAATCTGCATGTACCACTGACAAATTAAGAGGAGTTGGGTAGGCTGCAGCTGAACAAGATGCCAAGTCTGCAGAACCAGGTATGCCCTTGAAGGCTATTCAGTGTCGCTGGAGAGTGCACAACTTGGCTGACAATATCAACTGCCTTGCGAAAATGAGACCAGCCTGGCACTGACATGCTTTGCAGGGTGGGGCTATGCCAATGTTCATCAAACTGTATGGGTGGGCAAAGCACTACCTCAGTTCAGATACAGCAGGTGCCCCTGCAGCTGCACTTCACCTGGCAGCAGCTTACCATAAGGTGTGAGACGCTGCAGTCAAACTGCTCAAATCTTTGACAGTGTGCTGCAGCTGCCATGTCAATCTGTTTTTGCTATGCAGGTGACACTGAAGCCGGAGGCTCTGGCATCAATGTTTCACATCAGCTCAAAATCAGTCTCCAGTCATATCAGCAGGCTCAAAACATCATTGGTTGAGCAAGCTTTGGGCTCTGGTTCCTTTGAACAATTGCAAGGAAAACTGAGCACCAAGAATGTGATAAGTTGGATGTATGACATCCTGGCCCGCTTGTGGAATCCTGTCGCTGTTGACAATCCGTCGCCAGATGCTGAATTTTTGGCTACCCAGAATACCTCCCCAAACATTGTAAACCCCAAAGGCAGCAGGTCTGCCTCCCCTGATGAAAGCAATGCCAAGACAGCACGCCCATCAAAGCATCCCAAGTTCTCAGTACCAGACATGACTGGTGAAGAGCTAGATCAGGAAGATGTCATCCCTGCTGGTGAATGGGGAAAATACGTCTGTGATACTCCAGAACAACGTTTGAAGTCAGCACTATTAGACCAACAGGAATAGTCTGTGTCTTTGCTTAAACATTTGTGGGGTAGCATATTCACAGATAATTTTCTCGCTGCTGTCAGTATTGCAGCCTTTCAGTCTTGCGTTATTGTGCCAGGGGTTTGTGCTAAGAAGTGCAGACATTTCATGGCAATGGATAGAGACATCATATGACCCAGCCATAAGAAAGTGCATGGAATGCATGTTTCTGTTTGTGATCAATGCAAGCTAAACTAGACAAGTTTACTTTCTAGGTAGTGTGGCTTTACATGGCTGCAATGATATGCTCAATTGCATTCAACTGCACTGTTGAACCTGGTCAGATGTAATGCTGCTGCACGCAACAATGCTATGGCACATTTGCACTTGGTGATCTGCTGTAAACTCATATGTACATGTGTATGTGATTTCTCACAATAACATCTGGTGCAAGACGTGTGTCTGATTTGCAACTGATCAGCACCCTAATTGCGCATGGTGCCGTAATAATTATTAATACGTGTACTTAGCCAGCAGGCATCAGGTACGTGCGACGCAAGTCAGTTCCCTCCAGACAGGCTTGTTCAGAGCATCATGGGTGTAGCGGTTCAACTTCAACTTGTGAATGTCAAACAAAACAACAGCGTTCCAGACAGTCCTAGGTCCGCCACGACAGTTTTGGCCTACTAACTGTCCATGCATGAGTACTTTGGGCAATCTGCTGTCAGACATCCTGCAGATATGACCAAACCACCTAAGCCTCTTGCTTCTAAGCTGAGATTCAGCAAAGAAATTTTCACATCGCTTCAAAATGACAGAGTTTGTAATGTGATCTAACAATGAGATGCCACAAATCCGCCTTAAACAACGCATGTGGAAAACAGACAGCTGGTGGAGATGCTTGTCAAGCAAGGACCAGGTTTCACCACCATACAACAACATTGTCATGACAATGGTTTGCAGGAACTGAAGCTTGGCGGGCAAGGACAAGGCTTTTGATGACCAGACTTTTGCTTGATGGAGCCTGGCAAAGGCATTACCTGCACCAGCAACCCTATGAGCAATCTCTGTATCCAGCATGCCATCAGAGGTGAACATGCTTCCTAGGTATTTGAAATGGGAAACAACCTCCAACACTTCCCCCCTAATGGTGATGACAGCATTTGTGGATTGCTCAGCAGCGTCCTTGCCTACTACAAGCACTTTGGTCTTCTTAGTGCTGATGGTCAAACCCCACTGCACAAATGTGACGTCCATGAGTGTCGCTGCTCTCAAACTTTCGCTATTGTCACACACAAGAGAGATGTCATCAGCGTGTATGTACAACAAGATCCACATGAGCTCTTCTGCATCTGGGTTCCTGCTATGCATGAGCTGGCCATCATTCTACATCTCCAGACATTCTGGTTGGTAGAGAAAGCACCTCTTCTGAATCAGCAGCAGCCAAAAAGACACCATACATGGCAAGCTTGCCCTCTTGACTCCTGACCTTCAACTGACTGCACCTGGCCCAGCCATGGGATGACAGCAATCATGGCCTTGGACAGCTGCGTGTTGCCCTTCCTGAATGCAACATGCCATGCCTGCAACAAGCGGAGACAGGAAGACACACGTATATACAGCAAGCCAAAAAATTACTGTGTAGTACGTATGCTCTGTATTGCAGTGTCAACTGGTGTGCAGTGAGTTGAAAGTTGGAACAAACTCTCAAGCGCAGTCTTGAGGGATAGTGTTTGAACAAAAGCTCATGCATCTCGCCTGAGGATGCGATGAAGTGCTGATGTGACGAAGTGCTGCATTCAATGCTGGATGTTCTCATAAGCAGCAGACAGCAGTGACTTCACTGAAACCATAACCCATCTTCTGCACCAGGTCCTGACTTGGGTCACTGAGCAGCATACCTACATCTGTAAGCAGCAGCATGCTTATGCACAAGACAGCTCTGCATATGCAGACCACACAATAAGTAGGACTCAGCTTTGGTCAGGTGTTTCAAGTTGCCAGGTATCTTGAGCAAAACAGGCTGACAGCAGGCTGCCAGCCTTGCTTGCAAGCTCAAGCAGCATGTGATGAGCACGGTGCCACCGCTGCTGACTCTTATCAGTGATCAGGGCAGGCGCCTGAAATGACGAAGAGCTGGATGTCTGATGCACGCTGACGCCTTGAGCGTTGACACCGCTTGTCAGCCCTCTCTGGGTGGACGCGCAGCAACCTGCGTTGTCACCTGTCCTTGAACCGGCAGGGTCCACAGCCGCCGCTGAAAAACTTGCAGCAACGACCAAACATAGTGGCTTGCCAAGCGATGCCGGTCAACAAGCTGGCAGCCCGGAGAACGGTCCAAAAGCGTTGCAACGGCACCTTCATGATTGATCCCTCCGGCCCGTTGTGCATAATTTCGCTCGTCGTGACAGCGATGCAGTGAGAGTGTAGACAAATAGGGTGTGCTTGTAATGGGATGAGGAAAGTGATGTTGGACACCCTTGTTGACACGAGTCATGTGCTCAGCAGGCACGACAACTTACGTGCGCCATAGTTTCTGCTTAGGACACGTGCTTCACAGCCAGGGTTTTCAGGGCCTTAGAAGGGGACGGGGGGGGGGCAAAGATGCAAACGAAACTAACGTACATGCGAAGCACAGGGAAAAACACCAGACACCAACATATCACCTACCGTAGGTGACCTACAAGATCAGTAACAAACGTTTAAACAATGTATATCAGCAGCCGGCAGTGCTTCCGTCATTTGGTGCAGATCAGCCAAATCACACAAGGATTGGGCAGCAACCACTATTGCTCTTGAAACCAAGGGTCAGGCAAGAGTCTACAGTAACCATCTGAAGGCAGCCAGATCAGTTAGGCCAAATGCTGATGTGCCTTGTACAAGTGCTATTCTACAGCGCCTCCTTGACCGCCTGCAGGGCAGCTTCAAGGCAGTATGTGGTTGTTATAGCATGACACAGGGCTCAGCCGTTACGCAAAGAAGCTGCAAGACAGACAGTATCCAACAGAGCAAAAACTGCCATGTATGCACAGCGTCAACATAGCAATGCGCAAAAAGATGCACAGATTACAGATCTGTACGTACATACGCAATTAGTCTGATGCATCTGGAGAATTATGAAACTAATCTAGCTACCTTACCATTTGCCACCTTTGTCATGTATGCCAATTGCTGGGTGTGCAGGAACTGGAACAGAAAGGTCAGGGCAAACTGTGTTCACCACAGGGTGCCAGGCACTGTTTTGTGAACACTGTCTGCCCTGACCTTTCTGTTCCAGTTCCTGCACACCCAGCAAATGGCACTAACAACAAATAAGCTTGTTGAAACTTGGGGATATGCTGGCAGACGGAAGTTTGCCTTTGCACAACTGCCAAGCATTAATTTGAGCACATAAATCCCCATATGACATCAGCAACAAAAAAGTGATCAGCATACCACGTTATTGTGCCAGAAAGAAGAAGTGCAAGCCAACCAGATACAACTGTCTTGCGCTCACCTCCTTGTCAGCAGTGTCACTTCTACCAGGCTTGGGCTGATTGGGCGCTGGGGCCAAATCAGCCTTTAGCTCGTCCACCTTTGCCTTATCAGCTGCTGCCAGCTCCTGCACAAGTCACCAGCTGTGAGCAAGCAAATGTTCCACCACTGAGGGGTAAAGCACAAAACTGGTCAGCCTGAAGAATGACGCTCAAATCACACACAAGCTGAATGCAAGTAACAGTGAACCATTCACACTTGTTGGTATTGGCTCAAGAAGACAGCATGTGTGCATTTTAGTCAGCAACTGTCATGGCACAAGCTGCATGCTGCTTTCAGTTGCTCATGTCCCCCAAAGGTGGCTAAGATTAGCCACAGAACAGGCAGCGTGCATCATGTCACTGCATCCAGGCATGGGTCAAATACAAACGCATCACCTGGTAGGGCTACTTTTCTTCCTTGGTCAGACCTTTCCACAAATCACCAGCAGCCTTGACAATTTCAGCAGGAGATAGTCCAGGTTGCTCATCTGCGCAAACACACGTCTTGCTGAGTTGCTCTGCCACCAGATTTGCATTGCACAATAAAACTTCCGGCATGTGCAGATTACTCATTTCACCTAACCCTGTCATCAATTACCCAATTGGTAAGTAACAAAGTAGTTTACTGCTACACTAACTGCCATACACGGCTGCTCCAAGATTTTCAAGCGGCAAAACACTGCTTTTGCTCAGGAGACACGTCTGCCAAAGTAACTCTCAACTCAATTGAACAAACTCTTGACTCAGTTGACCAGACTCTTGAGCCATGTCCCTACCTAAAAACAGGGATGCA
>JAABUK010010078.1_pt1 | contig 12719 bp, 22 predicted proteins | sample 5559141 | NCBI WGS metagenome assembly JAABUK01 (sample SAMN10711869, study PRJNA513367) | rock metagenome | isolation source: Antarctica rocks | place: Antarctica: Victoria Land, Pudding Butte nord | collected 2016-01-03
TCCAACAGTGTTGTGGTTGTGAAGAGCACAATGTGAGTAGTCGCGCAGGTGGAGGACGAGGACGATTGGATGGCGCGCTATTTCTTCACAGGCGGCACGATGCCGTCGTCAGACCTTCTGCTGCACTTCCAGGTGCACTTGTTTGCCGCTGTTTGCAAATGCAACTGTCCACGAACATGTCAGCCTGATCGTGTCAGCCTGAGGCTGAGAAGCTTGACCCAAGTTGCGTGTGCACATCTGCGCCCATGCACAGGAAGTGTCAACAGCATGGCACGAAGCAGCTGAGACAAATCTACGTCGCAGGACGACTTGAGTGTCCAGCAGCAGTGGTACATCAATGGCAAGCACTACTCGCGGACGCTGGAGGACTGGCTGAAACGCATGGACGCACAGAAAAGGGAGATCATGCCGCTGTTCAAGGTGCAACTCAATTTCTTGACCCCGATTTGAGGATGACCTGCTCAAGGTGTTTGCTTTCGTGGCGTCCCAGTGTCTGGCCACCAGCACTGCTGAATTCTTGAGCCGCCGCGTCGCAGGAGACGTACGGCAAGAGGGACACAGTGAAGTGGTGGGTGCGGTGGCGGGTCTTTTACCTGGCGTGCAGCGAGCTGTTCGCATTCAACGGCGGCAACCAGTGGGGCGTAGGCCACTACCTGTTCCAGAAGAAGGAGCTTGCGAAGAAATGACGCTGAGCCGGTTGCTGTATTGACGGCTCCCTCGTTTCTGTACAAATGTAAACGTGGCGGCGCCACTGCCGCTGTGTCCAATGGGCAGCATAAGAGCATGACGCGAGCTGCATGTGCCTCGTCGTTGCTGTACATGGCCTCTTCAGGCAGGTCAACACGCCTGCAAGCTGGCTGGGTGGTGGTGGCAATAGAAGGGCCGAAATTTGATGGCCAGCGGCCATGGGGCCAATGGAGAGGGTGTAGGGAAACGAAAGGGCATCCTGGGAGCATTTGGCCAGAATGCCACATGTTGTTTGTGCTGCTACCGCCATATTGACACTCTCTAATAACACAGGGCTGCAACACAGGGCTGCGCTCACCGTGTGGCAGCAGCTTGTCACGAACGCACAGGCTGCGGATCGCTTTCCAATCTCAAAATTAAATCAACACCGCTGCGATTGACGCCGTAAAGCTGACAGGTCTTGCTGCCAAGTGCTCACAGCGGCAACCTGAAACTTCGGCAAGCAAAACAATGGTCTTTTGCAGTTGTTGGTAACATCCAAATTTGGTGATGTCAGTTTGGGGCAGAATTTCCAACACCGCCAGCAGCTTGCAGGCCCGGGTCGCAAAGCTTTCTGAGGACGCATTCGATCGTGCTGAGGACCTTCTGGTGAGACCATGTGGCGAGCACAACCTGCATGGTGCATATGATGCGACACATGCCATTGCCACTAGATCGCACGTGACATTTGACAAGCCAAAACACACCTCCTTCGCAGGACCCGTCCAGCAGGGGATACCAAGATGGAGCACCACGACAGCCACACAGCCATCCCAGCCTGCAGCAGGCACATAGCCTGCCTGCGCCGCCCACTCCGGCGCCCGCAGCGACACTGCCGAAGTTTGGCGGCAGTCGCTCGACCTCGGGAGCCGGCACGACGGAGTCCCGCCTGGCGGCATTGAAGGCGAAGCTCGCTGAGGACCGGTTGAGGATCGGGCGGGTGCCGACTCCCTATGCCAAGGCGCAGCAGCTGTCCAGCCATGGCGGCGAACAGCACCGCGATGTAGCCTCGACAGCGGTGCCCTTACAGCAGCCATGGCCATCTGGAGGGCCCTCGCATGAAGATGAGCCGGTGCATCCGACTCCACAGGTGGCGATCGATGATGATGTTCACAATTTGTTTGCACACCTGTCATGCGGAAGGCTGTCCCAGTCGGCGGGCGATGACATGCATGACATGTTTTCGGCTACAGGAGTCGGCAGCCTTGTTGTTGTGCTGAGCAAGCACTCGGTGTCTGCAAGTCTCTGACCTGTAACTGTACAGGCGCAGCCGCAACATGTGCCGCGTAGCAATGGCGGCGCCACAGGCGCATTTGAGGAGGTGTCGCTCAGCAGCCCAGTTGCCGGCGGAGCCTGGAAGCCACTACAGCACCACTCGCCGCCCCACAGCCAGCCGTTGCAGCCACAGCAGTCAGCCTACAGCCCGACGCGGCATGAATCGCCAGCTGCTGCGCGGCATCCTGCGGCACAGCCGGCAGCGCAGCCAGCAGCAAACGGCCCGCGCTCAGCCCGGCCGGACGACGAGGCGGCAAACCTGCGGGCGCAGCTGCAGCGGCTGAAGGCGCAGATGCTGGCGAGCTCCCAGCAGGCGGAGGAGGAAACGGAGCGGGCGCAGCAAGCCGCCGCGGCACAGGCGGCGTCGCTGCAGCGGGAGCAAGCCGCTCTGCAGGCGTCCCTGGCCGCAGCGCAGCAGGAGCTGCTATCCCAGCAGGGCGCAAATCAGGAGGTAAGAGGCTACAAAAAGCGCAAAGCAGCGCCGTCAGTTGTTGCTCCTAGCAACCTCTGATGCATGCAGACATGACCCGCAGGCGGATGAGCGGTTGCACGATGCTCAGGAAGACTGGCAGACACGGCTGGAGGCGCACGCAGCCGAGGCGGCGGCGCTGCGGCATGAGATCGGCCGGCTCACGGCTGCGCAGCAGCCCCAGGGTGACAGCGGCGACGATCCGACAGCCCCAGAGCGGGACAGCCAGGAGCTGCAGCAGGCGCAGGCGGCAGCCGCGCAGCAGAGCGCGGCGGCAGAGGCCGCGGCCTCGGAGGCGCGCCGGTGGCAGGCGGCCACGGAGGCCGCCCAGGCAGACGGCGCTCGGCTGCGAGCGGAGCTGGACGACGCTCGCAGCAGCGCTGCCACCGCGATTGACGATGCCAAAGCGCTGCAGGATGCCCGGCAGGGCGAGGCGGCGGCGGCGCAGCAGGCGCAGGAGGCAGCCGCAGAGGCGGATCAGCAGCGTGCGGCGGCAGCCGCTGCCGCTGCCGATTCGGATACAGTCCAACAAGAGGCCCAGGTCTTGCGAGAGCAGCTGCAGCGTCTGGAGGCGCGGCTGGCAGAAAGCTCGGATGCGCAGGCGGCGGCACAGCAGGCGGCTGACAGCCGCACGGCAGAGTGGCAGGCGGCCGCAGAGGCGATGCAGCAGCAGGCGGAGTGCGCTCAGCAAGAGGCGGCGGATGCGCTGGCGGCGCACGACGAGGCCGCCCGGCAGCAGGGCGCAATTCGGCGGCTGCAAGAAGCGCTGCAGCAGCAGCTGCGGGAGGAGGCGGAGGCGCACGCGGCGGTGCGGCAGCAGCTGCTGCAGCAGCAGGTGGGGCGAGCGGCGCGTCATGAACTTCCGCTGCTGGGAGTGCATGCAGTTGGGGTGTCACACAGGTTTCTTCGAGGGCAGCCTTGCGAACGCTGTCTACCAATGCTCATGCTTGTCTCCACGCAGGCAGCAGCGGGTGCAGAGCAGCAGACGCAGTCCAGCGGGCTGGTGGCTGACCTGGAGGCGCAGCAGCGGCGGGTCGCCGAGCTGGAGGCGGCCCTGCAGCGAAGCCAGCAGCAGGCGGCGCAGCTCGAGGAGGACCCGGCTGAAGCAGCCATCCAGCTCAGGCAAGCCTGCGTATTGCACTGCTCTGATTGCACCGCCTTTGCACCATCTGCCGCCCTGCGCAACGGACAGTCATTGACATCGGCAGCAGGCACCAGCTGCGGGGCTCTCAGCCGCATTGCACTGGTCGCAAGCTGCTCCCACCCAAGTCCCGAGGAGATGCGTCCCAACACGCAGAGACCGCGACGCATTCTGGAAGGCGGAGCTGGAGGCCGAGCGGCAGCGGCATGCAGGCTCCGCGTCGGACGACCAAGAAGAGTTGCAGCGGCTGCGGGAGCAGCTGCGGCAGCAGCAGGACGAGCAGCGGCAACAACTGGACCAGCTGCGGGAGCAGCTGCGGCAGCAGCAGGCCGAGCTGGCGGAGCAGCAACAGTCGGCGGCGGCCGCGAGCGAGGCGGCTGTGCAAGCGTCAGTCGCAGAGCGGGATGCGGCGTGGCAGCAGCACCAGGAGCAGGAAATCGATGCTGCGATCGCGGAGAGGGACGCCGCCTGGCAGCAGCGGCTGCAGGAGGAGGCGGCCGCGGCAGTGGCGGAGCGCGACGGCGTCTGGCAGCAGGAAGTGCACGCCGCACAGGAGGAGCACCACGCGCTGCAGCTCCAGCTGGCGGGCCTGCAGGTGACGCCAATACGAGCAGCAGCTCCTTACATCCCAACACATCATGGCTGTATGTATTGGGAAATTGATTCTTGACTTCATGCTTTGGTACATTCGCTCATTCATTCATTCGTTGGCATGGCTGGGCTGCAGGAGCGGCTGCGCTCCGCAGCGGCAGAGGCGCCAGCTGCACCGTCAGCGGAACTGGAAGCGCTCGAGGGGCGGCTGCAGGAGGCGCGGGCGGACGCGGACGCACAGCGGCACCGCTGCGACCAGCTGCGGCAGGTGGGGTCTGGCGATCCACTGCACTCTCGCCTGCTGCATCAGCAAGTTCGCTGGCCAGGCCTTGGCCTCGCAACATCCCGCTGTCTGTAATGTGAAGGGCATTGTTGCTGCCACGCTTTCAAGCAGACAAAGGTCATGCAGCCTTGAGTTTAAGACTCAAAGTGGACGCAACAGGAGCTGGAGCGGGCGCAGCAGGCGCTGGCGGCCCAGCCCGCGCCGGACGCGTCAGCAGGCAGTAGCAGCGAGCAGGCGGCCCTGCTGGAGGCCGCGCAGCAGCGCATTGCGCAGCTCCAGGTGGGCGCCAGCTCAGAGGCTACAAACCGCTGCCAGGAAATTTCCTTGCTTTCCAGCTCACATGCTATGCTGCGTGCGCTGAGTGGCATGATCTTGACAGCTTGTCAAACTGTGCGCATGGCGTCAGTTGCACACCGCAAGCATCTGCCACAGCACTCATGTCGCATGTATTTGGGATGCAAACAGGAGGAGCTTCGGCAGAGCAGCCAGGAGCCGGGTGCGGAGCTGGCGGCGGCGTCGGAAGCGCTCGCCGCTGCGCAGGCCGAGCGTGACCGCGCAAAGGCTCAGCTCACCAGGTGGGGAGGCCTTTAGGCCGAGTCAGCTGCCGAGCCATCTGCATCAAGTGGATGTCATGTGAATCCTGCCGGCTGTATGAGAAGGTCCTGGGAGCGGACTGGCATGTGTGTCGTGCCAAGCTGCAGTCCAATTTGTCGGGCATCAAGCTTGTAACTGGCGCAGCTGTCGAGGGAATCCCTGGGGAATCAATCTGAGGGCTGACGCGCATCGCGCCCTGACTGCACCACAGGATGAAGGCGGCGATGCTGACGGGGCAGGAGGCGGAGGATGAGAAGCTGTCGTGGCGCGTGGACGCGGAGGTGCGCCTGCGTCTGGACGAGGTGCGGCAGCAGGAGACCGCCCGCTCCGCCGCCCTTCAGGTGCTTCTTCTATTTCCTTCGTGTGTGTTCCTACGCAGCACATTTGGCTGTGGCTGCGGTTGGACGAGCTGCGGCAGCACAAAATCGCTCGCTTTGCCGCCCTGCAAATGCTCGTCCCTCCTCCACAATGCACATGCTGCCCGATCCGGTACAGTCCCTAGTTGATCTTTCATGTGGATCGGGAGGGCACAGCATCAGCAAGCATGAAGGCTTTGCAAGCTGCGCACGCTGCTGTGCATCTCTCACCATGTTGATGCAGGCAGCCAGCAGGCCCTCGAGTGTGTGTGGGTCGAGGCTTTGATCATACCCTGGCATGTGACTGGGTTGCAGGAGGAGCTGGCAGCGGCGCAGCAACAGCTGGCTGACGTCGCCTCCTGGAGGGAGGCGCTCGAGGCAAAGGACGCTGAGCTGGCCACCCTGCAGGCGAGACTCGCAGAATTTCGCATGGATTACTGTGACGGCAGTGCAGCAACATGTTTATTCTGAGCCATCAGCGCCCCGGAACACTTCCCGAAACCACAGCAGCGCAGACTGACGGTGTGCCCTGCTTGGCAGCATCAGGGTAGGGTTACCGGAGAAAAGCGTTTTCATCGCTGCAGGGTGTGCTGGGGGAGCTGTCGTACGAGTCCGACGCCGCCGAACGGCTGCGTGGCGAGCTGCGCGCCGCCAACGCCGAGGCGGCGCAGCTGCGCGCCCGCCTGGAGGACGATGCCTTACAACTGGCAGCCGCCCAGCAGGTAGGTCCCTATTGTCCCTTGTAGACGATGGACAGTTCCGGCTCCGAATAAGGCGCCCTCATGTCGCAGCAAACTCAGAGCCCACACCTGCTGCTGCCGAGGAAATTGGCAGACGACAGCAGTGGGTGTGTTAAAAAGGGCATATGCATGCAGGCTCGTGCTGACATGGAGGCTAACCTCTCAGCGGCATCCGGGCGTGAGGCCGACAGGCGAGCCGCTGAGAGCCGGCTGCAGGAGGAGGCGACAATGCTGCGGCGCGCACTGGGTGAGTCCATCACTGTGGGCTTGGCAGAGCTCGTGGCAAGCGTGATTCATGCACAGCAACGACTGGTCATGCACACCAGCGAGACAGTGCCGAGACCTGCCCTGCCTCAAAAGCATGCAGTTGCAGCCGGAATGGTGCAAATCTGAGACTGCCAAGAGCAGCAAACACATCCCTTTCCAACACCACAGCGGAGAGCATGAAGCGCGTCAAGCTGCTGAACAACGAGACGGACTCGATGGTGGACCGCCGTGTCGTCGTCAAGCTGCTGACCACCTACTTCGAGCGCGGCCAGAGCCCCGAGATCCTGCAGCTCATGACACGCATGCTCGGCTTCTCAGGTGCGACAGGCAGCTTCGCGATGCCGGACGTTTGTAGCGGCTCATTTGTAGAGCCATGCCTCAGCGACGGAGATTAGGCGCACCTCTCAACAGCACCTAGCATCAAGTATGTTTTACAAATTACGGTTGGCTGTCAGTTCTGGAATTGCTGTTCTTGAGCAGAGGAGGACAAGCGGCGGGTGGGGACGGGCCAGGGGCGGCGCAGCGTACTCAAGACGGTGGCGACAGCGCCCTTCCAGCTTGTGCGTGGCGGCGTGTCCCTCGTCGCCGGCTCCGGCGACGGCGTTGCCTCTCCCCGCGCCGACGGCAGCGCTGGCATGGCAGACCAGTGGTGCGTTTGCGCTGCGAGTCACATCACCGCTGTCTGGTCTGTGCACAAAACTGGACGTATGTGCAGCCTGCAATCATTTGCTGGCTGACCGCGAGTGGCTTGCTGCTGCCAGGGTTGACTTCCTCATCCAACAAGCGGCAGCTGCAGACTCGGCGGAAGATGGCAATGGTGCGGCTCGCTGTCATTGCAAGCGCCTGATGTCTTCGGAATCTGTAGGATCACCTTTCTCCTGTTCCACTCACTTTACTGACGCATTCGCAGGACGCTCCGGCGACCAGGCGGAATCCACCGCCGCCATAGCGCCAACATAACAAATTGTTAGCAGCAGCAGGCTTTGCCATTCATGTGTTGTTGTCAGGATTTCAGCGTGGTTTAGCCTTTCGGAATTGTAAAGGACTTGTGACAGGTATGAGGAGCGCCAGGTGCCCTAAAACCCCACGATGCTTCAGGAAGCACAGCACAGCATGCACATCACGTCACAAAGGGCTCTCCGACATAGCACTCTGTGTTTGCTGCACCACAGTTTGTTTGTTGAGCACTTTTGTCGCCATGGCTGCTCTCACGGTAGAGTGGCAGGGACGCGAGTATGCCGTCGAGCTTGCCGAAAATGCAATTCTGCGTGACGTTGGCTCAGCAATCGCAGTCGTTACACACACAAGCTTCGAGACGCTCAAGCTGCTGCAAGGAGGGCGCGTCATCATTCCGTCTGCATCACCGCAGCGCCTCGCAGATGAAACAGGTAAGCGTTTGGTCACGAGGCCATGCGGTGCGGCGCCATGCTGTGTGCCTCGATAATATCTTTTGCCACAGCGTCGATGTTGACAGGCTAGGCACGTCAAGCTATCAATTTGGAGGTATCACATATGACTCGCAAGGACTCCTCCAATTGCAGGGCTTCGGCCAGGCGTGCGGGTGCGGCTGATGGCCAGCTCAGAGCGGGATGTCGCAGCGGTGCGGTCCAGCCGCGACCTACCTGGCCTCGCCGGCTTCGAGCACGAGGCGCGGCGTACAGCCTCCCGCCGTCGCACAGCCAGCTCCTCTGGCGCCGCCCCACCCTCAGGTGCAGCGCGCACACGTGTCGCGCATTCTTTTGCCTTGCCGCAGCCGCAAATTCCCACACACGTTCCTCCATGGTGCTGACAAAGGCATCCAATGCCTTCAACATGCAGGGACGTACACTTTCGAGCGCTACGAGGCATGGGAGGACCCCCCACCGGGTGCATTCCCCAGCCCGGCGCAAGCGCTGAAGCTGCTGCACCGCCTGGCAGGGGACCGCGGCATCGTCGGCATCATGCAGAAGCATCGCTGGAGGTGAGACATCTGGAATGTCCGCAGAACTGGCAAGCATTTCTATGGCAGTAGCGAGCTGCGAACTTGGCCTCTAATGTGCATCCTGTGGCGTGCCACTGTGACCATGCTGCATCTGCTCAGGTGGTGTGACATGAACCGCCCGACACCACCTCTACGTTTAACTTCTCCTCCTGTGCAGGGCGGGCCTGCTCAGCGAGATGCCGCCGGAGGGCAAGGTGGGCATCAGCCCGGTGTGTGTGCTGGGCGTTAACATCAACGCGGGTCAGGAGATCTCGCTGCGCCTGCGCACCGATGATCTCAAGGTGCTGTCTGCTGCCTCGAGACTGCTGTCTGTGTGTGCGCTGCTTGCCTTGCACTGTGTGCAAATTCCCAGCTGTGTCCCCCCAAGGCTCTGCTGCTCTCCAGCAGTCTAGGACGGCTACATCATGTAAGATGTCACGCGTGCAGGGCTTCCGCCGCTACAATCGCATCCGCGAGACTCTGGTGCATGAACTGGCGCACATGGTGTGGGGCGAGCACGACAACAACTTCAAGCAGCTCAACTCCCAGCTGCTGAAGTCGTGCACCCAGCTGGACTGGACCGCGCAGCCAGGTGCACCTCACAAGGCCGATTGACTGCTGTGCCTGCGATGACTCAAAGGTGACCGTGCACGCTCATATGCACTACCCACCTTGCCGAGCCATACTGCACCAGGGCAAACGCGATTGCTCTGGAGCTGCGCAGGTCACACGACTGGCGGCTTTGCAGCGTCAGATGACGAGGACCTTGCAGCAGAGCTGGCGCAGCAGTCTACTGCTTACCGTCTGGGCGGCGGCAGCAGTGGCCGCGCCTCGGCGCCGCCGACGGCGGCTGCCGCGGCTGCGGCCCTGCAGCGCTTCAGCGGGGCTCAGGCCCGCGCCGCGGCGGCGGCCGAGGCCGCATCAGCCTTCGCAGCCGGACCGGCAACCTCGCCGAATGACGGCGGCCCCATCGCGGGCATCGGCCACCGTGACGGCAGCACCGAGGCCGCAGAGGCGGCCATGCGGCGGCTGGGCGACGTGGCAGAGCCGCTCAAGGACGGCAGCCAGGAGGCAGGCAGCGCAGGCACCGCAGAGGAGCAGCATGGGCAGCAAGATGAGCCGTCTGCCGCGGCAGCGCGCCGGGACGGGCCAGCGCCTGAGCTGCCGGTGGCTGGGCCAGAGCCGATGGAGGTGGAGGTGTCTCAAGCCGCCGATGCTGCGGCTGCGGCCGCCTCACAGGCAGGGCCGCAGCTGGCCCCGGAGCCTGATGCTGCGGATGCGCCGCTGCCTGGCACCAGCGACTCGCAGCACGGCAGCACACCGCAGCAGGAGGCCGCGCAGCTCGGCAGCAGCATGACCCAGCAGCAGCCAGCCGCAGGCACCTACGCAGCCCAAGACATCAGTGACGGCATTGCTGCGGCTGGCGGCAGCAGCGTGGCGCCCCCTGGAAGCTCGGCACCCCATGGCGGCAGTGAGGCACCCAACGGCAGGGCAGCAGCCGGCGGCCACAGCGCGTCCGATGCTGGCGGGGCGCCCGACGGCGGTGAGCCGTCGGAGGCAGAGCAGAGGTACCAGAGGGCGCAGCGTGCGGTCGCGGCACTGCTGGCGCGCACGCCCACCCCGCAGCAGGCGCAGCTGGCGCTGAGCAGCCTGCAGACCGTCCTGCAGGTGCGCAGCTCTTGGGGCCTCAACAGTCCTGCGTGGCAGCCCTGACAGGCCATGTCAGCTTGTAGACGGCAACTGCACAATTGCCATCGTGTCATGTGAAATGTGTTGAGCACTACTGGATGTCGAAAGCTCGATGGCGTTGATGACCTCTTTTTTCTGCATCTGCAGCAGCTGTGTGCTCTCTTGACTGCTGACACATTGCGACACTTTGCGCCGCAGAATGCGCTGAGTTCCAGCGACCCCAAGTTCCGGCGGGTGCGCCAGAGCAACGCCGTGTTCCAGGCCCGGCTGGGCCGCTACCCGGAGGCGCTGGAGGTGCTGCACATGGCGGGCTTCCACGAGGTGGCCGACCCTGAGCCAGCGCTGGCGCTCAAGCGCGATGACCCCGGCCTGCTGTGGCTGACGCTCGCGGCCGTGAAAGACTCGCTCGTACACTAGAAACCGCTTCTGTGTCTCCTGGCCTTGTACAACTATGCAGCCACACAGCGCAGTATAGGAACACATGTGCAGCAGGAACCAGGATGTGTGCAGAAAGTTTAGTACCAAAGTCGGTCGGAGTAGGGCAGCTTCTGTGGAGTCGGCAGTGTTTGCAGATTCTACTGTTGCGGCTACATGTCGTACAGCCTGGCAACATGCGTTCAATCGGATATTCACGATTGACACTTTCGCCGCTGACTGTGCGACAAGTGCTCGTATGGTGATATTGGTGTAAGGGAGGCCGATTTGAGTTTGCATCTCAGATCCGCAGCATGATCATTCCGCCGCCGGCAGAATTTCACCACAATCACATTTGCACGCTCCTCTGTCACGATCCACATCGCAGCACCATCTTGTCTTTCACAGAAATAGACCGCCATCAGCCAACCGTCTGCCAACTGCTGCACGCTGTCAGCTTGCACGCCGCGTCACTGCGATGCAAATGCAGGGGTCGGACTGGTTGCAGCTGCGCGATCTCGGCGTCAACTATGCCGTTCAGCAGCAACATCACGCTGCATGCTTCTGTCTCACGGAGGCGCTCGCCAAAGCTGCGCAGGTGAAATCTCCAGCGAATTGGATTGGAAATGCCTGGCCTTTGCAGGCGAATGCCAGCGCCTTCACCAGGAATGTACGTTCCAATCATTTTGACCACACGAAACATAGCGAATGAGACTGTGCGATCGGCCGCACAAGCTCATGTTGATATCGGCATGCAGGCGAGCGGCGACACAGGCGCCAACGCACAAGAGCAGCTGACACTGCTGTACCACGTGGGGCTGCAGCACCTGCTACTGGGCCGACCTGCCGCAGCGCTTGGCTGCTTCCGCGGCGCGGCGCCGGCGCTGCTGCGTCAGCCGCTGCTGTGGCTGCGCATGGCGGAGGCCGCCATCAGCATGCATACTATGGCGGCATCGGATGCCGCCCGTGCATCAGATGCCGCCAGCGGTGACGCGGCCAGCACAACGACAGCCCCAGGCGGCCACCAGCCGGACGCAAACGAGGGCGGCGCGGGCAGCGAGGCCGAGAGGCTGCTGGCGGACGCCGCAATGTGGCTGCGAACGGCGCGGCAGCTGGCGGACCTGGCCATCCGATCGCAGCCTGCTGCTGAGCAGCTGCAGGTGAGCTTCAGAGTGCTGTTCGAACTTGCTTTTCTGCGAGGTGCAGTGCTTGATTCTACTGCCTGCGATGCACTCACATCGCCAGAGAATCTCTGCATTCAACCTTATCGTGCATGCTGAAAACGGTGATATTGTGCTATGTCGCAGGAGCTGCGGGCGGTGAGGCACGCGGCGCTGCTCGCCGCCGCGCACGTCGAGCTGCGGCGGGGCAACCACCTGGTGGCGCTGCGCCACGCGCAGGCGCTGCTGGCGGACCCTGACGCAGCAGCCGCCGCCCGCGCCGCCGCACACGAGCAGGTGGCAGAGGCGCTGGCCTGCGGCGGCGCGCTGCCTGAGGCGCTTGCGCAGGTGGTGGCGGCTCAGGAACTGGCTCAAAAACTCGCGCGGCAATCGGAATCATCATTCGAGAGCCCTGCTGGCGACACGGGACGCGCCGTGCCCGATGCAGCGGCCGATGCAGCGGCAGCGGGGCGACAGGCCAGGCAGGAAGTCAATGCGGCAGTTGCGGCGATGCAGGGCGGGGCAACGCAGCAGGCAGAGCGCGGCATGCAGAAGGCGCTCGCGCTGCAGCCGGGCCTGTGTCAGGCGCAGCTGGCGGCGCTGCAGGGCCAGCTGCTGGGGGGCGACACGGCAGCGGCACTGCAGAACTTAGGCCTTCCCAGCAACAGGGCTTCGGCATGGCGCAGCACTGAAGGCTGTCGATGATACGATGTGGGGGGATGGACTCGTGCTTGTGACGGCGAGGCTGGGTGCCTAAAACAGATGCTTTCGTCGCAGTACAGCATCTCTTATTGCGTTTACAGCAGCACTATATAGGAGGTCTCCATTGCATCCGAACAGAATCTGAAATCCAGAAGTTGCGCACGTGCGCGATGCAGCTGTATCATGAAGCTGTGGCACGAGTCCCCTTCACTCGCCCTCGCTGTCATCGTCGTCATCATCTCTGCTGCTGCTGCTAGCCCGCTTTGCCCGCGGTTTCTGCAGGTTGCCGCCCAGTGCCACTTGGATAGCCTGCGGTTTCAACGCCGACTCTGATTTCCCATCGCCGCCCATG
>JAABUK010010080.1_pt1 | contig 12717 bp, 15 predicted proteins | sample 5559141 | NCBI WGS metagenome assembly JAABUK01 (sample SAMN10711869, study PRJNA513367) | rock metagenome | isolation source: Antarctica rocks | place: Antarctica: Victoria Land, Pudding Butte nord | collected 2016-01-03
CTGCATATGCAATGGCAAAGGTGCCAACCTTCTCGCTTGTGTCAGAGGGTTTCAGACCCACTCGCTGCAGCAAGGAGGGCACATCTACACCTGCAATGAATGGCAGGACTTCTGAGCAAGGTCATAATGGTGAGGAGCAGCAGAGCATGGACGTTTGTGAGCATGCAAAGAATGCATCCCCATACGCATTTGAACAAAATGGTGGTATGAGAGGGTGAGTTCTCATGTTCTCTTGTTCACGCATGGACAGCTTGAGAGTATGTCATATTGATACCTGAGCTTATAAGAGCATAACATAAAGTAAAGGATACAATGGCAAAGCTGATGCTGGTGATCAAGTAAGCACTGCCATATCGTGTCAGAAGCTCTTTGGCTTGTTGTCCCTTGGTCTTGTTGCCCTTATCATCTTTGTTTGTGAAAACTTTAAAAAGCCCTGCTTCCAGTCCCCACTTTTCTGTCGTTGACTCAGCATCACTCTGCATGTAGTGTCTCACACTGGGTCCAGCCTTCCAAGTACAGTTACTGCATTTGGTGTATGCAGTGTTTGCAAGCTTTTTTACCTTGTCTTGAGTTTGCTTGGCTGCTATCTGAGTCCTGGAACCTCGACCCAAGTTACGGCAACTACACATCATGCCCAAGAGTACAGATACCAGGGCACACAAAGGCATAGCTGTGAAACGCAAGCTAGCCCGTTGCACGCACTTACATACCTTTGTTGTTTCGGCCTAGTCACTCCAAAGCAGGTGCGAGGGCAACTTCCAAACCTGAAAATACGAAGAGGGACAAACGTCTTAGCATGCATCCTCGAAAAGGTAAGACACGCGGGCGCACACAGGTATATACCTGCAGTGAGTCTTTGACGAGGCGACAGCTGATGTGCCAGGGGCAAGCAGGCAATTTGCGTACATTATGAGATATGTGAGAACACAGGCAAGCTGCGAACGTAGATCAATCTGTCGTGCTAGTGAGGGTGCAGCTGTTCAAGTCCACGTCAAGTCATGCATGTCGAAGACGAAACGTCGCAACTCGCTGTTAAGTGCAAGCAGAATTGGGTTGAGCTCTCTGAGTGCATGCCTCGCTCTCGACATCGCGCTGTCCCAAGCACGCTTTCGTGCGCGGAAGATGATAGTGTCATGCAAAGTTCTTGAGTCAACAAGCTGTAGTATGAGCAACTGATCAGTGCTTTCGGATGCTGTCCCGTTCTGCACGCGAAGCTACGTTTGTCTTACCGGAAGGCCATGCACTCCCAGGGCAGACTGCACTGCTCTTCAAGGATTGGTTGGACAAAGAAAATGTTAGCATGCAGAGCTGTGATCTTAGTGTTAGCTCAGATCTTGCTGCTGGTAAAACACGAACAGCAACTGTACATGACCGCAACGGATCCAGGCACCACCGTATCGACATCTGTGTGTGACAGTGCGAGGGGTGTTTGCGATCAAAGACCTTTCTGTAGGGGAAGTAGTTGTCTCGGTGCCAGATTGTTCTGTACTCATGCCCCATACGTGCAGGTATGAAGGTACGCTTCGCCTCCACATCGCATTTGCTTCCTGCAACCAAAGACTGGCCCGTTTGCCTGCAGCAGCTGTCCCTTGGCAAAGGCATGTTGAAAATGCACTTCATTTTGGCTTCTGGTTGTGAGCTTCTTGCCTGTGCTGCAGCATTGGCAACAGCTTAGAGGCAGCCGGGCTATGCAACAGTCCAGGCTCACTGCACCAGGAAGCTCTGGGCCTAGTGGTTGCTGTAATGGCTGAGAAGTGCCTTGGCATGCACAGCAGGTTCGGCATCAAGATGTAAAATGCACCATTGACAGTGCTGCCGTGCCACTTTGTTTTGCATCATGCCCTCATTACTTATGTCAACCTACTGCTTCGATAACATCACACCTACAGGTGGGCTGACTATCTGGACTTTCTGCCACAAACCATCAGCACTATGCCCATATATTGGACAAGTCAAGAGTTGCAGCCACTGCGCCACACGGCACTTGCTGAAAAGCTGGTCGGCAAGTGGGAAGTGCTAGGCTGTCATGTTGAGGCACCTACACAGGTAAGCTGCACGCTGATGGCAGGGACCCAAGTCTCACAGGCCATGCAGCTGTCACTTGTCCTGTCACAAGCATGTTACACCTCAGCATGTGACGCTGAGTCTGTGCTACTCTCCAGACAGCATACTCATCAGCTGCCAAATGTCATGCCCACATTACATTCAGCTCCTGCCATGAGTAGCATCCGCCACTTGCATACTGCACAACACCTGGGTACATGCTCTGCTGTGACTGGAAAGCAGTGTGTCTACATAGGTGGAGGAGCAATACAAGACTGTTGTGTTGCCTTTCATGGAGAACCATAATGGTGTAGGGTTCCCCAGTGACTCAAAGGAGCGGTATCAGCTGTACCTGTGGGCTACAGCAATTGTGTGTAGCTACTCCTTCTCATTGGGGGAAGACAGCTTCCAAGCCATGGTCAGTCATGGCTGCCCTGTTAACTTGTTTGATGTAATCAAGAACTGCTGCTGGTCCTGAGGTTCATGATGCTGAAGCCACTGTCTCCCAAGATTACATGCTTTGTGCTGCCTACACATTTGTACTGGCTGGGCACTACATTGATGGCAAGCCAGAACTGATCCGCCTGCAAGGCAAGAGCTGCTGGTGGGAAGGCTCAGGGCTGCGTGGATATCTACCAAAGCAATGGGTCAATGTTTTGGGACCCAGGGGCAGACTGAGAAATGGGAGAGTGACTGACAAGTCCCCTCCTGTGTTAGACATCAATCTGTTCTCGCTTGATGTCTGCAGGTGCCAGTGTGGGATATGCTGAACCATGTGACAGGCAAGTGCAATGTGCGGCTGCACCACAGCGCAAAGCGAGGAACCCTGCAGATGATCGCAACAAAGTCAATCAAACTTGGCCAGGAGATCATCAACAACTACGGCCCTCTCTCAGACTCTGAGCTGCTGAGGCGGTTTGGCTTTGTTGAGTCTGAGCCAAACCCCAACAATGGCTGTGAAATCCCGTATGCTATGCTGGTGGCAAAGTGTCAGGAGCATCTGCAACCTGTGCAGCCCCAGCAGTCAAACTCTGGTGCGGCGCAAGCCATTGTCAATGCCAACAAGGATTCGATGTACCGCAAGACAAATTTCATGCAGGAGCATGATCTGATCCCCAGCGATGGCTGGTTCAAAGCGGACATTCTGGGTCAGCCACAGTGTGAGATGATAGAGGTGGTGCGGATACTGTTACTGCTTGATTCAGAGTTTGAGGCATTTAAGAAGCAGGTGGACAGGTGGCGCTGCCCACTGACAAGACCGCTGACTCAGCTGGCCAGCATCTCACATCAGGTTTCGCATGCCATTCACCAGGTTGCAAGTGAAAGGCTGGCAGGCCTGTCTGAGCTTTCACCTGTCAGGGATGGGGCCCCACATGGCTTCAGACAGACAGCTGCACAGAGTGTGCTCAAGACAGAGCGGCATGCATTGCTGGGCTTGCTGCTCTGGTTGGATAAGCATGACAGTACCAGCTTGATCAACTGTAGCAAGAAGGTTTGGGTGCACATACGGTGACATGCTCATGTCAACTGGCAAATCAAATAGGGGTTTCCAGGTTCAGTTAGTGTAGAGAAGCTGTGTGGCGTAGGAATTGAACTTACACGCCTCAGTCTTGTTCGAGAACGAGTACATTGTTGCGATTTGGATATGCTGTATCAGCATCTTCTGACTGTGTGTTTGCTATGGCAACTTATTCAAGGCTAGTGAATGTCCTAGGTAGAGCCAGCTTAGCTGCAGCATACACATGACAGCCATAGTAATAGGGATGACTGGACTGTGACTCCACAGTTATGTCAAAATAAAGTGGGCTGCACACAAGTTGAACACTGTCTATCAGATGCTGTGCTTGAGTATCGGCAGGTGTGAAGTGTTACATGAATAAATCAGATTGTAGGTACGTCACAAGGAAAAATTCATTGAATGGTGCTCTGTTGCAGAAGATACAAGTACTGAACAGGTGCCACAATTAATTTAGTGGGCCTCTATGGTGTCTCAGAACGTCGGTTGTATAATACAGCTACTCTAGTTCAAGGCATGTGACATCGTCAACGCTATCCTGATCAGCAGCAACAGGCCTCTTGTTTTCTTTGCTGTCCAAGTCCTCGTTCTTCTGCATTGGATCATGCTGACCACTTGACGTGCTGCATGCTGCATCATCTGATGCGTCTGTTGCTGTACCATTGGCGGCATCATGATGCAGCTTGTTTTGCATGCCAGCAGCAGCATGCACAAAGGTGACCACACCATCTGCCACAGCAGCTTGCAAGGCATGGTCGTCCAGACTAGCAGAAGCATCCTCCCATTCCCCCTCATTGATACCAGAAAGCCCTTTAGCAAGGCTAGAGTCTGCACATCAAAAGGGCTGATGATATCTTGTGCTGGAGTGGTTGGAGAAATGCTGAAGGAAGACACTGCATGCTGGTGTCAGGATTTTGCAGGGCACCATTTGTGACAGGACTGTGCCAACACTGAGTGCAATCGCCATTTGCACACATAAATTTGCACGGGATCAAAGCAGCAAGCTGAGTTTGATGGTGGAAGTACACAGCAGCTCGTGTTTCCCATCAAGGAAAGCTATCTGACATGCAGTGCACTCAGCTCGCAACACAGCAAAGCTTCCAGGATGCAACTCTGGTAACGCCGCCGTTACAGCGCAAGGTTGCATCAAGTCACCAACAGGTGCTCATCCTGCCAAAATGCTTTGCTGGTATGCATTGCTGCAATCCCTGACCGACAGACCTAGCCCGACTGAATACTTGCATGCATGAGCACAACCCATACCTGTTGCAGTAGAACCCTTGCAAAGGAGGTCATGGGTGTCTGATGGGGTGTCCAGGCGCAGCTTGAATAGCTCCTTCAGCTCTTCCACACTGAAGCGGCTACCAGCCCCAGCCTTCTTGACCTTGGCCCCGCCCTGCCCCTCCATCATGTCAGCAATCTGGCCCTTCATCAGCTGCCTCTGGTAGATCTTCTCGTCTATGGTGCCTGCACCACCACCCCATAGGTTGTTTGACAGTCTGTGCATGTGAGAAACATGGCGCTTGTGTCACACAAACATGCTGAAACACAATGGATGGGTTTCATTGCTCAAAGCACGCCCTGGCCCTTCATTCCTCATCTATCAGTCGGTTCCTATCGTACACTGTGCTATCAGAGTGCTTCAAGGTGCCACCTAATAAATGCTTTCAGCAATCAGATTCTGCATTGCACACCAAGCCCCATGCAGTGCAACATGCCTTTTTGAACAATGATGCAGAGGGCAAGACATTGGAGGGAGGATCGGGCCTGCCAAGGTCAGGTGTCATCTTTTCAGGACCTGTTTGGCAACACTGCTGAGAATTATGCTTGAAAAGTCAGATTTAAGGGTATGAGATAAAAGGTGCAGAGATGAAGCTGAGACAGCTTCCCGAGGGATTGTTGCCACTGTGTAAGCAATAGACAGGGGGCAGGAAGAGTCTATCAGGCACTTTCAAGCAGACTTGTGGCCACAGAATTTGCTAAGAAGCAGGCGTCATTCTGCCAACACTTGCTGTTTCAATGCTTTCAAAGCATGAACAGCAAGGTACACAGTAGCTTAGGCAGCTGCTGCAGACTCGTGTCCACAGCATTTGCTAAAAGGCAGACATCACTCTGCCAAGACTTGCTTCGATGTTGTCAATACATAAAGAGCAGGGCACACAGTAGCTTAGGCAGCAGATGCAAGTTCATGTCCACAGAACTCGCTAAGAAACAGGCGTCATTCTGCCAAGACTTGTCATTTCAACGCATACGAGCAGGGCACACTATAGCTGTGTTGCCTCCGGTAATCACGGTTTTGACTACTCCACTGAAGTGTGAAGCCCCTCACAATTGCTGGCATGTCGTTTCCGAGCTCAGGTTTGTCCAGCACCTACTACACAACAGATAGGCAGCAGATGCAGACCTGTGGTGACAAGGCGATAGACAAGGCAGGGCTTGCGTTGGCCATCACTTACCACACAGTAGCTTAGGCAGCAGATGCAGACAGACGTGTGGTCAGGAGGCGGTAGACAAGGCAGGGCTTGCGTTGGCCATCACTTACTACACAGTAGCTTGGGCAGCAGAAGAAATTGCAGCCAGACCTGTGGTGAGGAGACGGTAGACAAGGCAGGGCTTGCGTTGGCCATCCCTCCACACCCGAGCCATGGCCTGTAGGTCCACTGCTGGGTTCCAGTCACTGTCAAACAGGACCAGGCGATTGGCCCCTACCAGGTTCAGCCCTGCCCCTCCAGCCCTAGTGGACAGTAAGCAGATCTGCACACCAGCAAAGGGACTCGGCAAGCAAGCAGAATGCAATGTCAGGAGGTTGTTGTTGATGTCATGAAGCAGAAAATCAGCTTTGTGCCTGCCATGTGAGACCCAAGTTTCCTGCTTGTGTGACCCTCAGGGCCAACCTCAAGCACCAAAGCTGGACTGTTTCTTGAGGAGTGTTGTATCTATGTAGACATGTGCAACATTCAGCCTTTGTGGTGATGTTTGCAAAGCATGCAGCCTTGTATTGTCAGCCAACAGCCGATTTGCCAGGCGTCCATGCATGTGCATGGATAAGAGGGGATTGAGACACTCACTTGCTGAGTGTCTCAGACACATATGTGAGTATCTGTCATGAGAAGGGTTGAAGCAGGCATGCAATGTGAATGTGACACATATGTGATGTATATGCTTGCACAACATCACCTGTGCTGACCCATACAGGTTGAAGCTGTTGACAATGTCCTGCCGCTTGTTCACGTCTGTGGCGCCGTCAATCCTGACAGTAGTGTAGCGCTGCTGGTCACACACAGTCTGAATGATGTCCAAGGCAGCTGTGCTGTTTGACACAATCACAACCTTATCTGGGTCCTCCTGACTCAAGATGTTGCTCAGCAGCACCTCCAGGCATCTCATCTTGCCTGAATGTTGTGCTGAGGACCTTGCGTAGTCACTGGGATACACGCTCTCCAGACTGCCTGCCTCTGCAGCATCTGCACCCATCAGCACTCATCAGCGATACTAAACTCATGCGACATGTTGAGCAAGCTAACACCAAAGATACTGCAAACCACATGGCGGGAAGGCTGTATAGTGTGAGCAAGCACCACAAATGTGAGCTTGCCGCCAATTGAACACAGGCATAAAGAGTTGAGCATTGGTTGATAACAAACCTTGAGCTATGTTTGTCAAAGCTACTCAGAATGAGCCATGTCTCATGAAGGCATTTGACAGTATATCACAGCTGTGGTTCCAGTTTGGAGGCGTACAAGAAGCAATGGAGCAAAGATGCATATGGAAGAAGAGCAGTGCCTGAGGAGCAGTGCAGCAGGTCAGGGTGGTTGCACAGCTTCCTGAGAGACATGATGATGCTCAACACACCATCTGAGGGCTCAGAAGCTCTGCCTGATATCAGCGCAGCCACTGACTTGGATCTCAGCACGTGCTTGTACACCTCCACCTGCATGCAACTAGACTCATTGTAGCTGCTTTCATGTGGCTGGACAGACTCAGAAAGCCTGTAGACCAGCCAAATTAGGCATGCTTAATATCTGTGACTCCTCCTATCACCAGCTGTGTCCCTCTCTACCTCACGTGCAGTGTTCACAGTTTTGGTACCACCATACAAGAATGACTATTCCGTTTCTCCAATACAGCTCCACACTCTTGGCTAGCCTGAAGTCTCTCCATACTGAGCACCCTAGCTGGATGTGCCAGGTCAGTCACACTGTAGAGTACTGTCAGTGTGACACCTCCAATCTGTGACATGCCCACAGCATCAGCAGCAACACATGCTTTCACTGGGGGAGACAAGACAAACTTGGTTGACTTGGTGGTTGGAGTGGCGTCAGAGTGGCACACCTTAATGAGGAGAATATGCTACTTGAAGAGGTCACCTGAAGGTGTGAAGGCCGGCAGAAGACTACATAGTTGGTGAGTGGCGGCAGGTAGGGTGCGTTGATCTCATTGGTGCGCCGCAGCACAAAGCTGTCCACTCGCCGTGACAGCTCCCTGAGCAGGTGCAAAACCCTTTGCAGTAGTCTGTCATGCGCATGGGTTGCTGGTACACAATGCTGCTTTGTATGTGCTAACAGTAACAGCAGCAGCAGCAGCAGCAGCAGCAGCAGCAGCAGCAGCAGCAGCAATATGCTAATTCATATCTTGGCAAAAGCAGTAGCAGCTACAGCAGCACTGGCAGCAACAGCTGCGGTGGAACTTGCAGTCCATGAGCTCACAGTGAGGCCAGGCTGTGCTTTGCAGCACAGCACTTGTAGCTCTTGCTGATGCACATTTGCATGCCAAAGTTGTGTATCAATGGATCCATCCTTTTGGTTTTGGCTTTCTTGTGTTCACGTGAGGAGCTTCTTGCTTGACATGAAACAGACCAGTCAGGTCAGGGTTGCATACTTGGAGCGCTCCTGGCCCAGCTGCTGCTCCTCTGGTAGTGCACTGCGGTCTCTGGACTTGCTGATGGGCTCGGCAAAGACTCGCTTGAAGGTGGGCAAGCTGCCAAGCAGGTCTGGAACCACAAAGGAGATCATAGCTGCATGCAGCAACAGCACTGTCACCACAGCCGTCGGCCTGTACTGCTAAAAGCTTTGCTTGGGCCTAGACCAAGCTTGGTTTCTTGAGATTTCACCATAAAGCACCCTCTGCATTGCATTGCTTGAAGCATGTCACATTGTGATTATGCGTCAGCTCAAGAGCAGTTTCACAGGTGGGCAAGCAGATTCTGCTGGTAGTCAGTGGGGTTTGGCTCCACAGCAGCTGGAACAGGTGACTGCCACAGTCAGGAGTGCTACACCAGAGGAGTGATCTTTTGTTACCCAGCATGAAAATGCTGTGTTTGAAAACTGCTCTAGCTGGCACAGCTGATACAATGCAACAACCAGACAATGAACCAATCAGGCAGTGAATCAATGAATGAATCAGTATGGGTTGGTGATTCCTAGTCCTTGAGATACATGACTTGACGGTCAGAGCACATAAGCTTGCAGACAGACATGCCAAACTCTGAAGCAACATGTCTAGGCATGCCTCAAATCGACAATCAGCTCGCAAGCTTGCATGCACACATGCCAAAAGCCGTGGTTTCATTTGTTTTGATGATACCCAGCTTACCAAAGAACTCATCCAGGTTGTTCTGGACTGGAGTGCCGGTCAGCAGAATGCGACGCTGACAGTTGAGGGCAAGCAGAGATGTGATGGTCTTGCTCCCTTGAGCAGCCTTCAGCCTGCAAGGAAAACACAGAAGGTCTGCTGAGGTACCACATACCCAATGACTTTGAATACTAGGAAAGAAAAGAAAAGAGAAGACTACGCCTTTTGGCGTCAGGTTGTTGAGAAGCCAAGCATTACATCGGGCTGCCTAGGACCTTCAAAACTACATGGTTCTTCACCCTGAATTGAGCGAGATCGAATGGAGTGAGTTTGTCTCTATCCTGGACAGACAGCATGAATTGGACTTGCTGTAATTTGTCCCTGACTGGGATGTTTCCGCCCTGGACACCAAAAACCTTCCCGCTGAGACTTTGGTTCCAGACACAATAGAGACCAGACGAGTCAGCTTGCACGGTTGGGCACCACTTCTGATTTCATCAGACAGAGCTGCCCAGCATGCAGGCCTTGCATGCTGGCATTGCATTGTTTCAGTTTATATTTCAAAGCTTTGGACATAACACAGCGTTATGGCCAATCAAGCAGCACATGCAGCACATGCTATGGAAGGAGCAGTCACAATGCTGCACTTCCATGAAATTCACTGCACCATGACAGCTCTGTAGGTCAAGTCAAGCTTGGTACACACCTATGGCCTTCATCACAGATAAGGACATCGCAGAAGCCAGCCAGGCTATCTGCAAACTTGCGCAGCGTCTCGTAAGACACAATCATGATCGGCCACTGCTTGCCATGCTTGAAATCTGTGACCTGAACACAGGCAGACGATCTGCAACACTGCTTGCTTCAGCTAAATCCCTCACACGGGACAGTCAGCCAAGACTTAAGTAGAAAAGACTACACCCTGTGGCGTCAATTTAATGAGAAGCCAAGTAGCATACTGGGTTGCACGAGTAAGACCTGAGCACGCCACTGAAAACTCATGGAGGTACCAAAACCAGCCAGCATGCTGTGCAGCCCAGCAACAAGCGTGACTAGTTCATGAACACATGACTGAGCTGTCAGCTGTCCTGTCATTGCCACATGGAGTCCTGCAAGTTAAGCAGATGTTGACCTGAGATTCAGCACCCGGACCAGGTTGCATGACTAGGGCCTTACACCTCTCACTGCCCAGCCACTTCTGTACCTCAGCAGCCCAGTTCTGAGTCAAAGAGGAGGGCGTCACCACAATCACTCTCTTGGCCACAGGCTTGCCCTGCAGCACACATGGACCTCAGCAACAGCTGTGAGTGTGCAAAAAGATTGGACCAATGTCAGGGACTCTTACTGCCAAACGTGAAGACGTCCTGCATGTATGCACACCACTTTCATCGTACAGCCATGTCTGTGCAGGCTCACAAGACCAGCACTGTGTCACACATCTGACACATTCAGCAGCTCTGTTCATGCAGCGCTTGCATATCACATAAATTGTTTGTATGCAGATGTGCAGTCAGTCCATCATGAGGAGCCTGCCAAATAGTGTGATGCAAACATCACGCCGAGGCAGCAATCTTCACATTGTTGGCATGATCTTGGACTGATCATTGATGACTGCTCTCAAGCAATATATTCTGTTATTATCAATCCCTCAGGATATGGCGCTGAAGAAGGCCATAGGGTCAGACCTGGGGGCCCTGCTTGAGCAAGGTCCACAAGAGGGCAATGACTTGCAGAGTCTTGCCCAGGCCCATCTCATCTGCCAGCACTGCCCCATACCTGCACACCCACAGTGCATGCTCACCAAACCTGCTAAACAAAACCTGCCCATCAAACTTGCATATACCCAATGTATGCACAACACTCACGATTGTGCATACCTGATGTGCACCCTCATCAAACCTGCTCATCAAACCTGCTCATGCAGTTACTGATGGGGTAGCCCATACCACAGATCTGCCCACTTCTGTCGTTACCACAGCACCATGGTTGTGCAGCGTTAACACAGGGAAAATGCTGTATGCACACGTATCCATAAGGCTGTATGCGTTTAAACGTTGGCCTCTGCAATGTAGTATTATGCAGACAGAAAGCACCATTGCCGATCACAAGGCTTGCCTGTTTGCTTCCCTCAGACCCATCACACACTCGTACAGAAACTGCACCCCGTGCTGCTGATGCGGCCTCAGTTTGCGGCCTATATGGGGGTCCACCACCACAGGGGTCACCCTGTTGGTCCCTTTAGCTTGGTCCCATTGAGTCTTATTTAGTATGACAGCGCCCTCAGCGTCAGGGTTGTGCTGCCAGGAGGGCTTGGCTGGCTGCCTGGCAGCTGTTGTTGCGCCTGGTGCACTGTTGGCAATGGCTGACCTGTTGTTGAGAGGCTGTTTGAAGGTGGATGTGTGGCCTTTGAGGAGGGACATGGCTGATGAGGATGTGGTCAGGCTCTGCGCAGGCTTCATGAAGCAGTGACCCAGCCTGCACAGCAGTCATGCATGAGTCATGAGGCTTGCGGGCAAGTCAACAGTGTGGGGATACCCACTGGTTTACCCCACCGGAGACACAGAATGTGCAGAAAGACAGTGCGTTGATCAAGTGTGAGTGCCTATGGTCTGAGACACAGCAGCATGCTGCACTAGCTTCACAAATTCAGAGAGGCTTGTGAGCAAGTCAACACCGGAGGGTACTGGAGACACAGGGTATGCAGAAAGACCATGCATTGATGTTGGTGTGTGCGCCTGTGGTCCAAGACACAGCAGCATGCTGCACCAGAAAGCTTGACATCATCCGAGAAGCATAAGGCTTCTAGCAGCTATACGATGCAGTGTACAGCTGAGAGTCACGTATTGTGCGTTCAGATACAGTTCACATCAGCTGAGTGCCAACCTGAACTGTTGCTCATCCATTTTGGCATCAACCTGAAGCTCCCAGTTGCCCATCTCAAGCTCGGCGCCCTTAGGCATGCCCCAGGCATCCTTGACCTTGCTTTTGGATACAATCTTGCCTTCCTGTGGCACCAAATACGTGCTTTGAGTGCAGCCCATGGAAAGGCATGCAAATCACAGGAGAAAGAGAGAGAATGACCTCATTGAACAAGGTGCAAGTGTTGCCCTCCTTGACTTCAAGCGTGCCATCCATATAGGACTTGTTCTTCTTTTTCTACACACAAGGCCCAGCATCATCAGTTTGGTCAAGCCCATCAAGACGTATCTTGAGCAGTGTTTGAGTACCTTGTTAGCTGCACGTTTGGTGTACAGCACCGTGTAATACTGTGCTGGTGATACTGTCTGCTCTGCACCCTTGGGGTCGGCGACGGGCAAAGTGTGGCAGACTTTTGTCTTGGACACGCCGGTCATAGCTGCTGTTTGTCCAGGTGCGATGGAAGCAGGGCATGCAAACTTCCGTTTCGTACGCACTGGCAGCAAATCAGTCTGATCACTCTTCATAGTGTTAGCCTGCCCTGGAGTCACGCCGTCGTCCGTGTCCTTCGCCATCACGGACGGCGCCAAGCTTCTTCTCATCTTGCTCGTGCTGCTCGAGTGCTGGGGTCGGGTGTGCAAATGCTCTGCGGGCTCAGCTAACCTATTGGC
>JAABUK010010082.1_pt1 | contig 12716 bp, 14 predicted proteins | sample 5559141 | NCBI WGS metagenome assembly JAABUK01 (sample SAMN10711869, study PRJNA513367) | rock metagenome | isolation source: Antarctica rocks | place: Antarctica: Victoria Land, Pudding Butte nord | collected 2016-01-03
AAGTGACAGTGAAAGAGGGCGGTAGTTGTTTGCTCGCAGGATAGGGGTATGAGCTCAATGTGATGTCAAAACGAAGAGGTGAAAACGATCTTTCGAAATCTTGTTTTCTATTTGATTTGACGTTGTTAAACATAGGTAAAGCTGATCGCTCGAAGATGTTGTTCCCTAACCTTATACTCCTCAGACCGTATGCAATGTGAATACCCCAACCCGTCTAAATATCTACAGGACTATGTTGGAATCTGAGCAGCTGGACGCTTTTTCAAAAAGACCCTGGACTCCTCTTCACTGTGTCGTTGGGAAGCTCTGGAGTTGGCTGGTAGGCACTAAGCTCTCCCCTAGGTGAATTTATCGGATATGCCTCTTTGTATGCGGAATTTAGAAGTTCGTAACCTAAGTTCTTCTTGAGATCTTGATTCGTACGGTTTTCTCGCGAATATAGGAATGAGGCTCCGCCGAGAGCTAGCAGTAGAGGTATGCCGATTCCGAGACCGACCCCGAGGCCAACCTTCAAGGCACTAGCAGTGCTAGCGGCGGCGGCGGCGGCGGCGATGCTCGCTGATATAGACGGCTGGGATGGGCAGTCGGGACTAGAAATAGCAGCGCTTGAAGAATTCGTGGTGGTGGAGGAAGAGCTAGAGTTTGAGCTTGTCGTGGGGAATTGCTGTAGTCTCGCAGTTGGCACCAGCGTCATTCCCGGAGCAAAGTCCGAACCATTCTATTGAGATCTCCGGATTTTGGGGTCCGTCGTCTTGGCAGCAGCTCGTTACGTTGCCTCCCGTAGAGCAGCACCAGTCGTCATTATTGCAACGATAAAGTATGCTTATGTCATTCTTATTTCCGATAGCTAGAGAAGAAGGTTTGGTCAACGACTCGATATGGGCAACAGCACAGCAATGCTTTGTGTGTATGCGGCCCAGAATTTTTGAAAGCTTACTTTGTGTGCACTTTAGGAAACAAGAGGAGTCTTGCCAAGTTGCGTCGGTACACGTTTCTGTATAGATAGAAGCGCTAAATGATACAAAACATAAGCCATTCGACAGACATGCTTGGCCATCTTGACAGCAGTGAGTCACAGGCGCGGTAGATTTGCACGGACTGTAGTTCGCTGCCACGGTACCATCATGAAAATGGCATTGCTGTTGAGCTCTCGCAGGAGACAAACTGAAGATAAAAGAAAAGAGAAGCGCAACCCTCAAAGTCGAGCAGCAGCGATTATACATGGCGTTCAGAGTTGGATAGGAAACACATAGGAAATCAAACGATTCAAATCACAGCGAAGGAAGTAATGTAGTGAAAAACACACCTAGGCCAAGGAATACGGTAACACAGTCCAGGGTTCCACGATAAGGTAGGGTTAGGCCTTGGCTCGAATCTTTTGAATCCTTTGAATCTTCCAGCGTCGAGGGCTGGTATTAGTTTATGCCGTGTCCGCATAATTGTACGGAGTAGAAATGAGTTGAGCGCGAGAGGACATGAATTTTTCCAAAATTTCAACAGATGAGTAGGTAGTAAACCATCGAATAAGTCCCCGAGCGGATGTTGGGTAGATAATGGCCAGAACAATTGGGCGTAAAGTCAATAATCTCTGTCACCTCAACCTGCCGACTTCAAACTCCGCCCACTGGTTTGCGACACGAACAGCGTGCTTTTCATGGGGGCAGTGAGTTTTTTGAATACCTGTTGCTGAGTATGTTCTTGCTATACAAATGAGGATGCTTGTGCGATGTTGGAAATCCGAGACTGTTACCCCTGTGGTTAGTAATTTCCGCTCCGAGCCCTGTAGGGCTGGGGCTACATGCTCCATCTGACGGTATACCAAGAAAACAAAGGCCGACATGCCACCAGTCCGACAAGTCTAAGTGGGTATTTGATAGTGTTGATGTGTGCAAACACTAAAACAATACTCGACAATTCCGGTAGAGTTTTGTGCTATGAGAAGAAATGAAGGATAGTGGGGTGTTAACCAGGACGCACGTGATTAAATCGCTACCTCGCTGCTGTGCTTCCAGGATTAACAATTACAAAGTTCCCTGAGCGAACAGGGAAGCGCGGATCAACATCCCAAAACAATATATCCCGTAACCTGTCCATCACAAACTCAAATCCCACCTCCCCACCCCCTTCCCCCCGCCCCCCCCCCCTCCTCCTCCTCCATAACCCTCCACATCACCCCACCCTACCAAACTTTCGGCCCAAAATGCTGTCCCTTGGGCAAAACCTTCTGAATCGCCGTATCCTTGATATCGCTCGTATTCAACGCAACGGTATTCCCCCACCAGTGCGGCGGTTTCACGCTCGTCAACTGCAGCGTCAAAAAGATGACGATCGTGCATATCGCCAGCCCGATGTCCAAGCCCGCTGACGTGATATAGTTATACCGCATCCACCACCCGCGATACTTGTTCTTGATATGCTTGTTGAACAACCAGCCGACAGCGGCCCATGGGAGATAGTTCAGGGGGGTAGCAGGCGGTAGTGCGCCCGTGCCGGAGAATATGAGCGGCGCGTTGAGGTAGCGGATATTTGATTTCGGCCAGGTGCGTGCGGCGAGGTAGATGATGATGGGGGTGATGGCGCCGACGATCCAGAAGTACATGAGGGAGCTGTAGATCTGGCCGGGGGAGAAGATGCGGCCAGGGCCGATGAGGCCCCAGATGATGGAGGCGTTGAAGAAGACGCGGCCGTTGGGGCAGGTGAAGTGAGAGACTTGTTTAGCTGAGCAGACGTCTTGGATGGCGCCGAGGGCCCACTGCAAGGTATTCACGATTAGCTTTGCTGCTACTATCTTATGGTGGACTCATGAGCTATAAAAACGTGCTTGCAAACTATACGCTCCCAGACATGTCGCAAAGCTCATGATTAGGTTTGGATTGGGTGCGATCAACTCCGAAAACATGCTTACTTCCAATACTGCAACTTGGACGAAGCAGGACCAAATGGTTGCCACAGTTTGGGCGGCGCTAAAAGGAGGTGAGCATTATTCGTGCATGGAAGGATTGTGAGGAGATGGGCTTACAACATGGTGCGTGGAGGGACTTTCATATAGTGACCCAATTTGAGGTCTTTGACGAAGGCGAGGGCTTGGTACATGGTGATGTAGCCGTAGGTTTTGAAAAGCATCATTGCCGTAGGGAGACCGGGTTGCATGTAGCCAATGATAAATTCTGGTGACTCTTTAGTACCGACATCAAAGAGATCCAGGGCCCCAGAAGCATACCAGTAAACACGTTAAGACCAATCTCTACATTTGTAAAAGCATATATCATGCCGATTGGCACTGACCAGATGAGCGAAATCAGAAGCGCAATGATCAGAGCCCACCAAGCAAGATAGGTAGGATAGGCATATATCGTTGCAAAAGAAAAGCCGATCATGACCACTAATAAGATGCCATACCACCAATCTGGGGCTTCAGGGTATTTGCGCATTAGCCGAGTATGGATATCCTCCTCGTCAGCCCTTGAAGCTTTGAAACGGTGATATATCTCCTTTCCGTGGAATAGAGCGGTATGAACTATGACAGCCGAGATCCCGGCGAAAGAGAGACCATACGCAATAGAAAAGGTAGTGGACAAGAAAAGGGGTGAATAGGCCTTGTATTTTGCCTCGTCAAAGGTGTATTTCGGCGTTAAGATTTTTGTGACGTTGTAAATGGATCCAGTGTTATCGTAGGAATTAGAATCGCTCATAGGTAGATAGGCATTCCACCAGTGGCCACTATAATGAATACCGATGGCAGTGAACCAGTAGAAAAGGATCAGACCGATCAAAGTATTGGCGATAGCATACCATGGAGCGACAAGAGGACTAAAGATATACCCAGCAATGTAGGTCCAGTCCAAGGTCATGGGCAGCAGTGAGAGCCCGGTTACCCCTCCAAACAATTGGTTAACCACAACGTTGTGAGGCTTAATCCATGTGATCCATGCAAACACCGAGAGGCACTGGGTTATCCAGCCAGGGAACCAGTACCACACGAAAGAGCCAACAAAGACGTAGAAGAAATATCGATAACGGGAGATCTTCCACCCATTCGATTCCGCAGGGTCGGTGCGCGAGTGATCGTGGAGGGCATAGAAGAGCGAAGTGTTGACCAAATCGAAAGGCCAGATCATAGCAGCTTGGCTTTTATAAGCCAATATTTTATGTGGGAATGCAATTGTCAACTGACCTGGCTTTACCAAGAATCTCCGCAGGATTCCCGCTATCCCATAACTGTTATAAAATATTAACTTGATTCAAAACTGAATATATGAGATTTCTACTTCCCCTATCATCTGAGTTGATAAACACAGGAGTAAGGCAAACCCCCACCCGAGGTCCTGGCGGTAAAAGGCCCTTTGGGCTAGAAGTGTATCCGTGGCGTACGCAGCGCCAGTACCAAACGTACAGTTGGCCATGACCACAATGACGGTGTGTTCCTTCATGTTGAAGGGTCCCGGGTTGAAGTTGAACTTAAGCTTACCGACCCTAAATTGGCGATTTGGAAGAGTGTATTGCCATGCCAACCCCAGTGGCCATGCGACTAACTGGGCCACGAGAGACGATATGATGAGCTGAGGTGCACGCATAGAGAATAACATATTTAGGCCAGAACCGAGAGTGGTAAGGACCATACCAATAACCCATGCCCGGATGGTGTTTGCTGGTGCATCTTCATCATACTATACAGGTAGATTAGCAAATATACACGAATTAGATCTTAGTAATTCCCACATTGCGAACAGCAGCGCGGACTTCTGGATAAGGTGAGTTGTCTTCGAATAAATGGACCAAGTTCAGTTCCTTCCCAAGATCGCCGGTATGGTTGGCTTCGTCAAGCTCTTGAAGAGTATCCTGGGGAAGGTTGGGATCCCACTGATGCTCTCTCTCTAGATCTTCTACCTTACGATTCGCCTCAAGTTCGGTCTCTGCGCTGACCTGAACTCCAGAAGCAAGGCCTTTGTCTTTCTCGGTTCTACCGCCCGAGCTTGACCCTGAGTCAACCGACCTAACAGGTTCTCCATCGACGGTAGAATCGACTCTGTCGGACTGACGGAAGCTGAACCTCTTACCAAAGAGCCCCATCCTTGTTATTTGATCGTGAACGGAAGAGAAGCCAAAGGAGGAGGAGAAGAAGAGATGATCGCAGTGGTATCTATACACATTGCGCAACCTCTTCCCAAGAGTGGAACATTATCCGTTGGAAGAAGAAACCACACAATCCTTTTCAGCTTATCGTGAGAGGGGGTAAGATCTTTGGACGATTCTTCCATGTAGGTACATATGTAACACCCATAGAGGAATGGAGAAATGCATGCCTGATTGGGGTGCATGCCTGAGCAACGTGCATGCCTGATAGATGTGCATGCCTGATAGATGTCAATGCCCCAAGTAAGCTAGTTCGCTTGGTGACGGCGATGACAACCTGCCGCATTAGCATTAGCCTGCCCTCTTTCTATTAGCCAATTCATCGATTATGCTAAAATCGCATATTTCAGAACTTATAAGGCAGAGAAACGTTTCGCAGCTCGCGGTAATCGTCTACCATCGTCAACGAGCTTGGTAGATTAATGGTTCGTCATGTTTCTTATCAAAAACACGATCACTATAACAAACGGGGTTCGTGGCACCGGGATTGCGCGATCATATTACTGCCATATCCAATGGGTTGCCAGATCCTATCATTAATATGCGGTTATTAGACCGGTAGCTTGCAGTATGCAATGAAAAATATACGCCAAGGGCGGAGTCTGCTAGCTGCGATAACGAGTCCTTTGCGATGTTTCCGCCGTTTTTCCTTTTGAAATGAATCGAACAGAACATCAGTCACGAAGTATTATATCTTGGCAAATGCGAAGTAGGGTCGTTCTTCCCGGTCTCAGAAGACCGAGGCATGAGCGCATGCAGGCATATGTCCGACTGTTCAAGAAGCGTCATGCAGCCATAGACTTAGGGACTTGTTGTTTGGTAGAATCTAATTTTCTCTGATCAGCACCTGAAACCACGGATCAAATCTGACGAGTGCTGATAAGGAGATTGCTTGATCTTGCTGTATTGTGCATGTGAAGTTTCTAAGAGACCGTCATCCTGGGTCCTTCATCTTTACAACCGTGTCTGGCGGGCTGTGTATTCCCAGCAATGATCGAATGTAAGCGGATCATGCATACTTCCAGCGAGCATTGACATGATCATGGAAGTTTGTCTCAAGTAGGTTGTTCCACCAAATCATCTATGTGATATCGATGGGCCTTTCCACCTGGAGCATTGCTGGAAGAATCGAGGCAGGTTAGCAGAAAGCTGGAGACCCGTAAGTAAGGAGAATCCAGAACAGGGACGAGGCACGGACTATAAGTACACCCATATACCAATCTTTAGTTCGTTGACAAAATGATCCCCACCTGCTATCGGCATTCGAAGTAGAATGCTATAAGCAATGCGTACGACACCCGCAATGCAAGAGGATTGGCCAACTTCGAACACGGGCACAAGGGCTAGCTTTCTCTTCGTCTGCATCTGTAACCGCTATGTGATGGGGATAGGAAGAACTAGAATTGAGATATCCCATAGTACGTTGATGGATCCCGAGGCGACTTGGACGGCGTCTCGGTCAATGCAGTATCCTGGATAGCTTGATCCCATAGCATTCGCCTATGAGTACATCGTTGTAATTAGCCCCTTGTATCATCTCGCATACGATGTTGGGGAGATATACTCACGTGGAAAATATAAACAAGCCATCCAAAAAAACAGTACACAACGTTGGTCGAGAGGAGCATACGGATAGTATAGTAGAATGTGCTACGCCGGTGTACCGCAAATATGTTGATGTACTGTAATACTATTGAGGTTCTAATCAGGACTACAACGGGACCGTAGAATTCAGATCCGATATGTGTGAGCTGCGTTCCCAGCTCATGAATCAGCCCAGCTGCATGTGCGACAAGGCTTGTTCGAGATTGGACCTACAAAAGCATTGTGCACCGCTCCGTACGGACACTTGTGAGTTGTATTTTCACACAGAAGACAAATCTATTCGCGTTTCTGAATGAGGGAGTACAGATGTACAAAATGCTTTGTGTCAGATGAAAGAATGAAAGCTGCACTTTAGGATCGATCCGGAATCAAGGAGCAGGTCGCGATGCTGTTTAGAAGATTCTATGATGCTGTGAGTGCTTCCTCAACGGGTGTGGTAGTAAACAATGAAGATCGGCTGCTAGTATCAGAGGATATAGCGTCAACTGGACCAGTGAAAGTGCCAGGGGACAAATCGCCTCCTGCCTTTTTCCCAGGGCCAGAAAAAAATGCATTCTTTTTCAGTCTTCCGGAGGCTATCGTGTGTCTTGTTGATTGCCGTCTTGGGTTATTCGCCTAGACAAGTATTCAATCTCAGCCGACACTCTTGAGCAACACCCAAGAGAATGGGAGAGGAAGAACGCAACGTAGCATCTTTACAATTTCCATACTGATATCCCATCGTTGAGAATAGAGCAAGAAGACCCTTCTGGAAGGGGTCCATAGCATGACCCTAAACCACAAGGAAGACGGGGACTTGATCAGGCATATGATCCAGCATGTGGTGCTGCTTCGACGGTGGGGTGCTTCGCTGCGCGTCATTGTTCTCTATTGATATCCCAATTGGGTAGAATTTGATGTTGATTTCGATCGACCTGCTCGTTTCGCCCTGGTGGTTGTCTGCGGTCCATACCGCAAGTGATAGGACGGCCCCTTGGATCTGCCACGGGCCTTTGGTTCTCGAAACTGTAATCTAGGCTTTTATAATAGTGTCAATCGATGCTTGCTCGCATTCACGAGAGACTTGGTTCTTAATCTCTGGTCTTAATAAGGAAAAGGGCCCCCGTCGAATTGCAGGGATGAGGAATATAAAGCATCAAGTCTGCGACTACCACCCTTGATCCTGCAAGCCCCATGACATCTCCGTTTGGAGCACAAGCTGGGCTTCTGACCGCAATTACGAATTTTATTCTCATCCTTTCGAGTTCTTGTTATAATAGTAATCTATCGGAAAATGTGAGATATTGATTTATTGTCTGCACAGCTCGGCACTGTCGATTGTCCATTTGAACTTGCCAACATGTGGTGGCATGTCGGAGGTATAATATAGGTAGCACAAAACTCCGGTATGCCTATCAGCTTATAGAGTCATTGGGTTCAATGCTTTGTTGTACTTTACACGAAAGACTGGGACTCCATGCGTGGACCTACTCGGCTAGACCGTTGTTAAGATATTTGTGCGTCTAAATGTTGAGAGTGAAATATTTCCTGCCAGCGTACTTCTTGTACTATGCTCTTGCGGCACACTTGGATGCATGGACCACGACTTGCAGGTACCCTGAATACCGTTTATCCATATAAACAAGTCGACCTTTTGTAGACGCTTACTATGATCAACTCACATAACTTGCAACAACCATCCTAACCACCTTCCCTCCTCCGCCCCCTCCCCATCCTCTATCATAACTACCTCATCGTCTTCAAAAAATTCGCCTCCTTGATACCCTTCCTCCTTGCATTCCTCATCGCCACCCTCAAAGCATCCCGTGCCTGCTCCGCCTCTCCTTCATTGCCGGCTGGTAGGTCAATGCTCTGCTGCTCGAGTGGAACGATGGGTAAGAGAGACGAGGGATTATCGACGGCGGCTTTGCGGGCGGCTTTGGCGGCTTTGCGGCGTTGTTTTTGGGATTTTGCTGGTCGGCGGGGGTCAGTCAGTGTGACGCAGTGGGGGAAGGGAGCGATGTGAGGAGGGGGGCTTAGTAGGGTTGTGCAGATGGTCATTGTGTTTCAAGAACCCAGCATCTAGACTAGATCTTTAAAGGCATCTGCTTCGCCGGGTGCACAAATCCGTAATGAGATTTCGCTCTCTCGTTCTCCCTCCCTCCGTGTAAACATAACAAACACCATGACTCACCAAACTCGTCTGCCCCCTCTTCCACAGCCCTGACCCCACTGACCTTCTCAGTCTTATCTAATAGCCCCCAAAGCCATTCCGGGTACTCATGATCCTCCTTCGCGACTGGATCGTCTTTGCCCTTTAGGTATCCCAATCCTTTCAATCGCGTGCCTGCTTTAACGCTACTTTTAGGCGCAGGTCGACTTGAGATTGCTGATGAGTCTGGAGGAAAGTCCGGGGAGTGAGCAGGCGAGGGTGTAAATGGGGTAGAGAAGGGTTGCGCAGCGGAAGTGGAGGTTGTGGGTAGAGGGTCTTCGGTGGAGTGTGGGAGGTTTTGGGAGCGTATGGCGAAGGTGGAAGATAAAAGTCGGATAGGGAGAACACGGGGAATAGATGAGAGTGCGAGGCGCCGTGCGCATTGAGAGCAGATCATGTTGGAAGTTCAGGATAAAGACGAAAGATCGAAGGTTTGGAAGTTTCCAAAGTCATAACGCTTAAAGGGGCTTAGCGTTGCAGCCTCGGTCTAGATCCCGCCGAAACCTTCGCGACTCTCCCTCTCCCATGAAGAACTACACAAATATTGACCAACAACAAACCACTTCAGTACAGTTCTGTGACCATGGGAAGGAACAAGAAGCGTAAGCACGCGCAGTACGCCCAAGATCTGTTCCCTGAGGGTGGTGTTAGCACCATTGGCGTAGGAGCAACACTCGCACATCTCCAATCACCAGAGCTTCCTTTTCAAGGCGCAAGTTTCGCCAGCCCTTCACATAAGCATGATCTGGTTGAAAATGGGCAAGGTTCAGATCCAGAGAAGTGGACTTATGTCGGAAAGGGTGGGAAAAGGCAAAAGAAGGACCATCAGACAATGAATGAAGGGAAACAAGGCAAAAGCAAGGGCAACTATCCAGGTTTGACTTTTGCTGCGCTTCACAAGCTTCAATATGGCATTAAGATTAGCGATCTACAGAATCTTGCTCTATACTGTCTCGCAGACGGAACGAGCCCGCAATGGGTAGCTGTGAGGCACCATAACAATGTTAAGAGAGCTGTGGTTTTGTTCGTGCCGGGCCTGGAAAAAGGCATGTTCAAAGGAAATATTGCGTTGGAGGAATCCATATCCATGGCTGAAGATGACGAGACACCTGCTGAAATCTACAACAACAATGATGAATCTGCTAAAGACAACTCTGATTCAATTGTAACTAGCATTACAAAGAATCTTGAAGATTCAGGTTTCAAACGTGTTGCAACAAGTCCAGATGAATATCTGCCTACTCGACTAGAGCCCGAGAAGCTTGCCCCACCTCTGAAGCCTCTTGCGGATATATTCACGCACCTGTGGCCGGTGAAGGCACCAGGAGACGATAAGTATTTTAAAGTCCACTCACCATTGCATGCTATGCTTACATCACACATCACAAAGTCTCAAGAGGAAAAGAGAGCCGAAAAGGAGACAAAAGAGGGCAAGCATTGGGAAGATAAGCGGACACCAATCACTGCATTCATTGCTTCCCAGGAAGAGTTGCAAGAGAATGAATATTTGTTGCACCCTGTCTACTTCAAAACTCACCAGGACAAACTCTTCGAGGAACTGCGAAGGCACGATGCAAAGCAGACCGAGCAATCTGGGTGGGTAGACACAATGGTGAACAAGCTTGGAGATGGGGATGTCCCAGACAACGATATTGAGAAGGGCAGCTTGACAGCCGGGCGCTCTGTCCTTGCTATGGACTGCGAGATGTGCAAGGTAGATGGGGGCGAGCTGGCTCTGACTCGCATCAGTATAGTTGATTGGGATGGCAGCGTTGTCCTAGATGAGCTTGTTAAGCCGGAAAGGGCAGTCATTGACTATCTGACACCGTGAGAGACGCCGTTCCTGTTTAACCCTAATACTGATAGAATTTGCAGGTTCTCGGGCATCACCGCAGCTAAGCTTGGTCCTGTCACAACCACCCTCGCTGATATACAGAAACGCCTTCTAGAACTTCTAACTCCTCATACCATCATTCTAGGCCATTCTCTTAACTCCGATCTTAATGCCTTGAAATTATCCCATCCCTACATCGTTGACACTTCAATCCTCTACCATCATCCTCGTGGTCCACCTCTAAAATCCTCACTGAAATGGCTGGCATCAAAATTCATTAACCGTGAGATCCAAAAGGGGCATGGTACTATGGGTCACGACAGCATTGAAGATGCACGAGCGTGCCTTGACCTCGTAAAATTGAAGTGCGAAAGGGGCCCTAAATGGGGAACCAGTGATGCAGCCGGCGAATCGATCTTTAAAAGACTAGGAAGAACCCCCAAGGCAGTCAATGCAACCTTTAACAACAAGACGTCCGGGAAAACGGGTGCCATTATCGACCACGGCGCCCCAGAGAGGAATTTCGGAACTATGGCAAATCATTGCATTGGCTGTACGAGCGACCTGGACGTCGTGGAAGGCGTCAAGAGGGCAGTACTCGGCGATCCTGATGGAAGCCTCATCCCTGGTGGAGGTGTCGATTTTACATGGGCTCGACTGCGAGAGCTTGAAACGCTCAGGGGCTGGTCAAATGATAATCGCCATCCCCCCAGCATCTCCATTCCAATGACCTTTAGCTCAGATCCTCCTCCCACTAAAAGCGACCCGAGTCCCGCTACACTGGGCGCTGCGGTCTCCCAAACCATCCAACACATTCAAACCATCCGTGACTTTCTCCCTCCATGTACAATATTTGTTGTCTACAGCGGCACCGGGGACCCGCGGGAAATGGGCCGTTTGCAGGGCATGCAGAGGACGTTTAAGCGAGAGTATGCGACGAAGAAGTGGGATGAGTTGAGTGTGAAGTGGACGGATACGGAGGAGCAGGCGCTGAGGGCCGCTTGTATGGTTGCGAGACAAGGGGTTGGGTTTGTGAGTATGGTGTAGATATGGGGGCCATAGATCGCTGTGAGCCGAGTGCCTACGGAAAGGACTTATGCAAGATATCATGATGGATGATAAGAGGCAAGCTCTGGATATTTGAGTTGCAAGGCACAGAAAGCTGTGCATTGCAGCATCCAGAGAAGGGTTCATGATAAATTTCAGACCACAATACAACACCATACCCAACGTCTAATATTTCCCATCCCATCCTCTTTCCCCTAATCGCTTTCTACAAATTCTTGGGACGAGACGCATATTCTAAGCATTGGATGGAGAAAATACTATTGCGGGGCCATCTGAGTCGGATCGCCATAGGTAGAAGCACTTACAACTCCGAAAGCATGCCTGACTTGATGATATGCAATGTCCGACGCAATCGAAACCAACGTAGTTATTTTGGACTTAAAGCTGCTTCTATGACCACTGATTCCTCTACTGTCATGCGGGCTTCTCGTATCCAAAACATCGCACAGAGTAGAAAAACAGACACCCAAATGCCAAAATACTACAGGCTTTGAAACACCAAATGGCCTGGTCCTAATAAATGCCTTTTGCTCTAAGACTAATCAAATCTTCGCATTCAAAAAACCTCCAAAGCTGTAAGGCTAACCATGTCTTCGTATCCAAACACCCAAAAGCTGCCGAATAGCCAAAAACAGTACCCAACGTCCAAATCCATAGGATACCAATACCAACATCCAACAACCCCAACCAACCCCAACCAACTCATCTCCCACACGCCCCCACCCTCGCCCTCAACCACTCCTCCCCCTCCCCACCCCACCCCATCATCCCCACCAAATCCCCCACCCCCATCTCCCCCCTAACCCACCTCCACGGATACCCCTCCCCCGCATACCCCTCCCGCGCCCCATACCTCCCGGCCATGGAATTCGCCACCCTCACCAA
>JAABUK010010083.1_pt1 | contig 12716 bp, 14 predicted proteins | sample 5559141 | NCBI WGS metagenome assembly JAABUK01 (sample SAMN10711869, study PRJNA513367) | rock metagenome | isolation source: Antarctica rocks | place: Antarctica: Victoria Land, Pudding Butte nord | collected 2016-01-03
TCATCACTTTCACTGCGTTCTCCAGTTTCGGAAATTCGCGGTATAAAGTCACGAGTTTTATTCAGTATCAGGACCATCTCCCTCCTTGTGTGTTCATCAGCTGTCTTATTGATCTCGGGACTCATAACCAGACAAAAGATACGATGACCGTTCCGAGTCCTCAATGCCCAGCGCTAGCCATAAAGAGATATCAATAGCTTTTCTACGCTTGTGCGCATACATAACCCTCGACGTCTAACCAGCTTCTATCTCAACTCAGCAACCAGAACAGCATATCTTACTTCAGAAACTTCACAAACCGACGCAACATCCAAACATGAAATACCTTCTCCTCCTACCCCTCCTCACGTCAGTACTGGCCAACGCCATCACCACCGACGACGACTCCAGCCTCGAGCGCCGCAACCCCATCTCCTCCGACGAGACAATTACAGCCTACTCAGACAGCCGATGCTCCCACGCCAGCAACACCTGGACGGGAAAATACTACGGCGTGAATCAAACCTGGCCCTCCGGTTTCCGCTCCTACAGGCTATCACGCGATCTGCACGATTACGAGCAGCTCGATTTCAGCACATCCGAGGCCTCCTTCAATGCTGGGCCCCAGGGTCTCAACGGCGCCACCGTCATGGACGCCGACAAAAAGCCGGACTTTTGCAAGGTCTTCACTAAGAAGGCCACGCGCCCAGTGGACAGAACGGCTGGCTGCCATGGTGTCAACCCCAATGCGCAGTGTGTGAATTTGTGGACGACGAATTGAGAGGTGCGAATGTGTTCAGGTGGTCGGGCTGCAGTAAAGGGCGCGTTTCTTTCGGTTATTGATGGTTTCTGTGTTTGTCGCTGTTGCTTCTGGACTTTGTAACAGTATGCTTTCATTCATCTTTTGATTTCTTCAATCACTATAAAGTCATGCTTATGGAGTACCTATGACCCTGATATATCCCACTGTGTATTTTCCGCCCAAAGTACGATAAATGCTCCCATGATAGCCCCGTTACGCTAACAGTAAAAGGGCCGGAGCATATTGGATGGTCGTATGAATCCTTCGTTGCTGACACTGTGCCGCCTGCAGCTGCTCGATTGCAGGACTCTGGCAACGTGTAGACAGCGATTGCAGTAACTGGTCACCATATTTCATCCCCCGAGGTTCTTCCATTCTGTTTGCATATGCGAAGGCGTCTGGCAGATATTGAAGCAGCAATTCCCTCTGAAACTAGCTGTAGCTGCCAATTGTTGGCAAACCGGTCATTCACAGCAGGATTAGCGGCTTTGAAGCTCATTGTCGAGGCCAGTCACTATGTTTCTCCGTAATGCGCATGGAATCGACCGATGGCTTGAACTGTTCTCAAATAGCTTTACCGCCTTAGCAGGATTTGACCTCAAAGACATACACGCCATCGTAAGAACTTCGTATCGTTTGAACCTTTGGATAACCAGCTATCCCACTACATTTCCAATCTCGTAAAACGCGGACTCAGACTATCAGTACGCATTCTTGATTTTTCGATGCAGGCCATCTTTTCCATCACACAGTCTTGTGTTGCGTCGCTTTTGAGTATCGCGCTTCATCTGACTCTATTGCCACTCCCTACTTTTGCCATACTTTATATGTTCAAATGCGTTTTCTTTGCCTGAAATTTCTCCTCCCCTTGTAGTGCCGTTCGACAGTATAGAATCAGTCAAAATATTTAATAACGCAGTCTTAGCATAAGGGATCGTTTTGCACTTTTTGGGGCAGATGTCAATAAAACCATTGCTTTATCGCGGCTTTAGCCAAAGATGGTTGATACCCCTTCCCCTGCTCTTTCTTCAGCTCTAGAGTATCACGCGTCCTGTCTACTCCTCGATATACCTATCCTAAGAGTAGTAGCACTCTTCCAAGATCTATAATGGAATCTAAACCGTAGTCAGTAGCGCTACGCATAGGTTCCTATTCTACGACTGTCATGTTATTGCGTTCAGAATTCCATCTCAGCTACTTCCTCGAATGGAATTAGCTCTAAGAATTGCATTGATTTCCAGCTCCATTCAGAATTTGCGAATGTAGATTATTAATGTATTCATATAAGCGTATGAGGATATAAGATGCGCGTTAACAGTATCAAAGGTTACAAATCAGAAACCCTAAACTCCCTATGCCATGTCCAACCCAGATGTCATCATATCACGCACTCGCTGACTCTACCAACACTCTCAAAATACTAGCGCGCAACACTCAAGGAATGATGACCGTTGCATCTTCCGAGTTTGCGATACTACCAGTATGCTGGGTCTCGATAAAGCACGCTCCGCGGACCTATATTCGCCACCCTAATCTCATGGCACCTGCGTAGGTGACGTGAAGGACTTTTCCTTTGAGAGATACGTGCATTGTGCATCTCCCAAGTATTGTGTCCTTCTCAGCAGTCCCCATTCAAATACGACTGTCTCAGGTCTGAGACGCTGTACGTCGTTGACGTATCTCTCCTGGGTCACCGATCGAGACTTGTCGTTTCGAAGTTTCAGTGAGGATGAGACGAGATCCCATTCGCTGTTCGGATAAGGACTCAGTGGTAGTGCAGAGTGAGTCCACTGGCTGTTCGGTCAAAGTTCCAGTGGAGGGTAATCCAGGGTCTAACCGCTCTGACGACAGGATGAGTGCTAGGGAAGACATCCTCCCATCGGATCAATCCCCTATGATGGACGACATTAACCACTTCGGATTCGCATCTCGACCTCGTACCACTATCCCCGAAATTGAGACTGATCAAGGAAGCTCCAGAACCAAATCCAGTTCGAGCACTTTCAGCCCCAAGAGTAATGAAGCCAATCCAACGGATGCACCTGAATCCATCAATCTCGATGCCATTGCTAACGAAGACAATCCATCCTCTCCCCACGAATCCAATCTTCACGATAACAAGGACGAAGATCCCACATCCGACAGCTACCCTGGCACCCCTAACACGACAACCAAGGAAGCAGATTCCGCCCCGGGAATCCCAGTCACAGAGCCCACTTCAAACCCAAATCCCAGCCCCCCATCCCCACACGACACCGAGTCCTCCACCTCCTCCAATAACTCTCCCATCCTCACCCCCTTCCATAATGCCTACGCCCCTCTCCTCGATCTCCCCAATAGCCCAGGTTCAGATACAGACCAAGACTGGGACGAAGCCACCGCCGTAGCGATCCAGCAACGGTGCGAACGGGCCTTGGAGATGATTGCAAAGGGCGAGTTACCGTCTCGTAGGGATCAAAAAGCTCTTAGGAAGCTGGAGAGGGGGGCTGGGAGGGGGTTTCGTGGGTCGTGATTTGGAATTGGAGCGAATGGGTGCGGGGCGTGTGCTGTGGCTTGGTGTTTGTTTTAGGTGTTTCGAGGGCTGGGTGAGGTTTAGGACGCTTTTATAGGATATGATTACTTCAGGAAGCTTTTTGAAGTCAACGTTTATTCTCGATAATGCTTTCCGTTCATTTGTGACGGACGGATCAGTGTTTGACGTTCGAGATTGGAGAGGTAAAGCTCCACCATCAGCGGCATGTTGGATCCGCTGTGAATGCTCAGTCGATTTTACTACCTTTATTAACGGTCTTTGCTGTTATAGAGTAAACCTACCTCCCTACTGCCACAAAAAGCCGACTCTTAGTCTTAGAAGTCCTAGATACAGCCAAGCGGGCCGCCGGAAAGTGCTTGAATATTATCATCGATTGACTATTGAATAGCTCTACTGATCTGCCTGTATATCGCCGCATACAATTCTTCCACTTCTTTTGCTGAATAAAGATCTCAGAGATACTAGCAGGCACCTCATCTGTCGTGTCCCTCAAATGCTCGCCACTTACACGCTTATCTTCGGTACCATGACGATGTAGAGGAGGATATCATCTAGACACCTCATCATCAGCACAAGCCCGATTTCATCTCAGTAGAACATCCGGCTGACCATGCTCTATCTGCAGGCAAACTCACTGCACACTCAACCTACTCAGATATCATGAGATCAATCGCACACTCGGCTCTAAGCGTATCGCCAATTTCCGTATAAGAATTGGCAAGAGACATCTTGACCACTGCTAGATCCAGTCCCATTGACGCATCCCACTTCTCGATATCTGGAGCGAGCATTGCGAAATCGAAAGGCGGGTCGATACCGAGGAAGCCGTAGATGTGCTTGCTATCTTCGCGAGAGTCGATTGTAGGATCGGGTGCTGGGGGCTTGGAGCTGAATCCATTCTCGTCAATGTATGTGTAGGGATGCGTTTTGGAGATGTTGGAGACGCTGTGGTTCACTGACAAGTGCTGACTCTCTTGGTTAGTATTATTAAGGCTGTCATCTCGCGGAAATTCGCCTTCTACGTCCCAGAAGAGCCGGTTGTGGTAGTACTCGTCGCCCAGCTTGTTCCAGTGCATCTCGTTGTCGGTGTCGAGGAACCAGTAATCGTACACGAGCCATAGTGACATGGGATTAGTTGATACGTTCCACAAAACCACATAGTTTGTTGTCCGCTTTGCTTTGGGTGTATCTGTCTTGTGTTCGACTAAGTATCCTAAAGGTACGAAGACGGCGCGAGTGGAAGCTGTGGGGCTGGCGCTGTAAGATGCATGGCTGGTAGCATTGAGTAGTTCGCTCTTGTCACTTCCCTGATCTTCCGGAGTCAAGAAATGCTTCTGTGGATGATTGTGGGCAATGAAAAGCTTTGGAGAGCCATCTTCGCCATCATGAGATGTTCGTGTTAGATTGAGATGGCAGTTCCCTGGGCTATCTTGGCCCTCCGGTCCATGACATAATGCATCCAGGGTGATTTGTAGGGTGTATTTTCTCTTGCTGTCTTTGTCATCGAGGATGCAGATCTGTCCAGAGTAGCTCTGGTCGTAGAGATATGAGAGGATACCAGGATCATTGGGTGAGTGCTGCAAAAGATTCTGTACGAAGACAGTGGGTGATGCAGAATATTCTTCGGTGGCTTTCATGATGGTACTCATGGTTGGATCTATTCGCTGGTACGACAGTGCTGGAAGGTGAAGTCGAGAGGTTATGGTTTGCTTGTTGCTTGTTGCTTGTTGAGGAAGCTGCTGTTGAAAGGGAATCCTTGAGTGACGGCCGGGTAGAACACTATCCTTGTCGAGGAAGAGATGTGTGTTCTATAGAAGGAAGGCTCTAGAACTTGTGAGTGGATGTCAATGTTAGGAGGTATCATGAAGATTGTGAATTCAAAAGACTTATATTAGTATTTGGTAAGAAGTATGAGGCAAAGCAGGGGAGGGGAAGACGAATCGGGGGTAACACACATCACTTGATCCCACCGTGTTACGTAGCCCCGCTAAGTGCGGTCAACGACATACCTAAGTATTTCGCGGTGTTATCATGTAGTACCATTGTGGCGGTGACGGGCGGCCGAATGCTGCGTCCGAGGCGCGGTGGGCAGCTGCACTCTTTATCCCTGCATCCCTTCTTTGCCTACTAGTAAATCTTACCTCGACTTGATAAAAGATTGGACTGGTCGGATTGATCAAACGCTCTTGTCCATATCATATGTCCATATCTTAGAAAATAAATGACGCTTTCTATGTCCCTTCTATCATGATAATGTACTCCCTCTGACCACAATCGCGCCAGGAACCCATTGCTTCGCCAGCGGCCAAAGAGACGAAGCATCACCGGAATTGTAAACTTCATCCACCGTCTCAAACGAATCCCCAGCTGCCATGGTTCGAAAAGAGAGTATGTTTGTTGGCGGTGGAGTCGAGATGGTGTTTTGACTACGTGTCATGAACGACCGCGTCGTTCGCGTGAACTATTTGAGAACGTCTAAAAGAGAGGCTCTTGATTTCCGTTGTGATACTGCCGGCAGTAGGTCTTCGAAGAAGACTCGACCATGAAGAATGAATACGATACGTGTGGTCGCGTCGCCTGACCATGAAGAGTGTTAGCTTAGGAGCACCATGTCCAAGAAGTGCTACTTTCCTTCAGTTTGAATAAGCTGTCCAGGCATGTATGATTTGATCTTGCCACCCTGAGACTTAAACCGTGTGACAATATCATGGAGAGGCCCAGGATCTTCCTGTGACACCGTATGCTGAGGTGAGAGGAATAGGTCTTGAAAATTTTTGCGGGTTTGAGGAAGATCCCTGGAGGCCTCCATAGCCTCCTCCTCAGTAGTGATATCTTGTACTTCGTATAATTTAGATCACCAATCTTGTCCCGGAAGGAACATGTAAAACTTACCTTTCTTCTTGATTTCCTTGTTCAAAGATTGCGCCGGCATACCAAGATCAATCTGAGACTTACACCACTCGATCGCGTTTGCACACCTTTCAAAACCGATCGGCCCTCTCTGTAACATCTCTAGTGTAGAGTCTTTGATCCACTGAGCGCCAAAATTGAGTCTTAGACCACCCCGCAGTAGATCTGCGTACACCGGAGAGTCTGGCGAGACACCGGAAAAAACGAGCGCTCTGGTCTCGACCTTCTCACGAGCTTCACGCTCGAGGAGCTCAATAGCGGACGTCTCAAGGCGTTGGACGCTGGGCAAGTCGACGACTACGAATCGATAAATGTCTGCACTTTTCCCTCTGACTTTGATTTTCGCTTCGATGGATGGAATGTTTCCAAAGACTAATTGCAATATTTAGCGTCAGGCCTGGCAGCCAGAAAGCCGGATTCTCACAGATGTATCCGGAAAGATTGAGCACGCTTAACTTGGATGGGCTTTGGCCAGCCCCTGTCAAGCAAGCCACTTCGGCAAGGCCTGGAATATCCTCTGTAAGCATGGGAAGCTCAGATATAGTGCTAGGGCCCGTAGTCTGAGGTAGGCTTCGGAGACCAAATGATGGTTGGTAATTGGCTAGGAACGTTGAATAGCCGCTTTCCTGATCTAGATCGACCAATTGAGCTCTCTAAGACCCCAGTCAGTAGTTCATCTACCGTGAAAGGAGCAGGTAGATGGCTCACCGTATCTCGAATGCCCCAGAAGAGATATACCAGCGTAGCAGCTCCAACGCCAACGCCAAAGCCGATCGCATAGCCGAGAAAGGTACAAGCAACGAGAGTGGCCATTATAACCAACCACTCTGTGGATTGATGGGTCTTTGTGGATTCCCAGACAGCCTCAACTGTCAATTCTATGCCAAGAAAGAGTACTAGGGTAGACGCGAGCACGGTTGGTACATAGGGGATCACTAATGAAGAAAGGAGAAAGAAGACAAATGTCAAGATAGTGACGATACCTGCTTCGAGTCGGCCACCTCCGGCTCGAGTAAAGAATATCGAATAAGAAAGCTGCTAAAGAACCGGAGAATGTCAATCAGCAGAGTCCGGTAGAGATGATTAGAAACCTACCAGGACATTGGGCACAGGCCCCGCCACTCCAGCAATGATGTTAGCAATCCCTTGTCCCATGAATTCGTGATTCATATTGACGGGAAAATCTAGCGAAGAACCGAGCGCCGGAACTTAAATCGGAAGATTGAGCACGCCGATAACTACTAAGAGTACGATGTTTGTCGTCGCATTCTTCAAAGCGTGGAGATCGACCTTGGAGAAGTCGAATAAGGTCCAATAGATCCAGGCAGACCCAATTCCAGATTGTCGCTTGGCTGATTTATCAAATCTAAAAAGCCACCCGGCCTCGATGAGAATATCCATTCCGACCCTGTTTGTGTCGTGCAAGCCGGCGACTGTCATCCAGAACAGGATAGGTATTAGCAAGAGATAGAGCGGTATGTAATATGCGTACTGAGATATTCGGAATGAACAGCGATTGACGATCTTAGACCGTAGGGAAAAGGATAAGAGAAATGCTGGACCGCAGGACGCGAACAGCAAGCCGAGGTGGTTCGCCCCAAACAGTACAGAGCTGGCGTTCGAGAGGGTAAGTGCAGGGGCCGCTGGCGGCAGGGAAAGAGCCAGTCCGAGGATGAACAGCGAGACCCCAATGCCACCAATTATGCCAGTGAGGACAGGTCTTGGAAAATACGCAGCCTGAAAACTCGGTGGGATTAGTCCACATATTCTCGCAATCCTCCCAGGTGACTTCTAGTGATGCGAATTGCACCCACTTACCAGTTTTCCGGCTTTGAAGACCCCGAGTGCAACGAATACGAAGCCGACCAGAAAGCTCGTGATAGCGTAGGCGATCATAACCGTGGGTACCAGAGCTGGGTTATCATCGCCTAGGATGTGCTGTATGTCAGAACCTATCCCGCGAAGGAAGGGCAAGATTTCAATGAGCTTTGCACCAAGGGCACCAGGTATGAGTGAACCGCCAAGTGTCATGACCACTTGGGACAATATAGTACTGGACCAACTTTAGAGGATACCCGGCATGAAAGAGGTTGAGCTCTACGAAACTCATGATGTACATGGACATTGCCTGAATCTGAAGTGATTTGAAGGTGTTGCTGTTGGAAGGAAAAATCAGGAGGCCTGTGGATACTAGATCTCAGTCAACAGGTGATACGGGAGGGAGGGAATAGCGCCGACCGCATGGGCGGACAAAGAGGCAGATGAGGATGCCCTTCTGTTGGAGATCTTATGGCAAGCTGGATGCGTCTTCTATGTCCGCACGACGGAGCCACAAACCTTAGTAGGTACTATTGTATGCTCTTTGATTCCGACGAGAGTACAGCGGAACAATACTTCACCCCTGCTGCTGTTATTTATTACACCCAGAATAGTGACAAACGCGTCGATGCAGGCAACACGAGCATAAATTCGATCTATTGACCTCTACTAAAATTACAACAACAGATGCATCTAGAAACCTCCAGTAACCTCTACGGTGTAACCGTCAATCCTTTCGATCGACTCTTGACCCCTGGTGGTAGTTCCGGCGGCGAGGGCGCATTGATCGGTCTTCGGGGCAGTTGTCTGGGAATTGGATCAGATGTTGGTAGGCTTGTTGCTTGTTAAGTCCGTTGCAAATTTGAACGCTGAGTGCTTGAGACGACAGGTGGCAGCATTCGCTCCCCAGCTGCCAACAACGGTCTTTATGGCCTTCGCCCAACGAGCCGCCGCATTCCGAGAGGGGGTTGTGCCGCGCCACAGATTGGTTCTGGATATGTCGAGGGTGTCGTGGGGCCGTTGAGTACTAGCCTCGGCGGAATCAAGATTTTTATGAAGACGGTGCTTGATTCCCAACCGTGGGTCAATGATCCGAGTTTGGTCCCAATACCTTGACGCGATGAACAGTCCTACCTGAATCAGGACTGTTGCACAACATTGAGAGTTGCGGTACTGTGGGACGATGGCGTAGTGAAACCACACCCACCCATAACAAGGGCTCTGAAAGACGTCGTCGGGAGGCTAAATGGAATTCGTGGCATAGAAATCGTGGAATTAAAGCCGTACAAGCATGATCTGGCATGGGAATTGGTCGTGAGCTTAATCACTTTCTCCTTTCAACATAATTCCACCTGATGGCTTTGCTAACGCACTATCAAGGCAAGTCTTTACTACATGGATGGAGGAGATCAAATCACAGAGCTGATAGAGTCATCTGGCGAACCATGGCGTCCACTGTCACGCTTTATCGTATCAGAAAATCCACATGTCAAGCATCGCAGTATCGGCGAAATTTTGGCTCTGAAAATGCAAAAAGAGAAATACAGCTTACAATACGCACAACGTGAGCCTCTCAATGCCAACTCATGCTGCGTGTACACGTTGACAGCCCACAGACTGGAATTCAACCGTCAGTGGTGTAGTTGAGGGTGGAGAACTAAAACGGGTCGTGGACGTTATTCTCTGCCCTGCCTCCCCAGGCGTGGCACCTCCATTGAACGCCAGTCGATACTGCGGTTATACAAGCCAATGGAACCTACTGGATTATCCGGCGCTGGTATTTCCTGCCACGACAGTGGATCCAGATCTTAACGTCCGAGACAAGGATTATACACCAAGGAACGAGCAGGATCATTTCAATCATGGCCTTTGTGAGTAGTGGACACCTAACCTCGCGTTTGGAGAATTTATGGAAAGGCACCTTCTGACCTCTATAGACCCTGGTCCCAAGAAATACTTAGGGTTGCCGGTTTCACTGCAGCTTGTTGGCAGGAGATATGAGGATGAAAAGGTGCGTTGGCCATATATCCATCCAGTCAACTCCCGTCACTCACTGATCTTCAATCGAACAGATCGTTGAGACTTTGGCGTACATTCAGGAGAAGATTGGTCTACCTTTCACTTAAGACTCTTCTATGTTACTGGGCTAGTCACCGGGCGTTCGGTGCCACTGAGGAAACCAAATATATTTGGAGTATACCGGGTGGGCTAGCCTAAAGGTAGCTCAGCTTATAATATCAGCTTAATTGATCCTAGTATAATCCGTTATTCTATTTCATGATTCGTTGCCAGACTAGTTGATCAGCCCAACGATGGTGACAAGGATCCTGACCTCTCTTCTTCAGATCTCTTCCTGTTGCTATGCAAGCCTTCAACTCATCAACCAATCCACTAAGCACCACATTTCCATAGACACCCGCTCAACACCGCGATGAATCGCTTCACTATCGCCGCAGAAATCGCAACCCGCGTTCCAACCATGCGCGTCGTAACCATTATAAACTATGACCTTAACGATACTAGCACCCAAGCTGAAGTAACCGAATTCGCAGAGGTAAGCCACTACCACAGTCCACGAATGTTCAACGATACCCCTCTCCAAACATCGCACCCGCCACACTTCCCACCTGCCACTGCAACCCACGCCACAAATCTGCAGTTCATGACGCCTTCAGCTAAGTCCTCAGTCTAGAACAACAGTGGGCTAACGTCGTCAATATATTACATAGCCTGCAGCCGGACCAGGACGGGATAGGTTGGGAACCTACGGGCCCCAGTCCCCATATTCCTGTTCATGCAGCAGAGCTGGTACCAAAGCGAGACGAAGACGAGATGGACTGGAAATACACTGATGTATACCTTGGTGATGGGGCGAATGAACATTGGACGGTGTTTCAGGACATGGATATTATATTATGATTGCAAGGGGGACACTATCTGATTTTTGGTTATATTGCATCGTAATAGCTTCAAGATGGAACGGAGGTATAAAGTAACGATAGTATGGAGTACTAGCTATGTATAGATGATAAATCAATATATCCCTTACTGCCTTACATACTAGACTCAAGGACTTGGCCAACAGTGATGCTAGATACTTCCACGCAAATTTCATGCTCTATCATTCTCATCGAATACTCTAAAGACGATACCCTCTTTTAGTTCATTTCCTAACATCTGTCACTAAGTTTAATTGTTATAGGTAGACACGCGGTAGACAGAGCTATTAACATAGCGGTGTCCTTGATTAATCCTATCCGAATCGTTCCGTCTACTATTCTATGGCACGCAATGATTCGGACACTAGAATATGTTATCAGCCGAGGTTTACCCGGACTGAATTCCAATATAGGCTAACCTCGGGTAATCCCCCCGAAGCGTTTGGCCTTCTAAACGGGATACTGCAATAACCCTTATAGCGGCATCAGCGGTAATGAAGCTGGTACCTAAAGGGAGCGGTAGGTCGGGTGTCATGTACTCAGGCTAATATACCTGATAAGCCCGGCTAGAAGGCTTATTCAGCCCTTCCCGTTCTTATATTCCTCTTCGGAGAAATTACCGCACGTAGTATAGGCGTTCTAACCTTTACTAGGTCTTCCCGATTATATTACGTTGCTATATCAAGTCTTATAAAGGATTATTACAGGCGGTTATAACGATATTCTAGATATAAACTTTTGAAAATCGTAAATCGACTTTTATAGACTAAATATTAGATAGCTATCTATATATAATAATACCTGAATATATATTATATACTATATCTATTACTTACCTATTATTATTACTTACCTAATAATACTATTATTACTTACCTATAGTAAAATTTTATAAAATATATTATAAAATAAATAATTATAAGTAGACTAAATAGTCCTTAAACTATATCTAATAAGAGTACTTCTTATTATAATTAAATAGATTAATCTAATAAACTACTTAAACTATATAGGGATTAAATAGATTAGTTAGTTAAACTACTAAAGCTATATATAGATTAAATAGATTAAGTAAACTATATCTCTTAGTAGGATTTTATATATCTATATAATAGTAATACTTTCCTACTAAGATAGGAGCTTTATACTTAACTTATATTACCTTCCTTAAATATCTCCTAGATACTAAATATAATATAACTATACTAGATAAGTTTAATATAAAGTCTACTATCCTCTTTATCCTTAATACTCCTCTTTATAAGATTAATATTAAGACCTTAGTTAACTTCTAGATAATAGGATTATAATACTTTAAGTACCCTTAAGATAAGTACCTTAAGATAGAATCCTATCCTAAGTAAATAAGAAATATAATATCCCTTACTTAATATTAATAAAGATAATATTAAGGTTATAAAATCTAACTTATATTATAATAACTATAATAAGCTTAAAGAATAGCTTATATAACTTTAATTATACTTTATATTTAATAAATAGGCTATATAAGTTAGATAATAACTATCCTTTACTATAACTTATATAAGAGGGCGGGCTTAGAAGTAGTTTATATCCTTCCTTAAATAATTCTCAAAAGAACCTAATAATCTAGATAACTTAAAAATTAAAAAGTAGATAGATAGCTTTATATACTTCTATATTAAAATTTAATAAGTATTTAAACCTTTTAATAAAAATAATATAATAAGTTATATTATTTAATATCTTAATT
>JAABUK010010085.1_pt1 | contig 12714 bp, 18 predicted proteins | sample 5559141 | NCBI WGS metagenome assembly JAABUK01 (sample SAMN10711869, study PRJNA513367) | rock metagenome | isolation source: Antarctica rocks | place: Antarctica: Victoria Land, Pudding Butte nord | collected 2016-01-03
TAAGCCGGAGACTAGCCACAGCAATCTGTTGACCCAGTATGGTAGTATACTACTGGTATACTGCCTCCTCCCAAATTTAGGCTGAACTTAGGAGACAGCATTCCAAATGGGGAACTTGACTGCTGTGTACCAACCAGCAGCATCACCACTGAATGCTCCTACATGGACTGCCTGCATGTAGTCAACATGTAACAGCTTTGACACAAGCTAGAGTGGCCAACAGCCCACTGGCAGCCACAGTGCACAACAGCAGCATCCAATGTATTTTCTGCCCGAAGTAACACACCTGACAATCATCTTGGCCTGAGCATGGACTGCAGCAAGGCATTACCAGGCATGTAAGCTGCCTGAGGGCCCACCGTGCCAGGGCTGCTGTTATGAGCTTGCTGAACAGCATGCTGCATGGACACCATCATCTGAGATGCTGGGTATGTATCCCAGTGCATCCTGGTGCCAGCCAATGCAGCTCCCTCACCATTACGCAGCATCATTCCTGACATGTCTGGCATGGCAGGCTGCCTGCCATACCCAGCGCATGACTGGGCAGCAGCCCCAAAGCTAGACGGCGCTGCCTGATACCAAAGCTCTGGCTGTGATGCGCTTGCAAGCAGTGGTGCCGCCTGTGGGCTGACACCTTGCAAGCGGCACTGCTCACCAGAAGCCATGCTGTTGTATGCAGGCATGTTCAAGCCTGTTGATATGTCCCTCAACGGACCTGATGCAAGAGGTGGCAGCAATGTACCAGAGGAGCTTGGGTGGCCTCTCTGGTTGGCCTCGCGTCTAACTAAGCCTGCATTCATGGGGTTCAAGTGGGAACTGACCCTCTTCAGCATCACACCAGCTGGCTCATCAAAGCGCACTGCAGCCTGTGCATCTGTACTTTGACTGCCTGACAGCAGAGAGTGTGAAGCCCAGAAGCTGTGCACTGGGGTTTGGCACAAACCCTGGCCTGGCCATTGCACTGCAGCTTGGTGCAGTGCAGAGCCATGCACTTGTCCTGGGACAAATGGCAGGGCATCTGCTGAACAGCCATATGAGTGGGATGCCAGGTTTGTCTGACTCTTCTGCTGTATGGCCAGGTCTTGCAGTCCGGCTTCAGCTGCTGCGCCAAGATGCCCTGGCTGTACTCCATACTGAACACTTTGACCACTGCTGCGCCAAACATGAGTGTCTGTTTGGTCGTGTGTAGCTGCCCCCAAAGTTGACTGCTGTTTCCAGAAATTATCAGCTGCTGGAAGACTACTCTCACCTGAATGCAGGCTTAGCATAAAACCAGTGCTGGTGCCAAAGTCATGATTTGTTGCGCTTGACAGGGTCCCAGTCACACTATGAGAGGGGTACGAATGCGCTTCTGGGCGGCTTTGGTGGCCTGATTGCCCGAGGCTTGAGTGCCTCTGGCTGCTGCCTTGCTGCTGCTGCACAGAATGTGGAATGGGCAAGTGCATGGAGACGGCAGGGAGTGGAGGTGAAGCAGCAGCTGGATTTGCTCTACCGTGCCATTCAGATGCAATGGCCTGCAGGTTCCATCACAAGTGAGTGTCAACTTGCAGTGTGGACATGACAATACTAATACTCAAATTGCAAACAAGGCCCTTCTTCCCAGACCTATCACCCAAACGGCTGAGAAGCCCAAGAAAACCTGAAACTAGGGCTTGACCCACAAACAACCCCAGCTTTTTACTATTGAATCGCCTAGCGGCATCATGTTTTAGTCTCTGTTCCTTCCAACCAAGGCATCTCGCTACTTGCACTGAGGGCTGCACAGAAAGTTTGTACATGCGTTCAAGCCGCTATTGAGCAGCTATCAAAGCTGGGACAGGCTGCTTGTTGCGCAGTGCATCATACTTTGCAAGATCCCCGCGTATTGATTGACTTGTGTAACGCAAACAAGCCAGCAGCATCACAGAGTGTGTGTTGAAGTCTGACCTGAGCTAGAAGCAGGTCTGCATGCTGAAGCCCACTGTCAACCTGCTGCTCCAGGTTGCTTGCTGTGCTGTGGCTGAACGCCTGGCGCTGGGCTGCAATGGTCTGCTTCACCTGAGCAAATATGTTAGCTGCCTGATCAGACTGTCCACTGTTGCTGAAATGCCCTGGCACCCTGCACAACCATCACTAGGCTTCAGCCTCTTGGAATAGTAACCATTCGTTCTGCAATGGTCTGTTCCCAACAGATGGTGTGTGCCACTCAACACTAGATCCTGTGCTACAATGCTTACATTCATCCAAGCAGAAGCCTAAGCAAGCTGGTTCCACAAAACACTGCTGATCATCTAAGGTCTTGCCTGCATGTAGCTTTTGTGGTAGCTCAGAAAAACAGGTGGTGCTAGACAGCATGTTTACCATGGTTGCTGGCCTTTGAGGGCAGCTGCATGGGGTACAATGTTGCGTGGGGGAGGCTGGTAGTAGAACTCCATGTTATGCACCCTCTGCGCTTTTGACACATACTGCCCTGCAAACAATGCATGCCTGTCATGCAATCTTCCCCCAGCATCATACATAATGCAAAATTGTATGGTGTGCCCAGATATTGGCGACAGCATCTTGTTAAGTACGCAGCTGCACTGCATGATTGAACAACACACCAAATGTATACTTTGGCATCTAAATCAGTGATTGCATGGACAATAGCATAAGTTTGACATGTCAAAACTGGCCAACAGCTGGCTGTAGCAACATGCGCCTGCCTAGCATTTGCATTGTTTCAAAGTGATGAAGCAACGTTGGGTACAAAGAGCCTGTTACCACTGTAGCGTCCCTCACAAAGTGCCTTGTAGCGGTCCACAGCATCACAAATGATGTCCAAAGCCAGCACAACTTCCTTTTGGGTGCCCTGCAGCTGGACAATGCTGTCAATAGGAACATCGCCAGTGTAGCAATAGAAGTTCAACTGTGGTGCTCAATGATAGAAGTATCAATGTCTGCTTTGCATGCTGTGCAGCAATGGTCACAGTCAGGTAGCATTGCAGCAGCGACAGGTGTGGTGTGAGAAAATGTTGTAATAAATGCTGCAAAATTATCGTTCCCACCTGAACAAGGAAGTTTCTACAGGGGCGGTGCTTGTTGTCAAGACTGGCTCTGTGTTTGTCTGTCCAGCTCTTGATATCTGCCCCACTCTGCCTACTCACCTCCCTCACACAAACACCATTAGGGCCTGCAAATGATGTCATCTGCCAGCTGAGGTCATATGACTGTGCTTTTGGGTTAAGCAGGCCCTTTGTATACAAGCATACACAACATGGTACAAGCACAACTGATTGCTGTACGTGTGAAATACGCACTGGGCTTGTGCAGCATGTATGGAAGGACAATGTGAGAACGGGCAGAGTGTCACCTATAACAAAGCCAGCTGCCAATAAAGTGATGCGCAACACAGCACCCCTGCAGCACAATCTCACATGTCACTTGTGGGACCAAGGCTGATACAGTCTGAGGCACATAGCTTTGAGCAGACTGCAAAGAATGCCACGGCTGCCATGCAGGAATGCAGGGACAGGCTTTGCTTTGCATGGGCTGCTTGTGTTCAAGTCCTCAGCCATCAAGGCCTCAGATATAGCTTTCTCTATACTGGTGTGTCACAAAGCTCATTTTAGAGACCTAACGTAGCCTTGCAAGTGTGCCAAAGGCTGTCAGCACTCTCATCATGAGTTGCTTCATAATTGATGATGGCAAGCTTGATAGTTGATGACGGCAAGGCATGTGGGGCATAGCAAGATGCCAAAGTCGTACCCATTCTGTGTGGGTGTTGCCTCCATGATGCCTTGCTCCTGGTCTTCGATGCCTTCTCCCAAGATGCGTGGGCCTGCACCACATATGTCAGTGATGCAACACTATCAAACCTGTGCTGATGTATAGTGGACATTGATGGGATGGAGCATGCATGGAACAGAAACCAACATAAAGCAAGGGCTAACAGGACTAAAGTCAACATGCTTTCTGCACACCGCAGAGATCAGTCAGGCACAGACTTGGCAGCTGCACCAGACATACACAGCTGCTGGCAATTTGATGCAGCAGCAAAATCTGTTGTCACTATGCATCAAGCTGGAAGCCAATTGCCACCGGATGCCTTCAATGCATTTGCTGTGTAGATGCAGACGGGCGCAATCAGCAGTAGATCTACCGCTTGGCTGCAACCACTTGACGCTGTCACAAGCTGCTGCACTCAGGGCTGGGTCTGGTCCAGGTCCTGAAGTGTCTCTGGTCATGTCACTTGCAGTAGCGACCTTGCCAAACAGCTTACTGTCAACTTGACAGCTGTCTGTCACACGGCTTGCTAATCCGGAACGTCCTCTGCAAGGTTCTTGTCCTGGTCTCGATCAAATATAAAGCTGATGCAATACAGTGCCACTGTTGACTTGCTTGCCCTGAACCGCTGTTTTCGCTATGATGACCGACTGACTGTGTCGTTTGGACTGTTCGGCTGCCTGGTTCTGACCTGCGTCACAGCCAGGCTCTGACTGCAGACGATGGCTGTGCTGATGGTGCCTCGTAAGATCTCCTGGGCATCAATCGGACGCACGACACGGCGCAAACTACGGTAGCGCAGGGTATACTTCGACAGCAGCAAGCTTGAAGTGCATACCTCTGCTGTGCCGTCGACCGCTGTTCTGGCGGCTAAGGCAGTGTTGCTTTGCCAGGAATAGTACCGCGACTGACAATAGCAGGGGCTGTTATCACCAGCAAGAGCACAGGGCCGGCTGCAACTCTGTGCAGCACAAGTCAAACCAGCAGTCAGAGACGCGTCGGGACGTAGTGTTGAACAAGTCCGCCTCTGCAAATGTCGGCAGCTGATGGGCTGACCTGGCGCGGTCTCTCCGAAGCTGAGCACCAGCTGGATGATAGAAAGCCCGCCAGGGCAAAAGCACAACGCTGCAGAATGCCGCGATCAGTACAGCGTGGTGATCTGCCGCTTTGAGCTCCGCTGATGCCAGCTAATGGGATCAGCCCAGGCTCTGCAACAACTGTATCGTAACAATCTGCATCAGCTTGAGGCCAAATTGCGCTGCAAAACCTAGGTCTGTATGCCTCCGGTTAACCAAACTCAATTGCTAATCTCATAGATCTGTCCTAGACGCCTTGACTTCGTTCGCAAGTGGGTGTCGTGGTCAATGCATGAGTCAATTTGGAGGATAAACACAACCATTGCGACACGTGCTGCTAGATGTCAGTGCAAACCCCCGCTGCCAGCTCAGCTGCTTAATGGCGCGCAAATCTTTTGGCACAAGGACAGTCATTCAGAATCAGCTCTGCAGCCGTGATCAACCATGAGCGCGGTTGCTAAGATTGCAAATGCCCAAGCCCGTAGTTGGGGGCTTCGAAGGCATGCCTACTATTTGCAAAATTCTGTCATGTAATCCCTGCATCAAACCAAGATGGCCGAGACTTACAATGACGCTCCTCAAAGCAATGCGCATGCTGCTGGATTCGGCACAAATAGAATTTTGAACGTAATTGTTTTCTCATAGTCTCCTGCTCATGTTGGTTTGACAGCAGTAGCAGCAGCAAGTACTATTTTGGGGCTGCACCTGTGCAAATGTGACTAATGTCCAACAGAATACTACTCAGGACAGGTAAATAAATCCATAGCGCTGACTTGCTTACAAGCCCTTGCACATGCTCAAGCATGTGAAATCTTCCAAGAACCTAAATTGTTTGACTTAACAATCTAGCTACACCAGGCCATAGGACATGACTCGGCAATGCAGTCACACGCACTGAAATGTCATTGACACACTCTGCATACTTGCTGAATTGGTAAAAGAGCTGAGGCAAACCACTACTGATTGGTTAAACAGAAAGGCACAAGGACTCATCCAGAATGACAAGCAGAACCTGCCAAACATCATGCAGGACTTGCAGAGCTGATATGCATATCCTGACGACGTATGTCGCAAAGGCTGGCAGGCAAATAACGAATGTAGCAACACAAAATCAACATAGGTCTCAGCACCACCACTCTCACACCTGCCTAAAACGCCAAGTACAGTAGCATGTTTGAATCAAGCTGCCAGCTGCAATTCCATTATAGACGGACCTCAGGACAACTGCAGTCTGACAGGAGCAAATGGGCAGAAGGTGCCCCTCTTCACGGACTGACTGCACGTTCACGGGCCAAGAAGTATCCATAGAATTCGATGTAGCTAAGGCATATGTTGTTGTGGGCACCAGAGTTTGGACCAGTCAGCAGAAGTCTGAACAGCTGGTAGGGAAACAGAGCTGCATGACCTGTTACAGGCCATGACGCATACTGGCCAGGCAGCTTCACTGTGTTTTCATTGACATGAGACCGCAGTGTGACCCAAGCTTTTCCATCGTTTGATCCCTGCACAGGATTTGACGCAGTCATGCAAGCTGTGTATCACATACACACCAGCCCCACCGATGAAAGAAACTTCAGCGCAAGCACACAGTGTGTTTGTAGACGCACATTTGAGCTTGATAAGTACAGACGGCCAACACAGCCACAATGACATGCCAACATGCGCCATCACGCAGCATGGGCAGCAATGCACAACATAAGCTGACCTGCATGACCCAATTACGTACAAAGTCCTGTGAGCCATCCTGCCGCAGAGTGTAGTAGTTGCAGGTCAGGCAGTGCTGCTCTCCCAGATCTACTTGCCACCAGGTTTGGGCTTGACCTTCCACAGTGCACGGCCCAGCAAAGTTCATGCGTAGGAAGTTGCCGCTCACAACTGCTTTTGGGTCTGTGTTGCGACAAACTGGACTGCTTGCTGATACCTGCAGGGGCACAGTCTCAGCCCGCTGAGCAATGAAATGCGGTCAACATGACCCTTTGCATGTGCACAGCATCATGATCAAGCATGAATCCAGACCATGGACTTTGACTATAGCAACCAGCAGCAACTGAACAGGTCTCATGCAGTTGAGCAACAACGCAGCCGGCGGTTGCCATACATGCACGCATTGTACCAAGCTTACAAGTCGTCACATCCATGACAGCATGGGGTCAACCAATGCCGATGTTAGCCGGTGCCAACATTCTCACCTTGATTTGACCAGACAGCACAGGGTTGACCCATTCCTGAGACCCGTAGCTAGTTCCTATGAAGTGACAGACGCCATTGTCGTCGCCATCAAACATGTACATGAGCTCCTGGCATGCAGAGGGGTGCCGCCGCTGGAAGCGCTGTGACACTTGTTGCACGCCTTGATCTATTGCGTGGATATGCCGCTTGGACTCCACACAGACAGGTGCCATCTGCATTTGTACCTGCACAAGTGTGCAAGAACTGTGGGATTCTGTATGTTGCTGCGTGCCAGCATCAACACAGCACAGCATTAACCTGGGAGACATGCAAGCTGACATGCAAGTTGACAAGCAGCTGACCACCAGCAAGGACGTGGTGTGCTTCTCGGCAGTGTGTCACAAGACCTCTAGCAACTTTTGCAGAAGGGGTTGAAGAGTTAAGGTTGTGAACCTGAGATGTGGGGCTGAGGTCTTGAGAGCCCTGCTGAGCAGCCATGGCCTCAGCTATGAGGTGCTGTAGCTGTGCACTGTGGGATGCCAAGGGATGTGCACACACTACCTGCAGAAAGCGTACATGCCTCAGAAAACGTCACATGCGCCATGCTGTGCCATTCATGCAAAAGGTTGCAAAGCGCTGGTCTTCAATTGTCAAAAAGGTTTGGCAGACTGCAAATTGCATGACAAGTGATTTGTCACAGGGCAGCTGCTTTGATGTACCTGGAGCTCCTGCTGAGTCATGAGTGGAAAGCGTATGAGGGGCAGCAGCTGCTCAACCTCATCAATCTTGCTGTCAGACTCCTCAACCCAGATCATACAAGCACCAAACAGGCTGCCTTCTGAGCATGCCTGCAGCAGTATCATTGAGTCAGCAAAATGCCTTGCAAAGATCATGAAGTATGCAGCATAACTGAAAGGCAGAACAAGCAGAAGTTGGCGTTCAGACGCCGCAAGAACAGGCATGACAGAAACATTGACCACCTTAGCCTACGCATGTTGAGTTGTGACTAGGTGACGTTGCAGACAGGGTTCATGACGCAGGCCTGCAGCAGCAAGCACCAGGCGCATAGCATACATGGAAGACGTACCAGCCCAGGGCGGTTCAGCAGGTCTGCGAGACATGTGCTGGGTAAGCTGCAGAAGCCATCATGATCCAACATCACCACCTCCTCAAGGTTGTCAGCCAGGCAAGACATGAGAGGCTCTCTCAGCTCATCCAGAGCTGGTGCAAGCTCTTCCACACCATGCAAGAGGCTGCACAGGTTCTCTGGACACAGATGCTGCTCAATGCTCTGTCTGCATAGCCACTTGAGGGACTGAGCACCAAGCTGTGGTGTTGGCTCTTGTCTTTGCTGGATCACCGCAGGCTTGCGACCGACAGCAGGCTGCATCTGAATCTGCCTATACCCCACATGTTTGTCCCAGGTACTGAGTCCCACGTGCTTGACATTGGGGATTGGATCTGGATCAGTCCAGCTGTAGTTAGGGCTGTCTATTCCTGGCTCCCCTAAGCCTACAGTGATATTACCTTGGTTGTAGCTGATCCAGAAACGGGTGAAACTGTCCCCTGTCAATTTGGAGCCAGGGACGCCATCTGCCTACACAGACAAATATGTTGTGGCCAGACCAAGCAACAACTGGTGGTACTGCTGTCAACTGTTGGTCCAGCAATGCTGGACACATTCTCAGGTGCCAACAGAGTTGTGCTGCGAGTATAGCCACAAATTAGAGGCCACGGTGTGGTGCTTGCCTGGTGACGAGGCTGAAGGTCCTTCTCGAATTTTAAACAGCTGTTCCTGTGACTGCCAAGGATTATGGTGTAATTGCTGTCAGTGTGTAGGTTTCCTAGGTATGCTGCTGCTTGAAGGTCTCGCACGTAGCGGGTTCTCTTGGACCCAGGAGTGGGCTTGAGGATGACAGTCGCGTCGTTTTCGCCTGCAGTCAGAGCATTTCGTAATGTGCATGTGCGACACTTATGCCGCGACAGCAGGGAGCAACATATGACACCTGCCTCTGACGTCGAAACAGATGCAGCCAGCCCCGTCTCGTAGTTGCAATTGTTCGTCCGACAACCACGCACACTCCCAAGGTGGAACAACGAGTACGTTGCTGCTGTTTACTCGCAGCATGCTCCGCAATGCACTTTGTGCATTGCGGCATGCTTCCTCAAGCATCCAGAGAGAGAGCAGACAACTACTGCTACTAAAACGAAACGCCAGCATAGGGCGGCTACCAACAGCCCTTTTCATGCATCTGCCACAATTGTACAACAATTGTATAACAAAGAGTTCAGAATTGCAGAACAGTAGTTATGTTTCTCCCATGGAGTGCAAGCAAGTCCTCATCCCCACTCCCATTCCCAGAAAATGCAATCTGTGTAATTGCCATGCTGATCACAAAACAAAAAAAAACCAGTAACTTCATAACATTTGCATGAAATCTCTTAGAGCATATGCAGGCATTCCTGCAAAAGTTGGCGAATCCTAGACATACCTCAACGTATGAGTGCAACTTTGTCAACTGTCGTCTCCTCAAAATCCTTACTAAAATCCCCCGACAAACAAAAGATGTCCAATTGAGTGAAGCTACATGCCCAGGCTGTAGGTATGCGTCTACATAATGCACATATCAAAATCACAGCGAAGCAGACGAGCGTGGTTGATGGCTCTTGTGGGCAGAAGTGCCATTCAGATTCTGAGCTTGCTGAAGTATGGGTTTAGGCACAGATGCTCCATTTGCACCAGGCGCATTTTCCCATGGTCGTGCAGCGGGTATAACATGCGGCAGCGGTGCTGCAACTTTCTCTCCATTGCCTTGCCGTTGTCCAATGAAGCTGTCCATGTTCACCATGCCAAATACATCCACCATAAATTTCCGTGCTATTCTGGAGTAATCCCGTCGGGGATTGGAGACTAGGCGCAGTGTTCGAAACAGTCTGACCCCATTGATGCTCACACGGCTGGCTAGCCCAAGGTCCAGCTCTTTCTGTATGGCAGTCACGCTGACAAAGGCCACACCTAGACCATGCTGCACAGCCCCCTTAATGGCCTCCACTGAATTCAGCTCCTGTGCAAGCAAGGCTGCTTCAGAAATCTGGTCAGGCATGCTCACTGACTGAACATACCTCAGACAGTTGATCCATTGAGCGGTGGACTGATCGATCTGCTGAGTCAACCGCTCAGTTGATTGCCTTACTGAGCAAGCTAGTTCCAAAGACATCAAAAATGTAGACCGTGGTCACTGTGCAGCAAAGTCCATGCATTGCAGACCAAGCTCTTTCCAGTGGGAACATTCCCTGGGGCTAGCAATGCATCCTAGCTTCATGGGCTGGCCTCAAGCTGGCTTGCTGGCCTGCATGCAAACTTGCATGAGGGCTGCTGCAGAGGCCCACCATGTGAATGTTCAGCTTGTGCCATTTGATGCCCTGCTGCAGGAGGGTCTCCTCCTGAGCAACTTGCACAGAGGAGCCCTGGTTCAAGCTCACAAAGTCCAAGTTGTACAGCTCGCACTTCTCGATACTGCCCCTCTGTGCCAGCTCGTGGTTGGAAGGCACCAGCAGAACCAGCTCGTCTTGAGCATATGGCACTGCCTGCACCAGACCAATGCTTTCAGTAATGGCTGCAGAAGTGCTGCTCAGAGTGCTGTGCTTCCATGAAGGTTTGAGCGCAGACTTGTGCCATCAGCTGCGAAAGTGGCTTCAGCTGTAAATGTCAGAAGGGTTGAATTGAGGAATCATTTTTGATTGTCATTTCTGGAACAATACCAATCTTTCTTGCTGTTGACCAAGGGAACATTGGTTTACAGTGCACATTTTGCGCATGTTGTAGCCACAGCATGAAAAGGAAGCCATGTAACATAACCTGCAGGACGTCTTTCAGGTCCTCTGGTACATGGCCCCCTATGATGGCCACATCCACCTCTCCATTGGCCACACTCAGGCACACGCTGCGAGACTTGTCCACTGCCAACTGGACCACCACCTGCCCAGCCACACCACACATCAACAAGCATGCACTCATACACTGCATGCTTGCATGAGTCTGACGTACAATACACCACATAGCAGAGTGGTAACATGGGACTGCACACTTGCATGAGTTTGACAGGCGCAGTAACCCTCTGCATGCCTAAACTGCCTGAGCACACAACCCTCAGGTATGCTACAAGCCGGAGAAACGCCTCTAGAGCAATAGGCATCAACAGCCCAGACTTGACCCCCACTGGCAGATCAGCAGTGGGGGTCAAGGTGAGGGTGCAAGCAGCCGCATACCTCAGGGTTGTTCTTCTTGAAGGCAGCAATGAGGCGGGGCATGAGGTAGGTGCCCACAGTCTGGCTGGCTCCCAGGCTGACCACCCCGGTGCTAGCCAGCCTGAAATCCTGCATGGCCTTGCAGGCCTCCCCGGCCACCTCCACCAGCTGCTGGCAGTAGGGCAGTACCGCCTGCCCTGCCTCCGTCAGCAGGGCTGGCCCTGACCGCAGCGTCTTGAAGACCAGCCGCCCTCCCAGAGCCTGCCACAATCAACGCTTCAGGTTGGTGTGCTTTTGTGGGGTGAGCTGTCTGGCTTATTCCATCACGACAGTACAAGCAGAACCTCACACCCTCCAAAACATGATGTGAGTCCGGTGACTGAGCAATGAGAAAAGAGGATAGGATGATCACCTGCTCCAGGCCACTGAGAGACTTGCTGACAGCGGGCTGAGAGATGCAGCAGGCCAGGCTGGCGGATGTGGGGCTGCCGGTACGCGCCACTGCCAGGAAGACCGCCACCTGGGCCAGAGAGAAGGGCACCTTCACCTCAGGGGCCACTATGACTGACGCTGCCACAGCTTGTTGCCCTGCCTGCATCTGCTGCTTGTGGATGCTGCTCCCGTTGGTGGGATGGCCTGCACGCCAACACAACAGTAATCAGGGCTCAAATGTGAACAGAGAGGATGTATTCATTATTGGGCCCCAATGCAATGAGAAAGGCAACAAGCAGGGCTTCATGAAAGTGTACGATTGCATGGCTGAATACAAGCCAATGCTAAGTATGCCTCAACTGGTACTATCCAAAGCTGCATGCAGTCTTGCATGCCTACAACTAGCAACCTGACATGCCAGAACATCTTGAGAGCTGCCAGTATGTGCTACCGTCAGCCTGCTGAGCTTTTCTGTGTGCAATGTCTTACCATTTTCATTCTGGCCTCTGGGCTGCATACCCCACTTCTGGTGGGACAAGTCACTGGGGAGGGGGCCCCTGCCCCCCAGCCCAGGGTACCGCTCCACAGTGTGTACCTTTTTCCCGCTACAGCACCCAACCTCCTACACATATGTGTAGGAGGTTGGAGGGGTTGTGCGAAGGAGGGGTTGTGCGCTCATGAGACAGTGACAGGAAAATGATCACTGAACTCCAAACAAATCAACACTGGCTTGACAAGCTGCCTTGCATGCATGTTAAACCTGCTTGCTGCCATTTTCCATGATGCTGTGCGCATGACACCCAGATCTTGCATTGGTGATGTGTATGCGGTAGCTGGCATGCTTCAGCCCTCGCATTGCAACATTCACAAATACAGAACGTGACGGCTGAAAAGGAAGAAAGACAAGAGAACCTTCACTTTTCTTAGGACATGAAGGGATGCAAGAAAGGAGATGAATACAAGGCTAAACCTTCTGTCTAATTAATCGATGACACAAGCATCCTTCCTTGGCAAAGAGCTCACCTCTGCCTCCAGTGGAGTTGGT
>JAABUK010010086.1_pt1 | contig 12712 bp, 12 predicted proteins | sample 5559141 | NCBI WGS metagenome assembly JAABUK01 (sample SAMN10711869, study PRJNA513367) | rock metagenome | isolation source: Antarctica rocks | place: Antarctica: Victoria Land, Pudding Butte nord | collected 2016-01-03
CGGCCCGTCTTATCCATATAAGCAGGGCCAATTCCTTTTAATGTGCTGCCTATTTTTTCCGTTCCTTTAGACGTTTCAGAAGCTTTATCCAAAGCCCGGTGCGTAGGAACAATAATATTTGTTCTCTCGGAAATATAAAGATTCTTTCTTGCATCAATGCCGAAAGAAGCAACAATATCGCATTCCCGCTTTAAAGTCACCGGGTCAAGCACAACACCCCCGCCGATAAGATTAATGGTATTTTGATGAAAAATGCCAGAAGGTATCTGGTGCAGAACTACTTTTTTATCCTCAACATATAAAGTATGACCCGCATTTGGACCACCCTGAAAACGTGCAACGACATCATAATCAGGAGCAAAAAAATCTACTATTTTTCCCTTTCCTTCGTCGCCCCATTGTAAACCAAGAATTACATCAACCATTTTAAAATTTATTTTTCGTTTGCTGCAAATTTAACGGAACTGGTTTATAAAGAATTAGAATTAGGCGGCCTGGGGTAAAATCCTCTTATTCTTTTTATAAAATCAAACAAAACCGGTGAAAATAGCAAGAGAAAGATTTATCTATTTTTCATTTGTAAATCACCTGGAGACAGTGTCGTAAATGCGAATGGGACAGGCTATACAATAACCAACATTAAGATCATCAAAAATTTACCGGGAAAATTTGTTGCAGAACAAATTATTCGCACAAAAAACCCCGCCCTAAAGCGAGGTTTTATTATAAATAAGAAGTTTTATTATGCTGTTAAAATCCTTTTTTCGCAACACCATCTTCAATTGCCTGTAAAGCTTTTGCTTCACTCAATATTGCTGCCATTTTGTTGCCCTTACCATCATTTCCTCCTGCCATGTAACCACCTCTGGCAGTTTTAGTAATGACAGCATCATGCATGGGAACATTTTTTTCTTTGGTTTTCAAACAAAAAGCTTTGAGCATTTTTTCAGTATCCATCTTTTTAATTTTTAAGTTAGTAAATTCAACATCTTTAAAAACAGGCAGCAAGCTACAATTTTTTTAAGATATTGGGATTTTAAACAAATAAATGAAATTTTTTTTAAAAAGTAAAATATTTCATTTGCTATAATTCAAATATAATGACGAACCGCTAATTTTTGTTTGATTGCTTTTACCCAATAAAAGCATGGATCTATTTGATCAGGATGAATTACGAGGAAAAGAGAGGTTTGATAACAGAACAATTAATCATTGGCAAACAAATGTCTGTAACATAATAAAACATACAAAAGCCCCGGGTCAGTTTCGGGGCTTTTGAAAAAATATAAACAGAAACTAAGCAACTTTCAACATGCTCATTTTGCTCTTTCCAAATTGTCTTTCTGCATATTCAAGCGTTACATGCAAGGTTTTCTGACCTGAGCTAGGCAATTCGTACATTGCATCCGTTAAAATACTTTCGCAAATACTTCTTAGCCCACGGGCACCTAATTTGTACTCCAACGCTTTAGTAACCATAAAATCATATACGTTATTATCAATGGTTAGCGCTATGCCTTCCAGCTCAAATAAACGGTTGTATTGCTTCATAATGCTGTTTTTAGGCTCTGTTAAAATAGCTCTTAAAGTTTCAGCATCCAAAGGATTTAAGTAAGTGACAACAGGCAAACGACCTAACAACTCCGGTATTAACCCAAAAGATTTTAAATCCTGGGCATTTATAAACTGCAAAAGGTTTTTTCTCTGGTAATCCTGCAATTGCTTATTTACGTTAAAACCGATTGCATTGGTATTAACCCTTCGGGCAATTACTTTATCAATTCCGTCGAAGGCACCGCCGCAGATAAATAATATATTTTGCGTATTTACCTTAATCATTTTTTGCTCAGGATGCTTTCTGCCACCTTGCGGAGGCACCAACACTTCAGTTCCTTCCAGCATTTTCAGCAATCCCTGCTGCACACCTTCACCGCTTACGTCACGGGTTATAGACGGGTTGTCACCTTTTCTAGCTATTTTATCAATTTCATCAATATATACTATCCCTCTTTCTGCTGAGTTTACATCATAGTTGCAGTTTTGCAGCAAACGGGTAAGCATACTTTCCACATCTTCACCTACATAACCAGCCTCAGTAAAAACGGTTGCATCTACAATAGCAAAAGGCACATTTAAAAGACGGGCAATTGTTTTAGCCAGTAAAGTTTTACCGGTTCCGGTTTCACCAACCATTATGATGTTGCTTTTTTCAATTTCAATATCTGATTCTGTCTGGCGGTACTGCAAACGTTTATAATGATTGTATACAGCCACAGCCAGCACTTTTTTTGCATCATCCTGTCCTATTATATATTCGTCCATGAACTTCTTTATTTCTACAGGCTTACGAACGGTAAGCTTGAAAGAAGCAGGCTGCGATTCAGTTTTCAGTTGTAATTCCTGCGCTATAATCTCCTGCGCATGTTCTACACAGTTTTCGCAAATATGTCCATCCTGGCCAGCGATAAGTATTTTCACCTCATCACGGCTTCTTCCGCAGAAAGAACAATGTAAATGACTTTGTTTAGGCATAATAAAATTATCTTTTTCACAAGTGTTTTAAAAAGCAACTTATACAACATGTTTGTCCAACTGCTGATACCTGTAAAAGATTACAAAAATATAAAAAACGCTGCTAAATAAGCCTTAATTTTTCAGCTTGTTCAGCAGCGCAGGTATTGTAAAAAGTGTTTATAGTTTTTCTAAAATACTGTCCACAATTCCGTATTCAACTGCTTCTTTAGGATCCATCCAGTAATCGCGGTCAAAATCTTTCATAATCTGGTCAAATGGCTTGTTGCAGTTTTCGGCTAAAATTCTTGCACCAAGCTCTTTTGTTTTTTGGGTCTGCACTGCCTGTATCTCGAGATCTGCACTGGTTCCCTGGAAATATCCCCCTAAGCTTGGCTGGTGTATCATCACTTCGCCATGAGGGTAGATAGAACGCTTTCCTTTGACACCGGCGCTTAATAATATAGAACCCATACTGGCTGCCAGGCCCATACAAATAGTGCTTACGGGGGAGCCAAGCATCTTCATAGTGTCGTAAATAACCATACCGCTTGTAACAACTCCGCCCGGACTATTTATATACAGTTTTATCTCTTCTCCCGGTTTATCGCTGTCTAATAACAGCAGCTTGCTTACAACATCTCTTGCACTTTTATCTTCCACGACGCCCCAGAGGTAAACGGCTCTTTTTTCGAAAAATTGTTTTTCAAGCTTTTTGGCTAATATCTTACTTTCCGGAGATGGCTGATCTTCCTTTGGCTTTTCTTCTTCGTCCATCCTGAAAGGATTGACGGCATATTTTGAAATAATCATTGTATTGCTGCTGTTTTTATTTAAAAGTATCTTGCAAATTATTCTCTTTCTTCTGTTTGCGCGGATTAATAAGTAAAACCTCGTCAACCAGTCCATACGCTTTTGCTTCTTCTGCGCTCATCCAAAAGTCCCTGTCGCTGTCTTTAGCAACTTCTTCAGCAGACTTTCCTGTATGAAAAGCAGTAATTTCGTACAGCTCTTTTTTTATTTTTTTGATCTCATTTACTGTTATCAAAATGTCTGTTGCCTGTCCGCCTATACCGCCGCTTGGCTGGTGCATCATCATACGGCTATGTTTTAAAGCAGTCCGTTTGCCTTTGACACCAGCACACATTAACACCTGGCCCATGCTTGCAGCAATGCCGGTACAAATAGTAGATACATCCGGCCCGATAAACTGCATTGTATCATAGATGCCCAAACCTGCATACACACTGCCCCCGGGGCTGTTGATATACATCTGGATATCACGTGTACGGTCAGTACTTTCTAAAAAAAGTAACTGAGCAGTAACAATATTAGCGACATAATCGTTTATTCCTTCGCCTAAGAAAATAATTCTATCCATCATTAAACGGCTGAATACGTCCATGCTGGCTACATTTAAAGGCCTTTCTTCTATAATGTATGGGGTAAGATTGGTAATCTGGTGCTGTTGAAAATTGTGGAGCGCTGCGCTGCTGATGCCTTGATCCTTTACAGCATATTTTTCAAATTCTTTTCCAAAATTCATTTATTGTAAGTTTATTATTGATGTTATTTAATTGAGACAAGTGGTAGTTCAAATATTATGCAAAGTAAAATATGCGACAAAATAGCACTTTAAGCTGTAATAATATTAGATAATTTTTTTTTTAAATAGCCTGCAGAGGAAAAAAATAAGGCCAGAGTGTGTCTGACCTTATTTTTTAATCTTACCGGGCGTTAATGACTGTGCTGATGTTGCATCTCTGCTAATTCTTCTTGTGTCACCAGGTCTTCAATTACATTTACCTGTTGTTCTAAGGCGTTAAAAAGCTTGGTCGTCTGAAGCTGGTAATAAGTGTTTTCAACGAATTTCTTATCTTTCAGCATACTTTCTGCGTAGCTGTCAAGCCACGGCGCCTCTTCTGTATTTTGTGCACCCATATAACCCATGATCTGTTGCTTTGCAAAATCTTTAATTTCTTCAGGGGCTACACTTACCTCAAACTCGTCCGTCAATTGTGTTGTTATAAGTGTCCATTTTAAGGAATTGGCGAAAGAAGGATACTCTTTTTCTGCCTCTTCGGCAGTTACCGGCTTTTCTTGTCCTTTTTGCATCCACCGTTTTAAAAAATCTGCAGGAAATTCTATATTAACACCATCAACAAGCTGATGGTATATCTGATCGTGCAGTTGATTTTGCGTTTGCGCTTTATATTGCTCTTCCAATGTTTCTTTAACTGTTTTACGAAAGTCTTTTTCGTCAGTTATCTCCTTTCCGGGAAAAGCCTGTGAGAAAAACTCTTCATTCATTTCGGGCTTTTCTACCAGCCCTACTTTTGTAATGGTCATTTTAAAATATTTATCAAGGGAAGCAGCATCTTCCTTTACGAGACCCAAATCTCCCGCTATCCATTCTCTTTCTTTTTCGTCAAAATCATTATTTAACTGCAATACTATTGTATCATCTTTCTTCTTTCCCATTAGCTGACTGCGAAAACCGGGGGCGAAATATTTAACCAATAAAGAATTGCCTTTATTTATCCCGCCTTCAATTTCATTTCCTACAGCATCGGTCTCTGCAAAAGTCACATTCAATACATTGTCTTCTGAGGTCACTTCTTCAAGATCGGTCATTTTACCATACCTCGTCTTTAAACGCTCCGCCTCTTCATCAATCATGTTTTCGGTGACGTCAACTTTATGCCGGGTGACAGTGATATTTTTAATGTCAATATCAATGGCAGGCTTTAGCCCGATCTCAAAAGCAAAAGCATAATCAGAAGGATTGTTCATATCCAATTGCTGTGCATCTATATCAAGCGGCAGCGGCTGGCCGATAATGTCAGGCTTTTCCTCCTGCATATATTTGTTAAGCTCTTTTTCTGCAGTTTTAAGCACTTCATCTGTAAAAACACTGCTTCCCTGCATTTTCCTGATCATGCCGGCGGGAACCATTCCTTTACGGAAACCGGGAAGATTAGCAGTTTTTGCATACTTTTTTAACGATTGCTCAAATGCCGGCAGATAGTCATCTTTAGAAAGCTGAACGGTTAATTTATCAGTAAGCAACCCAATATTTTCTCTGGAAACAGTAGCCATATTTATTTATTTAAATAGAAAATTTATAAGAAATGATACCCAAACAAAGACGGTCTGCTATTTTTGGGGCTGCAAAGTTAAGTTTTATCAGGAAAAAAATTTCACTTATTATTGTCTTTAACCATTCAAAACCTATTTTGGCAGAGAGAAAAAAAATTCATATCTTATCAGATATTACCTATTTACAGCAGAATGAAAATTTTTTGATCAGCAAATAGCAATTACTGGTGCAATAACGGGAGACCGGCACCACTTTAAATCTTTTAAATTCTACCCCAAAAAAATCTGCTGTTTTTGTTTTATTATTAGTTTTGACAAATGCCAGTTGAAATTATTTTACCGTCAGCGGAAGCTTATACAGCAAAACATACCAGCCCGGAAAATGCAGTTATGCACCTTATAAATGAAGAAACGGTTACCACCCATACAGATGCGCACATGCTGAGCGGTCACGTACAGGGAAAATTTTTAACATTTATAAGTCAATTAATACAACCAAAATACGTCCTTGAAATTGGAACTTTTACCGGCTACAGCGCATTGTGCCTTGCAGAAGGACTGGCAGAAGGCGGGCAGCTGCACACCATAGAAATAAGGCGGGAAGATGCTGACACTGCGTTAAAAAATTTCATAACAGCAAAAAAAAATAATATTATTACTTTACACACAGGAAACGCAAAAGAAATAATACCAACGCTGCCTTACCAGTGGGATTTGGTATTTATAGATGCAGACAAGGTAAGTTATATAGAATATTATGAACTTGTTTTGAAGCAATTATCAAAAAAAGGTGTTATCATTGCCGATAATGTATTATTTCACGGCCAGGTACTTGAAGAGTGTGTTAAAGGAAAAAATGCTCTGGCAATAGACGCATTCAACAAACACGTAACCGGCGATCCCCGAGTTGAGCAGGTAATGATCACGATCAGGGACGGGTTACTTTTAATAAAAAAGAAATAATGACAAATTGCTTTCGCCTCATTTCAGCAACATTGCTTTCTTCCATCTTATTAATATCTGCATCGTTTGGCCAGACAGAAAAGCAAAGAATAGATGCTTACGTAAGCCAATACAAAGATTTTGCAATCGCTGAAATGGTGAGAACGGGTATCCCGGCTGCGGTAACACTTGCGCAGGGAATTTTGGAAACAGCCGGCGGGCAAAGTGATCTCGCCGCGTTGGCTAATAATCACTTTGGGATAAAATGCAAGGCTGAATGGACGGGTGAAACAATGTCGCACGATGATGATGCCAAAGGCGAATGCTTCAGAAAATATGCCTGTGCCGCAGACTCTTACAAAGATCATTCAGACTTTTTAAAAACAAGACCGTGCTATGCTTTTCTTTTTAAGCTTGACCCCACTGACTATGAAGGATGGGCAAAAGGTTTAAAAAGAGCAGGATATGCTACTAATCCTGCGTATGCACAAAAATTAATAAAACTTATTGTGGAGAATGGCTTGCAGGATTACACTTTACTCGCTCTGAACAGCGGAAGTAAGCAGGAAGAAATTTTTGCAACTGCAAACAACGAGGTTAATGATTTAGATAAATCAGTGTCAGGTGCAGACGTTTTTGCCGATGAAGCAATTGCAGTAAAACCGGCGCTCGTTAGGAAAGTTTCGGAAGATAAAACAGGAAAAACAATTTATCCTGTTAATTCGGTTTTTAGTATAAATGATACAAAAGTGATTTATGCAGCAGCAGGCGCTTCTTTGCTTGCGCTGGCAAATAATTACAATATTGCTTTAAAAAAGCTTCTTGAATACAATGAGCTTGACCAGACAGACATTCTTAACGCCGGTCAGTTGATTTTTCTTGAAAAAAAGTCTAAAAAAGGAGCCAAAGATATTCACATAGTTGAGGCAAATGAAACCCTTCGGGATATAGCCCAGGAAGAAGGAATACAACTGGCAACGATAATGGAATACAACGGTCTGCAAAAAGGCATGGAACCAGCCTCAGGAGAAAAAATTTACCTTAAATATCCTGCACCTTCTTCTCCACGGTTAGCTTTTGCAGGTCGTTATAAAACGCCCGGGAGCATGTAAATAAGAGATTATCTTGCGCGAAAATTTCTAAGATGGAAGATATTATTCGTGTTCATGATAAAAACTTTGTTCCCTATTTGTCAGCAGAGGAAATTATGGGCAAGGTGAAAGAAATTGCGCGGCAAATCAACAAAGAATACGAAGGGAAAAAGCCTCTTTTTATCTCTGTTCTTAATGGCTCGTTTATGTTTTCGGCAGATTTATTTAAATACATAAACGTAGAAGCTGAAATTTGTTTTATAAAACTTGCATCATACGAAGGAACAGAAAGTTCAAATCAGATTGTTACTGCCATCGGTTTAGATAAGGACATTACAAACCGCGATGTTATCATAGTAGAAGATATTGTTGATACGGGCAAAACGCTTAACTGGTTCTTACCGCAGGTTTTTAACCAGCATCCGGCTTCCCTGAAAATAGCCGTACTGCTGCACAAAGCTGAAGCAACGGTTTTTCCGGTTACAATTGACTATACATGTTTTACCATCCCTGATAAATTTGTAGTAGGTTACGGACTTGACTATGACGGTTTGGGAAGAAACTTTGCCCAATTATACCAGCTTCAGGAAGATTAAATTTTTAGAACCACGATTTACAGGTTTTTTAAGAATGATTTTGAGGAAATAAAAATTTTTTTTAATTTTCTGTTTTAAGTGTTAAAACTTTTCTTTCATTCTGCGGATAAGAAAAAAGTCAGAACGCTTTAAAAATGTAAGATTGTGAGGCTATTTTTACTTACTTTTTTTTCATTATTATTTTTTTCAGGTTTCTCTCAATATTATTTAAGAGGCGAGCTGAAAGACGGGCAAGGCCAGGGCATAGCAGGAGCAAAAATTACTCTTTTCTCAAAAGGAAGCTTTCCATACTATACCGGCAATTCCGGGGCATTTGGTATTCCTGTCAGCTCAAAGACAGATACCATTACTTTTACCTTCGAAGGCTACGATACACTAAAGACGCCGGTTGTGACCACAGAATATGGAAATTTTATCCTCAGGATGACAAGCAGGAAAGCAACTATGACAACTGTACACCTTTCTTCTTTTACTAAAAACCTGCATACCGAAACAAATGAATACACTACGGATGACGGGGAAAGTTATTCTTCCACTATAGAAAACCCTTTTGCAGATACCAAAAATTATCCTGAAACCGCCTTTTCGCTGCACGTTGACCGTGCCAGCTACAGCAACATAAGACGTTTTTTAAAATCAAAGAAAAAACCACCCTCAGATGCAGTCAGAATTGAGGAAATGCTTAATTATTTCAATGTAAGATCAAAACAGTTTACTAATCCGCAAAAGACTTTTCTGTTGAGTTCAAATCTTACCTCGTGTCCCTGGAATACCAATAATCAATTATTATTTATTAACCTTCAGGCAAGAAGAATTAATCTTGATAAAACACCTGCCGCCAACCTCGTTTTTTTAATAGATGTGTCAGGAAGCATGGATGAGGACAATCGTTTACCTTTATTAAAAAGCGCTTTTAAACTGTTGGTTGAAAATTTGAGAAGCAAAGACCTTGTTTCAATTGTAACGTATGGCGACAAAGTTACTGTAGTATTGCAGCCAACACACGGAGATAACAAACAACAAATAATTGAAGCTATTGAAGGATTGATCCCTGCAGGAGCAACTGCCGGAGCTTCAGCTATCAGAACTGCGTACAGAGTTGCACGAAATAACTTTATTCCGCTTGGAAATAATCGTGTAATACTTGCAACAGACGGTGATTTTAATATTGGCCAGACAAGCGAAAAAGATCTTGAAAATATTATAACCCAGGAAAGGAAAACAGGTATCTACCTTACATGCCTTGGAGTAGGTACCGGCAATTATAAAGACAGCAAACTGGAGGCGCTGGCTAATAAAGGCAACGGAAATTTTGCTTATTTAGATAATGAAAGAGAAGCCGAAAAAGTGCTGGTAGAAGAATTTGCCCAAACACTATACAGTGTAGCTGACAACGTTTATTTAAATGTAAAGTTCGATCCTGGTGTTGTAAAGGAATACAGGCTCATTGGTTTTGACAATAAAAAAAATGCTGTTTCGGATACAAATACAACTTTAGAGGGTGGAGAAATAGGAAGCGGTCATTCTTTGTTAGCAGCATTTGAAATAAGCCCTGTCAGTTCTCAATTAAACATACATACTGCGCGTGCTATTGCTTCGGCCGAATTGTCTTATATTATTCCCGGCAATAAAGAACCTGAGAAGGATTATTTTTCAATCCCCCAAAATTATATCACTTTAGAAAAATCTGATTCATGCCTCCGGTTTGCTTCATCTGTTATTATGTTCGGGATGATGCTGAAGCAGTCACTATTTTCAAAAGGAATTTCGTGGGATCAGGTGAATTCACTTGCCTCAGCTTCTGCAGACAAAAAAAACCGTTTGCAAATGGAGTTTATTGATTTGATAGGTAAGGCTAAAAAACTATATCCTGGGAGAAAGAAAAAAGACTGAAAGTTGAATACATACTAATTTCACCTTTACAGTTATTCTTCAGGCCACAAAAATAAAATGAGTAAAAAGCTGTTGGTGAAGAAATCTGCTTCCGGATTTTCATTTATCAAAATGTCCTTTTAGAGCCTTGTTTTATCTTTTACAAGCACTCGTTCATCCGTAGAAGCTTTAATATTGCTTTAACAATTCAGTAAACTGTTCGTATAGTAAAAATCATACTTATACACGGTAATAAGCAATATGAAAAATCCAAACATGAAAAATACTTATTCTATTTTTTCTTCAAAAACTTTCTTCAGGATTATCAGTTCTCTTTCTATAAGTATCTTTTTATGTTTGGGAAGTTTACATTCCCAAACCATTGATAAGACAAAACCTGTTGGTTCTACCGGTGGTTCGGCAAATCAACAGCTTCAGGAGGAGCTACCTATACTATGCCAATTGAAATCCCTCCTGGTACCAATGGCATGCAACCCAATCTTAGCCTGACTTATAATTCTCAGGCAGGGGACGGAATAGCGGGCTATGGTTGGAATATTAGCGGTTATTCAGCAATCAGCAGGGCGGGTAGAAATTTTTTCCACAACGGTAGAGCCACACCTGTTAATTATACCAATACCAACGATGCTTTTCAATTAGATGGTCAACGTTTGTTTGCAATAACAGGAAACAGTGGAGCTGACAGTACAGTGTATGGAACAGAGGCTGAAACTTTTTCGAAAATAGAGTCTTTTGGAGGTACCGAAATATCAGGACCTGACTGGTTTAAGGTGACAGCTAAAGACGGGACTATTATGGAATTTGGCCATGGAAGCAATACCAAATTATTCACTGATAATGGTCAAAGTACTGCTATATGGCTGTTAAACAGGATTTGTAGACAAAAATAATAATGCCTCCGGGTATACATATAATATAGATTATATGAACCGGAATTATACACTTGTAGATATTACTTACACAGAAAACGCAACACCGGGACAGGTATTTTATACATATAACAAAGTACATTTCTCGTATACTGTTCGTTATACTACGCCAATAAGTACAACCTACGATGGCGGAGCTTCTTTTAACAATCCCTATTATAATTTAGACAAAATCACAGTAATACACGATTTTAGCGCTGTTGTTAGAACATACCAATGTGCATATACAGCTGTTAAAAATGAATACTTCCTTTCATCGGTTCAGGAGAAAGGATCTGATAGCACAACTCTTAATCCAACAGTTTTTAAATATGGGTCAAATACTGTTACTGATGATGTGCAAATTTCTGCTTCATTCAATGGTAATTTTCTGCCTTCAAATGATACGTATGCAGGAGACTTCAATGGTGATGGCAAGCAGGATGTTTTGGCAGCAAGATTTTATTACGATAATGATAAATTTAAACATCATACCGGCTACCAGATTATGGGAGATTTTATCTCTTACGGAACTACCCCGGGGCTGTCGGTTTACAATACCTTTACCGTTCCGTCTGTTGATACTCCGGCAGAAGTAAGCGGGACTAAAAACGGTTTTTATAATTTCTCAACCTATGACTATGATGGGGATGGAAAACAAGATGTATTGATGACAAAAACATCGTCTCAAAAGGTTGATATTATAACTTTTAAGAAATTTAAAGGCATAAGAATTAATTATTCAAGAGTTTTTAGTGTCTACACAGGCCTGTCTTATGACTCTGCTTATTATGATGCCTTGCCAACTGCGGCTGGTTATCCTCCTTTTCAATACATTCATTCCAGCAATAACTTCTTTATTCCGGGTGATTTTGATGGGGATGGTTTCCAGGATTATATATTAATACTTGGTTACAACGTAAGTCAATATAAAGCATTTTTCTCGTCCCCAAAAAAAGGAATCGTTAACCAGGAAATAGTAAGATTTGGCGTGGAAGGAGATCCCGGTGGCGCTTTTTATGCGAATACTGTTGCAAACGCCAACAGCCTTATCCCAATTGATTTCGATGGCGATGGCAAGACCGAAATATTAGTGGTCAAAGATAATCAAAGCTATGTCTTATCCGTTTCTCCTATTTCGGCAGCTACCGGGTATCTCTATGCTGCAAGTGTTTTAGATACGACCACAGATATTAAATCCGGATACCCTGTTTATCCCGGTGATTTTAATGGCGATAGAAAAACGGATTTACTGGTTCGAAGTTCTGCCACTGATAATGGCGCAAGCTGGAATATATTATATAGTACAGGTAAATTATTCAAAAGTATTCCTTTCGTATTTACACGGAGGCCCTACCTGCCGCAAGATAAAGGGGGAAGTTCGCATAGTATCATGGTTGCAGATTTTAATAATGATGGGAAAACGGATATTTGGCATTCTTTAGATAACAGCAGCTTCCAATCTTCTCATGTAGTTTATTATAGCAATGGTTTATTTTTTACTAATGAAACCTTTTTGCAAAGTGTAAGCATTAACAGTTATGATTACTCCTACCCGATAGCGGGCGATTATAATGGAGATGGTAAGACAGATATGCTAACATTAAATAATGGTAATGGCCGTTTTATTTATCCAAAACCCTTTCGGGAAGAACGGCTATTATCAAAAATT
>JAABUK010010087.1_pt1 | contig 12711 bp, 11 predicted proteins | sample 5559141 | NCBI WGS metagenome assembly JAABUK01 (sample SAMN10711869, study PRJNA513367) | rock metagenome | isolation source: Antarctica rocks | place: Antarctica: Victoria Land, Pudding Butte nord | collected 2016-01-03
TGGACCTTGTGGACTACATAGGCACGCCCAAAAGATCATGAACTGTCTAAGCACAGGCCTGGATGTGAAGAAATTATTTTGCATCCTCAGCCTCCAAGCAGGAAGCATGTCTGAAGTTCGTTGGCTTCTACTTAAGAGCTACATAACCTGGTGCAGGAGTCCACCTCCACAATCAGATCATCATGGTCTACAAAAGCATGGAGCCAGGCCGACATCTGACAATTGAGGCAAGATATGTCGTGGAGGTCGCCACTACCCACGGTCAGCTCAATGCTTGGTGCCTTTCTCCCTCTCGCGGTTCCGTATCTTACTCCCGATTCTCATTCCCCATTAGCAACACCATCGGACTATAATGCTCATCTTCCCATAAACCTGCGATCTCCTTAACAGAATGGTCTTTGTTGTTTGCTACGTCAGATGCAACGGTGTCCCGTCCTTACCCTGCTGCATCCACCATACCAACCTCTCTCTGATTTCTAAAGGACGTCAAGCCCAAACCGGTATGAGCGCCGAAGAGCACAAGCCATTCTCTGGAGCTAGAGGAGTTTGGGATTATGAACAAAGAGGTACGAGTTGTGAATTATTGGGTTGGAAAGCTTCGTAATTGGACTACCCCAAGATTACGGCGCATACCCCATTCAAGGCCAACGAGATTACAGCGACAAAAAGTGAGAAATCAGTACTTGAATGATATATAGTCCCTATCCACAGCTATTAGACACGAAAGTGAAAGGTTCCAAGACGCTTTTTGCATAGGCAGAGATCAATGTGTACACTCAATATGGACCAAAGCTCTTTCTTGTACCGCTAAAGTTCGACCTGGCGAGCTCGAACATTGGTCTCAATCTTGAATTGCTGAACATTATCGATGCATGAATCTTCGATCTGAAGCTTTTCCACTTGCACTTCTGTTAGCTTTAGCGCTTTGTATTCAAAACTACTTCGCTGCTGTCCATTTGATGCGAGTCGTCATACTCTGACCTTTCGTTGCACTCTTCTCGGAGCCGGAAACAAAATCTTAATACCATGGTCCGAAAATCTCCTATTCTTCATCATTAAACGATTGATAGCGGTTCGAACCGTCGTGAGAAGTTCTCGAGAGTCGACATAATCATCTGCTCGAGTCCTGCTTCTCCCTAGCTGAACACTTCCGGGTTTCTCAGAAAAGGTGGTGTAGCAGTATCTTAGAGTCCCATAAGCATCAGTCAACGGTAAAAACTTCGTTAGCCAACGTAGCATTGTTTATTATATATTGATGAACAGCCATACCCAAAAAGTCTATGCAATGCAACACACCTCACACTCTTTCTCTCTAACCTCGCCATCCCCACCCACCTCCCAAACTCATCAAACCATATTGTCCCGCTCAACCTCAAACACTTCTGCAACGCACACCCAATTCCCACGGCCTTCACGGCCCCACTCAGCCTCACCGGCACCGCCGCATTCAGACAGCACGGCGTGAATTCATTTGCCTCCATCAAAAACGCCTGCTCGAATTGCCCGTAGCAGGTCTCTAGAACTCCCTCCAAGTCCCCTAGGAACCGTAGACGCCGATGAGTTTAGACGCGGCGTTCATGTTGACGGTCAGCTTGCCCTTGGTGCCGGTGATTTCCGGAAGCAGTAAACGTATGCGATGCGGCCGCCGTAGAATTCGACAATGCCGACGGCGTTGTCCCTGTCTCCGTACCGGCGCGGCTCGGGCTGTACGGCGGTGATAACACTTGCGACGACGGACTTGGCGATGCTGTTTTGGCCGAGACACCATAGCGCCAGATCGATGGCATGGATACTGCAGTTCAGGGATATACCCTTTAAAGGTTCTGCATAAGCGACGCATGTTTGGCTGCGGGAGATGGAAGGGCGGCCTATGCGGCCAGCGTCAGTCTTTGACAAGGCGTCGAAGTAGGAAGAGTCGAAGCTGCGGAGGATACCGCAAACGTCTTTCGGATGGGGTCTTCTTTGCGAGCGTCGACCACGGATTGGGACTGTGGATTGTTTTTTTCATGGGGTCCAGAGAGATGATTCGATGGGAGGCGCGATTTATTGTTTCGACGCTCGTGGAGAATGGGTGCTCGCAGAGCACGTGCTTATTCGCTTCTATAGATATGATTGCTTGTTCGACATGTTCTGTTGTCAAGAATGCGATGACCACTGCTTGCAGACACTCTTGCATAGAACGTCATCGCAGGATTTATATTGCTTAATTCCATAAGGCTCGAGGGCTGTCTTTGCCCATTGAAGGTCCGTATCATCAGGAGTACGAGCAGCGACTAGCTCTAGTCAAGGAGTGCGGTTTGAACAATGGAGGGCACGTCGTTTCCCCATACGTCCAAGGCCGGCACAGCTCACGGTGAGCTTTGCAAGTGCCATCGTAAATCCTCAATTCCTCCAACGGCTTCGACCGTAGACTTGACGCTGCTCTTAATAAATTCAAGGCCTAACATTAAACGGCGAAACAAATCACATGAGGTCGGGAGTGGAAATGTTGGCTTAATAAATTCGATGTACAGAACCGGGATTCACTCGGGGTTTCCGGGAAGGACAGTCTACAAATGTATGCTCCAAGAATCTCCGAATCTATGAAAATGTGATATTCGAAGGCACTTGCGAAGAGCTGTGGTAAGAAATTTCAAGAGATTCCCCCTACAGGTTGCCCCACGCTTGCGATTTGAGACAATGAGTGTGTCCCGGATACTCAGGGTTCAACCTACAATCGTTGAATTGTCGTCAGGACTCCCAAGGACTGAGGAACATCACCTCTTTCGGCAGGGAAATAGCTCGCGTGGCTTCGAAGGAGTTTGTCCTGGAATTTTTGGCGAGCTTCCCCCCCAGGGGCCGGCGGGCGCTGCCTTCAAACAATGGACGGTCTGCCCTCTGATCCAAGTTGCCCGAAATCTTTCAGCATGATTCAACGTTCTGTACCCAGTAGGGGGAATTGCTGCGCTCTCTACGAACCACGGAGCGGAGGAAAATTTCCGTGGTGTTATTTTATATGGTTGCTATTCTGTACGCGTTAATAATCGGAAATCCAACGTGAGAACTCTTTCTTGGCTCGAAGCCTCCGATTACCCATCATCTTCTTTCTTGCCCATCTCGACGATCACTTTCAAAACAAGTTTTCCATCTTCGTCACTTGTCTTACCCGCCGTCTCAAAGGCTTGTGGGACACTTTCTAGGCTATGATAGCGATGGGTCACGAGCTTCTGAAGATCTGGCAGCCCCGAGTCTTTGCTCGCAACAAGCTCGATTGCCCTCGGGTAGGTATTGGCGTATCGAAATGTCCCTATAATATCGACTTCACGCAGTGCAGCTGCTGAGATTGGCAATGTCTGTACAGGATTTCCCATACCGACTATCACAACTTTTCCACCAGCGCGTGTTGCCTGCTTCAGTCAGCGATGCGTTCTTCATGGGGTGATGCTTCGATCTTACGTAGATAGCAGCTTGCGTACATGATTCGACTCCCGTGCATTCAAACACAGTGTCATATTCGCCCAGACTAGAGCCTCCGGCGGTCCTGACTTCGGCTGCTATAGCTGCGGTCTCTTTGGCAATCCGAAGCCTCTCCTCGATACCCTGCCCCTGTTTTCGAGGCACGACGAATCCGCAGTGCGCGAATCCGTTGTTGATTGCAAAGTCTACCCTTTCTGCTTGTATATCTGCGATGGTAACATTCGAAGAGCCCCCTACCTTGCTCGTTGCTGCACACAGTAGGCCTACGGCGCCAGCCCCGAAGACAAGAGTGGAAGAGTCCGGGGCTATCTGGGCTCTTCTTGAGGCATGGATGGCCACTCCGAGGGGTTCGAGGATTGCCCCAAGATCGAAGGAAACATTGTCTGGTAACCTGCATATCTCAGCCAAAGTACACCTTTCAAGTCAACGAAGAGACCGTGAACACGGACTTGTGACACCATGCCGCCGGATGATTAATTTTTTCCTGAAGCGTGCCTTGGAAATGTGGAAAAGCTTTTGCAGAACTGCGAAACTTCAATTCCTGGCAGATATTGTATCTCCCTTCCAAACACCTCTTGCATGTTGTACATGGTAATCCCACTTCCAACGCCACTCTGTCCCCAACCATAAAGTCCTCCACCGCGGATCCTACTGCTGACAAGACTCCTGCGGATTCATGGCCCAGCGACATGGGCTCTCGAACCAATATATCTCCATTGCGGTAGTGGTGGTAGTTGTGGAGGTCGGAGCCGCAAAGACCAGTTGAGCGAACCGAGATCTGAAGCTCGGTGGGCGCCGGAGCTCCAATATGACGGTCTTCCTATGGGGCGCTACATTAGCTGAGGTTCGTGATTTTGGAAGAATTGAACGTGCTAGTCGAAGGTCTTTCACGCCGTGCAAAACCGAAGCTTTGGATGTTTGGCCATTAGGCGATGTGGAGGCCATGATGGATCAACAGTTGCATTGCAAGGACCGATCATGCAGCGTTCGGCCCGTTAACGTGTAGCGCGAGTCGAGATCTCATCTGGGTCGGATGAGTCTAAGGAGGCATACATATCTAGCTGTGAGGTCGGAATTGCTTCTATGTTCTATCTGTGCTAAAAACAAGAATTACCACTTAAATAGCAGGCTCGATCCTAGATGTTCAAATCCTTTCTATGAGTCTAGTGTACTCTCTTGCATGTTGCTCAAGGCCGGGTATACAATATGATATGTATCCCGATACAATGGCTATTGGGCTGTCATGACATCCAGCAGAACGCCCATCGCTATGCAGTGATTCCCTTTCCAGGTAGCCCCTTGCTCCGTGCTATGCAATATTTCCCTAGCTTAATTTTCCATGCTTCCATATCGTCAATCCATGATCCGAAAGAGGCCCTTTCATAGTTGACACATTAAGCCAACCACAAAGAAGAGGCCCAAGTGGCTTTTCGTAAACGCACCGCTCACTGCGTCAATTCTTCCGAAGCCTCTAGAGGTGCTGGCTTGAGTCGCCACATTGGATACTCCGGCTCGGCCTACAGGTGTGATCCCATTGAGAGCATCGACTGTGCTAATGGCCGAGGCTTGATCGAAGAAATCCACGAGGACATATGTAGGAGCTTTCCCATAGATGGTTGTGCAGTTCGCGGCCGCTCCTCCCAGATTTCCAACAGCTCCACTTTGAGCATTCGTGGTTGTTATATTCCCATAATCTGGTGTCTGGAAAAAAGCCTGCTGAGTATCTAGGAAATGATTCATCAGGGGGAGTCGTCCAGATGTTATAGCCATTTGTGTATTTCCCTGCACAGCCGGAGGCCTGTCCGGGGTACACGTAAAATTCGACAGGCTTGTAACGTCATAATTGTTTTCGAAAACGAACGTGAATTCATCAAGGAGATATGGAGCGACTGTGTTTGATGACGGAGGTAACGATGCGACAAATGTAACAAGACGCGTATTATTTGAAATCATATCTTGCAGCGCTGGCCAGGTCATTATGGTAGTTGTTGTAATTGGAGGTGTATAAGCGTATGAGGTGATGTTGGCGGCTTTGTACTCTGAATCAAGAGCCGATGCTGGTGCATTGTCTGAGTTCACCAAAAGGATTGTAACCACCTCGTGTGGGTTATTGTCCATCCAGCTCTTGATCTCTGATAGCCAACCGCTCAATTTTCCGACATCCAACAAGCTACAGCTTGTGTGACAGAGGTGCCATTCCCCGTTGCTATTGTGGACTTGTGCAGTGAGGAGTCGGACGCCGGCATCTAATTGAGCTGAGCTGTTTATATTTCTATGGCTGTGAGTCTATGCGTTTGCCACCAGAGAGGGACTGGCTTACTGGTTACCAGAATCGGTATAGCCATTGGAACTATTCCGCAGGAAAGGACTGTCGTGAGCACCAAGGTATGTGACATTCGAATACGATCTACTGCACAAGTCTGGAGAGTTGTTGCAGGCATATGTCGCGTTGCGAGGTACCAATGCAGCTCCGAATGCCACAGGCAACGAGGGAAGAAGCCATAGTAAGATATGCATCGTACGGGAGTAGAATATCTGGAACGGGTCTCAGGGATGTGTATCTGATCTGGTTCATGTAGCGTTAACAACAGGTAAATGGCAAAGGCTCAATAAGAGTCCAGAAGCGACTGTATACAAGGAAAAGAGCAAGTAACGGCTAGGAGCAAATAGAGACTTCCATAGGAAGAGCAATCGATAAAGGATGTACGGTAAAGACAGAGCGTGAGCAAGAGACGAGGCTGTCAATACTCCGCCACGCTAAACAGGTATTTGAGCTTCGTCATCCTACTTCGTACTTGATCGGCAGGCTTGCCGAGTCAAGTCTCTCGCAAGGTAAGTCTCACAAGTTCGGTCTTCATATCGAACAAGGGGTTTCTAGTCTCTTGCGAGACGTTATGGGTTGCAAGAGGAACCATCTGGGTTCACTTGCTTTGAACGTTCCATTGGTGTGACGATGCGGTTTGGCGGGGCTATCTGTTTCTATTTATAGCCACCCCACAAGACTGAGAGAAAAGCTTGGGAAATCGACCAAACTACGTCTTCCGAAGCTTCTCATCATTGAAGTGGTAGAATGGCGGTTGGCGGCTCAATGAAGCCCTTTCTTGTACTTTTTCGCTATATGCTTCTGAGCTTCGATCGAAAAGAAGCGCGCGGCGTGGGCAGCAACATGCTCAGGCTGGAAAGTTGAAAGAATGCAACGAGAAGGCGAAGGTACAATCTCTGCTTGATTGAACCCACCGATTCATACTGGGGAACTATGTTGAATCATCTCGTCCGGTCGGCGCAGAATCATTGAGCAGATCATTTCTTCGCCTGTTGCTCGCCAATATGCATTTATTTTGTGGTGATGTCCTTACTTTTCTGCCGTCACCTAATACAACTGTTCTCTGCCATGCTTTGCTCCATTCTCCCTGTTGGCTGCTCGTCCAATTCCGCCCTACCCGTGTTGCTCAAGAGCCAAACTTGAGCAAGTACCCACCGTCAACAGGCACAATCCCTTGAGATGATGGGGGTGAGAACAGATCGAGAGACGAAACGTAGATTTACTTGGTGTGAGGGGATTCATTGAAGGAACAAGGTGATTGTCGGTAAAGAGCAAGTCCACTTCGGGGTGATGTCAGATGCCACGACGACGGCCAGAGACACTTCCGAAACAATGCTCGACGGTGGCGAACATCACCAAGTTCGGCACAACGTCAATTACAAAACGCGATGGTGTCCCACTTTTCGAGAGTGAAATCTCTTCAACGCGGGATTTACGATGTGAAGAGAGTACGAACGCTGCATCTCTGGCACGAAGTTTTCTGCTTTGCCTACAGCTACAGGATATCCAAGATACGATACTTCTAGGCACGACTGACTGGGTTGGGAGACGAAGAGGCCGATACACCTGATTAAATGCTATTCCAAGTTTGGATATGAAAGAAAACGTAGAAAAGCCATGTTCCAGCACGGACAGTCGTACATTCATTTGATCGGCATGCAAGGTCCGCTGACTTCGATGCAGAAGGTGAGTCAGCTTTCCAGGCCAACGTTTATCAATATTTCGAGTGTTTGAGCAGCAATTTCAGAATCGATGACTTGCCGGGTGAGGCAGCCCCACACAACATGCTCTCCTGGACTACAGCACGCGCTCTCCAGCAAGAGCTTGGCAATTCTCTGATCCCCTTGAGCAACAGCCTGTAACAGCGGAGCCTGTTCATTCGTAGTCTTGAAATTGACGTTGACTGGGATTTTCGACAGTGGTATTAATTCCAACATCGAATCCTCTCCTCGTGCAGCGGCTTGAGATACCATCCTTTCTTCAACCTCAGCCCCATCATGCTGCAGTACTTGTGCCAATGACAAACTCACGCCCGAGGTAGCTAGGTATAGCATGGAGTCAGCTCCCACTGAATTGGCGTTGATATCAGCCGACTTCCCTGAAAGTGGCTGCTCGGTTGAATGATGTTCCATCAAAGTAGCTTGGGAAAGCGAGGTCTCTCCTTTTGGCGACTCGAGGTCGAAATTGACAGGCTTCGCTAGTAAATTCTGGACTATCCGGTGTTGGCCTCTAGATCACGCGATATGTCATGCAGTATATCCCACAAGGGCAATGTTGAGATTAGGACTATTCTTGATCAGAAATGTGGCCATCGACGTGTCTTCTCTCCGGACCGAGTGATCGAGTATCACTGCCCCAATTTCGTCTTTTTATTTCCAAATCGACACCAATCATTACGACGGGTCGAGCAATCGACTGATCACCCTTCAGTGCAGCTTCGAAAAATCCCTCTATCTCTGGTTGTGGGAATTTAATGAGGAAAAACTCTGGACCAAGGCAGGAAGAAGTCTTGATTCCATTCCCGATTAACAGCATCAATTCTCTTGCTCTCCACCTTCATCACGGTCTTACTGCTCACAGCCTCATTCGCCTTCTCATTTCGGGATTGTTTCTCTGTATCTGCCCCGAAATCCGTTGGTTGTCGCACAATGCTGTGGTTTCATGAGCAGGCATCATGTGGTCGGGGAGGCTGCCAAGTCATGTTGTTTCACACCTCTGTCAAGCCAAGTCTGCACCGGCAGGGGAAACTGTAGAATGTTGATGATGGTGTCGGAAGTGATGGGCAGATGGTTATGAGCGTCGCGCTGTTGGTACGGAAGTAGAGAGGCCATGGTCGCAATTCAAAATACTCAGCGCCGGAAATGTGCAGTTCTTTGGTTCTGAGGCTATAACTTATCTGTTACCGAAGTGTCACATAGTTAAGTCCTTGCCGTTGGACCTTCTGTAGTGCGGTAGGGAGTGTAAGGTGGGGTGCTCGTCGCCCATCCATTGCTGTTGCCAGCTATTCGAAGCTGCTGTCTGTCAGCTTCCTGCAACGACATCTTTGATCAATGTTCCTTATGAAGCTGCGATCATGTCGTTCGGCTTGCACGTGAGTGGGAAACATCGCAGGCAGAAGCCTGCGCTTCAGTTGGTACTCTACTGTAAGGTACTGTACCTACTCGTACTCGTAGAGTTCCCCGAGGGGTAACGTGACCTGTAAGGCTGACTCCCGAGCGCGCAGTTCCACTCACAGAGCTCATCGGCTGTCTCTGCTTGCCTCTGCATGTTCGTACGTTGATCGCTCTTTTGCGAATCCTCGTCCTTAGGTGTCTACTTTGCTGGCCAGGCTCTATAGAACGGGTCTTCACGAAATTCATTCCGTTTTCATTCCTGCGAACAACTGTCAGAAAATTGTTTATTCGCTTCTTAGGGACTGGATGAAAGGAAATGTACTGTATGGTAACATCTGCAATGATTGAGCCAACCGAATAATGGAACTTGACTGTAATCGTAAGGTGGTTGTCTTTGTCTTCTACTGCATACCGCAACTATCTCTTTGGTTATGCGAGCTGCTGAACAGCTGCTTGCATCTCAAAGACAGTATATTTTCGCACCGTCTACTTGAGATACATGGCTTGGTTTATCATTTGCAAGCAGAGCTAAACCGGAAATGGAACTTGACTGTGATCGTAAGGTGGTTGTCTTTGTCTTCTACTGCATACCGCAACTATCTCTTTGGTTATGCGAGCTGCTGAATAGCTGCTTGCATCTTAAAGACAGTATATTTTCGCACCGTCTACTTGAGATATATGGCTCGATTTATCATACCGGAAATGGAACTTGACCATGATCGTAAGGTGCTTGTCTTTGTTTTCTACTCCATGCCGCGACTATCTCTTGGTACAAGCGATGTTTGCAGTGATTTGAACATGCGAGCTGCTGAATGGCTGCTTGCATCTCGAAGACCGTATATGTTAACATCATCTACTTGAGATAAATTGCTCGATCCATCATCTTTAAGTAGTCAACGTTCTGAGAGTTTAGCAGTCGATCCTGGTAACAAAATTCTTTTCTTGTTTACTTGGTAGCACACGCAAGCCTTCTGACGAAGAAGCAGCCTGTCAGACACCATGGCTATCAAGTAGGTCGACCGTCTGACTACATCCTTGCTTGAATGTGCTTTCAAACTACCTTCATCGTAGGATCTGCTAACGCACGGCAGGGAGATGGACGTCCCGGCGAGCAAGTCTATCAAGTTGGTTGGGCGATGGGCGATGGGATCGATGTTCTTTTGTGAGCACTACAGTTCTCCCGATATGGTACCAAGCGATGCTGTGGTACAATGGGCGGATAATGGCGCCATTCTATGCCTTCGACCACAAGATCCAGCCTTGACTTCTGAGACCGCCGGATGGGCACAAGCTGGTAAACTTGTGTCAACCACATCTTACGGCATTTGGCATATCACCCCTGAAACGTACGTCAAGGTCGTCAGCTGGCAGGAAGGCGCTCAGCTCGAAGGTCGTACCGTCAAATTCATCAATGATAAACACCCTGAGATTCCCACAACCCGGGTTATCTATGAGTGGATCGATCCCACCTGGACCCGAACTTTTATGATCATGAAACGTGCATGGGGAGTGCTGATGGCTGAAGCATTGGTCTATATGGATGACAGCCAGGTCAAAGACGTCGCGGATCAGGTTGCAGCTCATGTTAAAACACTGACACAGCATACCTCTAATATGCTGGAAACGCTTGATCAACATGGCGTTCAAGAAACTAGACTTGTCGGATGGTTCCCGCTCAAAGACGTCCCACACAGCGAATCTTGGAAGCAGTTCCAATGGCCTCGGTTTTCGCAGGAAGGATTCAAGACACATCTGAAAGAAAGTTCCAACATGACATTGATCCCCGACTCTGGACCTGAATTCGTCCTTTACAACTCCAAGCTCACGACCCGTAATATTTTTGTTTATCCTCCATTACCTGGCGAAAAAGGCCGGCTAGCAGAGATCATAAACTGGGATTTTACAGCATACTGGCCCCGCTACTGGGTGGCCACTTGTCCAAATCCAGACGGAGCGTTTATCACAGATATCACAGACTACGGATCAAAGCTCGACGTGCGCTGGCCTCAGTTTCTTAGGAAGGCACTTATGCAATTAGGATTTGAGAATGTCGGGGCGTGGTGGGATTCTTACCGATTTAGCTCCGAAGACTTGAGATCTGAACGAGCAGGTAAGGAATATCGCGATTGGGTGGCGGTTGTTAGAGAGGAGAGCATCAGATTGAACAACTTGAGATTGGGGAACCAGTCTGAATCCTCATCTTGATTTGAATCTGTAACTGTTCGCGGGGTGTATTATGCTCAATCTCAGCTATGCGAATAATAATAATAATAATACGCTTATTGACTTTGCATATCCAACGATTACCATAATCCAGATACTGTGATCACACTCTTCGCACGGACTACCCTGTCTTGGTCCACTGACCTCCTCGCCAACTCCATTCTGCATCATGCCCGATGCGTTCTCTCTTCATATTCCCAATCCCAGGCTCCACCATGTCTGGGGCCTTCGTCCCCAAGCGGCCAGCCGAAGATGATGCGCCGGGAATGGAGGACAGGTGGCTGGTGATCGATAGCGTGCCTGAGGTAATTCGCTCCAGGGGTTTGTTAAAACGTTCACATCTTTCGGAGTACCATGGGCTGTTGTAGTGACAATCCAGACAGCAGTTTTTATTTGCGGGTGTGTCTTCGGGGACGGGGAATGGCATGGCGTCTGAGTGAGTAGGATACAGCACAGCGGTTGTACGGCTCGAGCTGGCCGGTGGAAGGAAGGAAGAAAGAGGGTAGATGGCGTATGTTGAATGCTTACGGCAATTCAGTAGCGGAAAGTACACAGTGAGGGATCCTATTGAAAGTTATATATCGCGCTCAACACTCTATTACTATGCCTCGTGAAACATATTCGCCTTTGACAAGATGGAACCCAGACACCTTGAGAACGTGGGACAGGATCTTCAACCATGACACTTGGCGGAAACACATGTCTCAGGACAAAGCTCTTTGTTGCCCAAGCCGCATGTTGTCATCAACCTCTTTGTGCTCGGTCCGGCCCCGAAACCGGCTCTAATCAGTGCTCGACTCACGCAAACAATGAGTGCGTGACGCAGGCTGGTGTTGCAGAGACACGCAGCCGCTATCTCGTTGACCGCAGGGCTGCATGTTGTGTCTTCCGCGATGGACGGCTGGAAGATCTGTGCTGGTGAGACGGGCACGGGACTAGGCTGCTGAGCGGTCGACCACAGAGTGATTATGCGGTGGCAACTTTTGAGGCTCGGTAAGAGGTATTCCGAAGAATAAGTAGGTAGTGCGCAGACACGGGAGAAATTGGCGGATCGTGGTGCGAAAGAGCTCATGGCAAGCAAGAGGGAGCTCGAGTCTTCTGGTGGGGAAGAGATCATCTGACGTAGAGGTTAAAAGGAGCTGGCAAGATTGAGAAGAGGGGAAGCGACGTTAAAGATTTGGAAAAGTGAGGCGAAGAGAGGGCAAGAGGTTTAGGAAGCGGCGAGGACGAGTTAGGTGCGTTACAGCGATGGGGGTTATTTAAGGATGAGTGAAGGAGGCGTGATAAGAGGCCAAAATAAGATATGCGGCCAAATATCAGTGGAGAAAGAATATCAGTGACTGTGTCATCTACTCGACGACTGAAACTAACCATGTTTGTGAAACAAGCTGATTTCTAGTAAGTAAGAAACTTATCTTTTAATCAATTAGATAGGGCTGGCAACGAGATTTACCTGTACGTGGTGCCGACTACGAACCTTTTGATTCTATTCTGTGTCCGAATAGAAGTCAAAAGAGCCAAGAGATCTCAATCCGACGCAGTTCGAACGATGTTAGGACGTTGCGTGGCCAGGAAAGCCGCCGTGCAGAGTTTTCA